>MDSW01124546.1_pt1 | contig 20507 bp, 9 predicted proteins | sample 811171 | NCBI WGS metagenome assembly MDSW01 (sample SAMN05326641, study PRJNA326480) | marine metagenome | isolation source: seawater | place: Atlantic Ocean: North West | collected 2012 | reverse complement strand
GTGAGGAGGGGGGTGAGGGGAGGTCAGCAGCCGAAGGACGAGGGGGGGGACGAGCGACCGAGCGACCGGGGAGGGGACGAAGGAACGAACGAAAACGGTGGTGTGCCCCGAAGATGCACGACGGGCATCCATCCCCCGGGGAAACCGGCGCGCGCGGGGACGCGTCGGGGCGGGGTGACGCACCGATCGTCCTCGTCCAGGTGGGCGCGAGGCCCGACGTCGCGGGCTTCGCGCGGAGAAGCGGCGCGCTCTCGCCCGCGGGCTGCATCGTCGCGTTCATCACGAGCGCGCGGGGGGGAGTGGCGCGCCCCGGGGACGCGAGTACGAGCGCGCCGTAGAGCGTAGTTCCCGACCACGCCGCTCCGCCGGCGGAGTGGCGGAGTGAAGCACCCCGTGTGCGCGCGTGAATCGAGGAAATCGACGAGTCAACAGACCGTCGATTGTCGACTCCACCACCGCGGATTTTTCCCGTCGCATATTATCTCGTACTGCAAAGAAAGAATACACACACAACGAGAGTATACTCCGCGTGTCTTCTATCGCGCTTGCTCTGCCAGCACGCCGGTCTTCGCGAGCACTTCCCGCGGCACCCAGAGTGCGCGCTACGAGCCAGGCGACAGGCACGCATCCGATACATCGTGACGAACGCAGCGCGCGCCTCGGGTGCGTGCGAGCGACCCTGTAATACCGTTTCCGTACCCCTGAGAAGCCTCCGGGAACTTCGGGAACTTCGGATCGGGATTCACAACGTCTCGCGCGCGTTCGGAACGCTCGAACCCCTAGCTCCACCTCCCCCGCTGACCCGTCATTCCGACGCCCCACCGAGCAGTCTTCTTGATCGCCGCAACTCCGCGACGCTCGCGTATACGTCCTCCGCCCCTTATACCTGTAAGGCGAGGTGCTGCCCAAACCATGCTGCGGGATCTGCTCGCCGTGTTGATCACATTCGCCACGCTCGGCTCTGCACGTGCCTCAACATGGACGGAGGCGACAACCGTGGTAAGGACGGGCTCGCAAGAATTGTATCGCGTCACGTCGTCAAGTGACGGCACCAAGCTCGCCGCCACTGTCTTTGCTGGATACATCTGGACGTCGACGGACTCTGGAGAGACGTGGACACCCACGGGAAGCACGCAAGAGTGGACGGGAAACACGCAAAGTTGGAGGGGCATCACGTCGTCGAGTGACGGCACCAAGCTCGCCGCTGTTGCCAGTTATTCTGGATACATCTATATGTCGACGGACTCTGGAGCGACATGGACAACCAGGGAAGTCTCGCAGGGCAACCCGCAAGAGTGGCATGACATCACGTCGTCGAGTGACGGCACCAAGCTCGCCGCTGTTATCTATAATGGACACATCTGGACGACAGAGAACTCAGGAGAGACGTGGACACCCAGGGACGCCCTGCGCAACTGGTATCGCGTCACGTCGTCGAGTGACGGCACCAAGCTCGCCGCCACTGTCGATGGTGGAGACATCTACACGTCGATTGACTCAGGAGTGAGTTGGACACCCACCGGGGACGCCAACCTGATCGGGCTTACGTGGAGGGGCATCACGTCGTCGAGTGACGGCACCAAGCTCGCCGCTGTTGCCGTTAATTCCGAAGTCATCTGGACGTCGTCGAATGCAGGAGTGAGTTGGATCCCGAAAACCGTACCAGTAAGCTCGCAACAATGGTTTGACATCACATCGTCGAGTGACGGCACCAAGCTCGCCGCCACTTCTAATGGTGGAGACATCTGGGTGTCGGCGAACTCTGGAGAGACGTGGACAGCCACGGGACTGGGAAGCGCGCAAAATTGGTTTGGCATCACGTCTTCGAGTGACGGCACCAAGCTCGTCGCTCTTGTTCGTTATGGAAACATCTGGACTTTCAGAGAGCCCGTCTGCGATGAGAACTCGCACGTCTCGAACGGTGCTTGCGTGCCGTGCGGACCAAACCTTTACAGAGCCCAAGGGGACCTTATTGACGGCGGGGACACGGAGTGTGCCTGCGTGAAGGATCACCGCGTGTTGAACGGCGCGTGCGTCGCGTGCGACCCGGGCACCTCCAGAGCCCCGGGGGACGTGCCATCGAACGGAGACACAGAGTGTTTGACTTGCTGCGAAGAATCATTCGCGAAGAGAGGTTTTGCAGTTGGGAGAGCATTTGCGTTGCGGTCTGGGAGAGAATTGAGGTAATTGAAGCTCGAAACATCGGTACTGTTACCGGTCCCAAGCGAGCTCCGCCCAGCGCGCCACCTCCTCCGCGACCTCGAGCGCCCTCCCCTCCACGCCCGCGCCCGTCCCGACCCTCCGGAGCGCCGCGATGGCGCGCCTCGCGAGCGCCGCCGCGTCGCCCCGCGCCCCCGCCGCCGCCGCCGCCGCAGCCAGCCTCGCGCGCTCGATGGCGAGCGGCGGGGGGCACCGCCGCCGGCCCACTTCTCCTTCCTCTTCTTCTTCTTCGCCGTCCCCGCGTTCGCTCGCTTCGCCCTCCTCGCCGCCGGCGGCGGTCGCGCACCCGCACGCGAGCGCCAGCGCGTCCGTCGCCTCCCTCGCGCACGCGTACGCCGACGCTCGACGCTCGACGCTCGACGCTCGCCGACGATCGCGGAACGCGTCGGCGACGGAGAGGAGCCCCCGCGCCTTGGCGTCGCAGAGGGACGCGAGGAGCCGCGCGTCGTCGACGCGAAAAGTCTTCGCGTCGGAAGACCCTTCGTCTCCGTGTTTTCGGTCTCTGATTCGGTCCCGCGACGCGCGAAGACCGGGCGCGACGGCGTCGTGCCACAGGGTGAGGTTCGCGAGCGCCGCGCGGCGATCGGCGACGTCCGAGCTCGGGTCGTCGAACACCGCGCGCGCCTCGTCGGCGGCGTCCGCCGCCGCCTCCTCTTTTTTTTCGCCACGCGCGGCGTCCGACGCGTCGGACGAGGGATTCGAAGCGTTCGACGCGGCGTCCGACCGTTCGTCCGACCGTTCGGCGCCGGCGTCGTCGCACGCCGCGCACGCGCACTCGAACGCGTGGCTCGCGCCGAGCCGCCGTCGACGCTCGGCGCGCTCGGGCGTCGAGTCCGTCGTCGGGCCGTACGAGACGGTGATCTCCTCCCCCGCGGCGACGCGTCGAACGACGCGAACCGTCGCCGTTAGGTCGGCGTCGAAGACGGCGTGCGCGTTGGGACGACACGAGTGGTTGATCCGCGACGCGACCAGGAACACCCCCGTCGCCGCCGGCTCGGGCGCGACGCCAAGCTCGAGAAACGAAGCCGCGAAGAAGTCCGAGAAGTCCGAGAAGTCCGAGAAGTCCGAGAAGTCCGAGCCCGGACCCGAACCCGGAAAGAAAGCCCCCCCGTCGGCAAGAGCGGCGTCGGCTCTGTCGGCTCGGCGAATCGCGAACGCGTTGGCGAGCGCGCGAAGCGTCGCGTCCGCGACGTCCGCGGCTTCGCCCGCCACCGCCGACGAGGACGTGTCCGAAGGGGACGCTTCTTCGTTCGGGTACCCGCCGCGGCGACACCGCGCCGTCGTCGCCGCGGCGACGGCGAACCGCGTCCGGTCCTCGGCGGCGGTGGCGTCCCACCGCGCCGCCCCGTCGCACAAATCGCGCCAGGTTCGCGGGCGAGCCCGAGGGAGGGGCCTTCGGGCGGTCGCCGCTTCTTCGGCGCCGCCTCGGATCGCAGCCTCGGGGAGAGACTCGTCTTTTTCGTTTTCTTTTTCTTTCTCTTCGACGTCACATTCCTCCTCGTCCTCGCTCGCCGCGTCCATGAGCCTCGACGCTAGCGCGAACTCCCGCGGCAGAAGCGTCGACCACGTCCCCGCGCGAATCGCGCGCCCGCGTCGTCCCCGACGTACTCGCTCGCCGCGCGACGAACGACCCTCCGCCGCAGGCGCGGCCTCGTCCTCGTCCCTCGGCGCCCCGCCGGCGTCTTCCGAGGCCGCGAGGCGTTCGCGTTCGTCGTCGCGCTCGTTCGTTCGTTTCGAATCATCGCGCGCTATCGTCGGCGAATCTCGCGCTCGTCGTCCGTCGCCTCCGTCGTCGCACTCGCGCCCGCCGCCGTGCGCCCCGCGCGCGTCCGCGTCGCGGCATCGCTCGGCGCAGTACGCGCGCTGCGCGCACCCGCGGCACGCGACGCACTCGCCGAGCCGGAGCGCCGCGAAGCACGCGCCGCACCTCCCGCGGCGCGCGCGCGCGTCGGCGTGCGTGGACGCGCGCGCGGCTTCGACCAGGACGGCGGCGCCGGCGGGAAGCGCGCGCGTCGCGAAGACGCCGAAACCGATCCCGGAGGAACGAAACCGAACCTCGACGGACGCGGAGACGAACGGAGACCGGTCGCGTTCAGCGAGCGGCGCGAGAGAATCCGAGGGCGCGTTCGACGCGGGGGGAGGCGCCGAAGGCGCCGCTTTCGAAGTCTTCGAAGCCGCCGCTTTCGAAGTTTTCGAAGGTTTCGCGCGTCGGATGGCGTCCGCGCGCGTTCGCGCGGCGTCGCTCGCCGCCGAGCCGAGCGGGAGCAGAGCCTCCGCCGAGAGGACGTCCTCGAGGGCGCGCTCGAGGTCGCCGAGCGCGTGGCGGGCGGCGCCTCGCCGGAGGTACGCCGCCGCGCGGGTTCGGTCCCGGGACGCCCCCGCGCTCGACGGTTCGCGTCGTTCGACGGGCCCGGGTTCGCGCGCCGTCGACGCTTCGTCGTCGTCGAGGGTTCGAAGCGCGCGATCGCACTCGCGCGCCGCCGCGCGCAGACGCGCGTCGAGCGACCTCGCGCGCCGCGCGGTCCAGGGCCCGCTCGCGCGCGCCTCGACCTGGGCGAGCTTGAGATGCGCCGTCGCGCGCCGGGCGTGGATTTCCGCGACGAGCTCGGGGCACCGCGCGCGGCGACACGCGTCGTCGAGCCGGGCGAGCGCGTCTCGGAATCGCCGGTTCGCGAAGGACGCCGCGCCCTCGCGCACCGCCTCCCGCGCCGACGCGTCGGACTTGCCCCCCGGTCCGTCGCGCGACGTCAGCGACGCGACGACGCGGTGGAACTCGGGGGACGCCTCCAGCAAGCGCGACGCCGAGGACGCGAGCGAACGCGCGGTGCACCGGCCGGCCGCCTCGCGCTCGAGCGCGGGAGCGACGAGCGCGACGAGCGCGTCCAAGCCCCCGAGCGCGACGACCATGGACGACGACGCGGGGACGACGACGACCGGCGGGGTGCGTCTCCCACGGTCCCGAGCGCGCCCGCGGTGCCGTCCGCCGCGTCGGCGCCGCTATCGCACCCCGGAGCGACGCATCTCCGCCGCGCTCGAGGACCGGCGACGCGAACCCGGGCCCGACCGCGCGCCCCGGAGGAGTGCGAGTGAGATGAGCCCGCGAATTCGACGACGACGAGTGTGAAGAGCAGGCTCGGGCAGGTTTCATCATTTTCTCGGATGACGAGACTCGCCTCGCCTCGCGCGCGATGTCGTCCGCGCCGGCCGGTTCTGGTACACCCTTCGGGTTCTCGCGTCCCCCGTCTCGCACCGCCCGCGAGCTCACCCCTGCCCCTCGACCGCTCGCTCCGCGCTCGCCTCGCGGATCCTCCTCGCGTGCCATTCGTACACCCGCGCGGTCCTCGCCCCGAGCCCCGCCGCGAGCGCCGCCGACGCCGCCGACGCGATGGCGCAAATCGCAAACGCCTCCCGAAAGCACCCTCCCCCGACGCACGCCCCGCCCGCGCCCGCGCCCGCGGCGGCGCTCGCGCGATCGTACAAGCCCCCGAACACCCTGACGCTCAGGACGTACGACCCCAGCACGGGCGACACGGACAGCCACCCGTACACCGCGCCCGTCGCCTTCTCCCCGAAAATCTCCGCGCAAATCACCGGTAAAATCCCCCAGTGCGCGCCCAGGCTCGCGCCGACGACGGCGACGGCGACGAACACCCCCCCGGGCCCCGGCGACACGACGGGCGCGAGGACGCCCGCGCCGACGAGCGCCGCCGCGACGGCCAGGGCGTGCGGCCTCGCCAGCCCGAGCGGGCCCCTGAGCGCGCGCTCCGACGCGGCGCCGCCGAGGAGCCGCCCGAGGCAGTTGGCGACGGAGAAGACGGAGACCAGCGCGGCGGCGCGGGAGGGCGGCGATCGCACGGACGCGTTGATGGCTTCGAGGTTATTCACCAGCGTCATCGCCGCGCCCGAGCTGAACATGATGGCGAAGAACAGAAGCCACATCTCGAACAGGACGAACGAACGCCCGAGCGTGACGTCGTGGCGCGTCTGCCCGGGGAGGGGAGGCGGCGAGTCCGGGGCGACCGAGTCGTCCGCCGCGGAGGCGGGACGACGGAGGAGAGGTTCCCGAAGGAGGACGCCGTCGCCGTCGCGATCGTCGCGATCGCGATCGCGATCGTCGTCCCCCTCGTCCCCTTCGCGTCCCTCGCCCGCCTCCGCGTCTTCTTCCGTATCATCCACCGCCTCTCGCGCGCGCCTCGACTCGAAGAACCCGAGCGCTCCGCGCCGCGCGAGGACCGCCCACGGCGCGAACAGCGCCGCCAGCGTCGCGAACACACACGCGGCGTTCACGACGCGCGACCACCGGGACCCCTCCGCGCGATCGCCGATCGCCGTCGCGCACGACACGACCGCCACCAACCCCAGAAGCGCCGCGTCCAGCCGCGAAAACGTCGCCTCGCGAAACGCCGCCGAGTCTCCACCGGTAGTCGTCCCCGCGCCGGCCGGCGATTGCTGCTGCTGCTCCTTCTTCCCGAACCCGCGCCGCAACAGCGGGACGCACGCGAAGGCGACGGCGCCGCCTACGACGGCGACGAGGAGCACGAACCTCGCTGGGGCGTCCGGCGCCTCTTGGTCGGGCACCGCCGCGGCGTACACCTGCGCGAATATGGCGCTGGAGAGCCCCAGGTAGGCCTTCATCAGCCCCGAGACGACGCCGCGCTCGTTCGGGAAGGCTTCCATGGCGCACAGGAGCGCGGCCGTGTCGAAGAGCGAGTTGCCGTTCGCGGCGAAGGCGAGGATCGCCGCCGTCGAGCCGACGGGGGGCGCGCGCGGGCCGAAGACGCCGCCGAGCGCGGGAGATCCGACGAGGATCGCGTACACGGCGAGGTAGCCGAGGAGGTGCTGCGCGGCGCCGCACGCGAGCGTCCATCGGGGGCCGAAATGGTCGTACAGGAGCCCGCCGGTCAGGCCCCAGTACGCGCCGAGATCTTTGAAGAGGCCGAGGAGGTCCACCGACGCTTGGGAGGGGTAGATCTCGCGGAGGCGCTCGCTGAAGACGCTGAACGAGTACGTCAGCCCGCCGCAGCTCTGCACGAGCGTCGCCGCCGCGACGACCGTCCACGCGTTCGGGGACCACGCCCGGGTGTGCCGCGCGGAGGGATCCGGGTCCGGGTCCGGGGCCGGGGTCGGGTCCGGGGGGGAGGGACGCGAGCGCGACCGCCTCGCGGAGGCGGACGAACGCGCGCGCGCGGGGGACTCGTCGCGAGGAGAGAGGGTCGGCGAGGGTCCCGAAGCGACGCGCCCCGCGAGGGACCCGGCCGCATCCGCGCGGGCGGCCGAGCGGCCGAACCGAACGTCGCCGCGACCGTGGCCGGGCGCCATGACGCCGCGCGACGACGAGTGCGCGCGCGAGACGAGACGAGAGGAGCGAGCGAGGAGACCACCGGGACGCCGCGAGCGTCGGAGCAGGAAAAACAAAAGGGACGCGTGAACGTTTTCGTCCGCCATCATCATCCTGGGCGCGCCAGTGCTCGTCAGCATCGCAAGATTCGAAGCGCCGTCCAGCTGGAAGAAGATGCGCCGCGGCTCGGGATTGACGAACGAATTCCTTTTCTCATCGTCGTGTCTCTTAGAGTCGCCGCGCTCGCTCGCCGCCGCCGCGGTCAGTCCGAGTCCATCCCCCAGTCCTCATCGAGGTCCTCCTCTTCATCCCCAACCGCCGGCGCCCCCGCGCTCGCCGCCGCGGACGAAACGCCCGCCTCCTCGACCGCGGCGGCCGGCGAACTCGTCCCCGCCTCCGCCGCCTCCGCCTCCGCCTCCGCCTCCGCCTCCGCCGCCTCCGCCGCCTCCGCCGGCGCTTCCTCGTCCCTCGCCCCCAACCCCGCGTCCGCGCGAACCGCCGTCCACCCCGCCTCGCGCACGCTGTCGGCGTCCGAGCCGAGCATCTCTTCGTCCGTCGCGAGGGAGGATACCCGGCGGATGTGTCGGCGCGCGGGATCCTCGTCCTCGTCCTCATCCCCCTCCTTCTCCTCGCTCTTCTCCTCCTCCTCCTCCTCCTTCTCCGCCCTCTTCTCCTCGGATTCATCGGCCTCGTCCCCCGCTCGCGGGTCGCTCTCGGATCCTCCCCCCTTCTCCGGGTTGTTCAGGGCGACGGTGGGTGTTTTCCCGTGCGCCATCTCGAGCGCCGTGAGCCTGAAGAAGTACCTGCTCCAGAACGCGTCCCTCGGAACCACCGCGGGGACGATGCGCTCCGCCATCGTGCGCATGAACGCGTCCGACTCGAGCGTCGCCGCGATCGTCGCGTCGGTCGCGTCCGAATCGACGTCGAAAGCGCGACAAAACGACGCGTACGCCTCCGCGTCCTCGGGCTCGTCGCAGTACGTCCCGCCGTCCCGCTGCATCGCGTGCACGCGACGCTCGAACGAATCCGAACCCCCCGAAGCGTCCTCCGCGGCGTTCGCCATCGCCGCCGTCGCCGCCGTCGCCGCCGTCGCCGCCGTCGCACCCGCCGACCTCGACTCCCTCGCGGCGTCGCGGTCCGCCGAGAATCTCGAGGCGAACGAGGGAGGCGCGGCGGGGCCGGCGGCGGCGGCGGAGATGCCGTCGACCTCTTCGTCCGCGTCGTCTCCGGCGACGGCGTCGGCGACGGCGCCGAGGAGTTTCCCGGCGCCGGCCCACGCCTTGAAGCCGAGCGCCTCCACCTTCGCGCCGACCGTCTCGAGCGCGTCCGCGCCGCGCTCGAACGCCTCTGCGACGGCGTCCGTAGAGTCCGAGGAGGAGGAGGAGGAGGAGGATCGGCGCGCGGCGGCGGCGCCGGGGGGGGGCGACGAGGAAGGGAGGAGGCCTTCGCGTTCGGGGGAAGGAGGGGAGGGAGGATCGTCCTCCCGCGCCGCGGGCTCGGCGAGGTCGCGGCGGACGCTCTCCGCCGCCTTGGCGACGTCGCGGCTCACGGACTCGACCGTGGTCTTCGCGGCCTCCGCGACGCGGTCCTTCGCGGCGCGCAGCGCGCCCCAAACCGCGTCCGGGATGAGCGGCTCGTCGCCGTACTCCGAGCCCGAGTCGTCGTCGTCGTCGTCGTCGGGGATCTCGTCGCGCGCGGAGGAGATCTCGGCGCGCCGCGGGGAGGACGTCGCGGCGCGCGCGGAGGTGGACGCGGCGGAGGCGCGCGGCCGAGAGACGCCGTCGCCGACCGCGCCGGCCTCGTCCTCGCCCTCCGAGTCGGAGTCCAGGAGGAGGTCCCCGACCGCGCCGGCGACGTCCCCGACCTTGGCTTGCACCTTCTTCAGCCACCCGTCCATGGTGCTCGCACCGGGCGGGCTGGCCGGCGACCGCCGACGGACGCGACGAGGCGCGAACGATGCGCGAGCGGCCCGAGGCCGGGAGGCGCGGGACCGCGACGCGCGCGCGAGAAGGCGCGAGAAGGCGCCCGGACGAGCGGAACGGTCCGCGGAAGGAACGCGCGCCGTCGTTTCTCGGTTCGCGCTTCGGCCGCGTCCGAGAAGACGAGTTCGAGCGGGCGAGCACTGCCCGCGAGACGACTGAGATGAAGTGCCCGCCGAATGCCGCGGCGCGCATCACTGAGCGGACGAGCGATTTCCGTCTGGTTCGATGCGTTTCGATATTTCACGGGAGTCTTTACGCGTCGCCGTCGCGGGAAGGGCGCGCCCGCGCTCTCAGAGCCTCCCCCCGCGGCACGGCGCCGCGCGCCGATACGTCTCACTCAGTCCTTCTTCTTCGCCCTCTTCTCCGCGTCTCGCCGCTTCTTCGTCCCCTCCCCGTCCCGCTTCTTCAACCCGAGCCCCGCCTCCAGATCCACCCTCCTGAGCCGACTCCCCTTCACCCTCGTCCCCTCGAGGTACGCGCGCGGGAGCCTCGCGCGCTCCTCCCCCCTCTCGAACAACACCACGCTCGGCACCTGGCTCTGCGCCCCGACGAGGTCGAGGCGGATGCCCAGGCGCTCGGCGACGGAGGGGAACCGCCCGACGTCGACGACGGCGAAGCGGACGTCGTCGCGCGTATCGTCGTCGTCGGCGGCGGCGTCGGCGGCGGCGGCCTTCTCCGCGTACGTGAGGCTGAGGTCCGCGAACGTGGGCTCCAGGTGCAGGGACCTCTGGGACCAGTCCGCGCGGAAGAGGACGACCCACCGGACCCTCGCGTCCTCGCGCGTCCACTCCTTCTTCGTCACCTCCGCGTCGAACCGCGCGGGGGTCATCTCGATCGCTCGCGTCGCGCCTCGATGGCGGGGGTGGGGGAGGTAGACGTAAAGGATCGCGAACGCGACGGCGGTCCACGCGACGCTCGCGCGGGTCTCGTCCGCGAAGTACGCGAGGACGAGCACGGCGCTCTTGCCGTACGCGAAGGCGTCCGCGAGCCACGCGTCGAGGTTCTCGCGGCGCACGAACTTCGTGCCGAGGACCGCGAGCGCGGAGGCGCCCACCTGCTTCTCCCACGTGCGCAGGGAACCGAGCGCGTCCGGCGCGAGCGAGGCGGCGGCGAGGCACGCGCTCCACCATGCGTACGCGACGAACGCGCCCAGGTTCACGACGTGGTACGCGGTGAGAAACCGAGACGCGGTGAGCGCGGACCGCCGACGCGCGGGAGCCGACATCGAGGACGAGGCGCGCGCGCGAGTCGGGGGAGAGGAGTGGCGCGCGGCGGCGAGGGATCGCAAGCAAAACTCCATTTCGCGTCGAGCGCGCTACGAGGGTTCGTCTCTGCACGTGCTCCTCGTCTCGTCAGCCTCGTCTTCGCGTCCCCGCGGTACGTTCTCCACTACGTCTCCCACGCCTCGACGCGCGCTTTTCGCCTCCCCTCTCTCTCCCTCCTCGCCCCTAACACAACCTCTTCACTAAAAACCCCTCCTCTCCTCTTCACGCGTCTCTCTTGAAGGCGACGTTGGCGGAGATGATGATCCCGACGATGACCCCGAAGAGCCCTAACGCCGAGCCGAAGATCTCCACGACGAGGATCTTCACGAACAGCGTCGGGTTCGCGGCGTCGCTCAGCGCGCACCCGCTCCCGACGATCCCCACGCAGATTCCGCAGACTAAGTTCGCGAGGCCGACCGTGAGCCCCGCCGCGAGCATGGCGTACCCGCTCGCCATCGCCGCGGGGGAGTGCGAGCCGTCCTCCAGCCTCGGCGCGTACTCCACCTTGGTGCTGAGGATGATGGCGATGATGACGCCGTAGATGGCCACCGCCTCGCAGAAGATGACGCTGATCAGGTTCTTGCTCGTGATCCGGGGCGTGCGAACCGCCGCGCCGACCAGGCTCGAGCCCGTGATGAAGATGCCCCTGAGGAGTGAGCGAAGGCGCGCGCGGAGGGCGGGACGATCGTTCGTTAGGGTTGACGGGGGGGGCACTTTGTTTGCGCGCGCGACGAGAGAAGAGACGCCGAGCACCCGACGTGCGTGGAGGCGTCCGAGGGGCGCGACGGGCGATCGTCGCGGGGTTTTCCCGCCTCGGCGTACCACGCGGCGCCCAGGACGGAGAGCCCGATGGCGGATGCGATGCCGAACGCGGCGAACATGTACGGGTTGATCCGGCGGAACAGGAACGCGAGGTACCCGAAGTCCACGAGCGCGTTCCCGCTCGCGTCCGCGCGAAACGCGCTGATGCCGAAGACGACGAGGATCAGGCCCAGGCTGAAGATCGCGGAGGTGAGGACGAGGAGGCGCCCGTCCAGCTTCAGCCCGCCGGCGGTCGCCATCGCGAACGGCGTGGCGCGCGAGGCGACGAGCGCGAGCGAGAGAGTGCCGCGGGGCCGACGGGACGGAGGAACGCCGCGAGCGTCGCAGTGGAGCGACGAGGAAAAAGCCCCCCGGCGCGCGGCGCGCCGATGAAAAACCCGCTCAAGTCCGGGCGGATCATCGTCGACTTGCCGCGTCGGTCAACACTCGTCGAAGGATTGAACGCCGCGGCTCGGCACACGCGGCGACGCGCGTCCGCGCGCCATGACCGCCGCACCCGCGACGGCGTCGCGCGGCGCGGCGTTTCGCGCGGCGGAGTCACCGCAGCGACACGACGAGGAGGTGGCGCTGGACGACGACGCCTCGTCCACGTCGAGCAGCGTGGAGGCGCTCGAGTACGTCCGGATCAGCGCCCGGTTCGACGCCGAGGATGCCGAGCGTGACGATGAAGCGTCGCGGGGCGCGGACGCGGGGAAGGACGCGGCCGTCGCGCCCCGGTGCCCGTCCGTCGCGCGCGCGTCGCCCTCTTCGAGGGACGGAGACGACGTCTCCGACGGCGCGGCGCTCCCGGACGCCGCCTCGCCTCCCCCGCCTCGGACGTACAAGGTGCGCATCCAGGACATGCGCTTCCACCCCGCCGCGCTCGAGATTCCGCGCGGCGCGATCGTGGAGTGGGAGCCCGACCGGAGCTGCGACGTGCGCCACTGCCTCGAGGTCGTGGACGAGGACGAGGAGCCCCAGGCCCTGAGCCCCGCGCTCGTCCCGGGCGCGCCGTGGCGCCACCGCTTCGAGGACGTCGGCGACTTCCACTACCGAAGCCTCGTCTACTGCTTCATGAAGGGGAGCGTCGTCGTCGTCGACCCACCGACGCCCGATCCGCCCGTCCTGACGACGACGACGAGTCGATCGGAAGATTCGGTTTCAAAAACGGCGCCGCCGCCGCGCGCGAACGAATCCCCCGCGGACTCCGACGAGGACTCCGACACGGACTCCGCCGTCGCCTCCGCCTCCGTCCCCTACGTCGCGCTCCGGAGCGAGGACGACCGCTCGGACGAGGACGAGGACGAGCCTCGAGAGGCGCGCGAGGCGACTCGCGGGACGTCGCCGCGTCGTCGCGTCGCCGCCGCCGAAAAAGAATGCGCGATCCCGAATCGGAACGACCTCGTCCCTCGGATCCCGCCGCCGTCGCCGGAGACCTTCGCGCGCATGGCGGCCCTGACGTCGCCGTCGCCGTCGCCGTCGGCCGACTCGCCGCCCTCCGCCGCGTCTCCGTCCGACCCCACCTTTTGTCCGACACCCGTCCGACGATCGTCGGCGTGCGACAAGTGCGGCGCGGCGTTTTTCTCCTCGACGAACCTCGCGAGGCACAGGGCGACGCACCGCCGGGGCGGGAAGGGTTCGAGCTCGTCCGGTCAGAAGTTTCCCGCGAAACCGCCGCTCGCGACCAAGGCAGAGATCGCGGGGGCGTGGGACCGGTGGGGCGCCGATCGACGCCGCGACGTGCTGGACGCGGCGAAGCCCGGGGAGGCGGCGGCGCTCGTGTTGGCGAACATGAAACCGTCCGACGAATTCGGGGACGACTACGGAGACGCGCTGCTTTCGTCGAAGGACGTCTCCGCGCCCGCGGACGACGGCGTTTCGAACGCGGACGGTGATGGTTCGAGGAACGCGAGCCTGTTATCATCGACGACGGCGTCCTTCGCGTCCTACCGCGCCGCCGGCGAGACGCTGAGGGCCGCCGTGTCGTCGGCGTCGCGGGCTTCGCGCTGCGCGCGCGCGCGCGCGTCGCTCGCGTCGCTCTCGGGCGCGCGCCTCGCGGAGGCTCTCGAGGCGGCGAGCGAGGGGACGTGGCTCGGCCCCGGGAAGGCGGCGACGGATCTGGAGGCGATGGTGAGCGACCGCGACGCGGGCTCGGCGCTGGCTCTGCTCCTGGAGCCGCGGCTGATGGAGCGTCTGATCGCCGAGCGCGGCGCGGAGGCTGAGGCGGCGCGCAAGGCGCTTCTCGCGGAGATCGACGAGGCCGCCGCGGAGGAGGAGCGACGGGAGGCGGCGCGGCGCGCGAAGGCGTCCGCGAAGAAGGCGAAGCGGCGATCGAAACGCCAAACGCGCGGCGGTGCGGGCACGGGCACGGGCACGGGCGGCGATTCCGGGACCGCCGGCGTGATGAGTTCCACCGCGGGCGAAGGGACGGAGGGCGAAGGGACGACGGCGGGGGCGCATCGTCGGGGCGCGTCGTCGGACGTCGGGTCCGATTTTTCGGGGATGGATTCCGACGACGACCGAGGGGACGATAACGACGCGCGGCGGAGGAGGCGGCGAGAGGCGGCCGAGCGCGCGGAGGCGGCCGAGCGCGCGGAGGCGCTTCGGCGCCGCGAGGCGCTCGCGCTCGAGGCGGCGTCGGAGGCGGCGGAGCGCGAGGCGAGGGAAGCCTCCGCGGCGGCGAGGCGGGCGGAGGCGGCGGAACGGGCGGCGGCGGCGGCGGAGGCAGCGGTGAAGGCGGCGGAGGCGGCGAAGGCGGAGGCGGAGGCGGCGGGAAAACGCTCGACTCTCGCGCGGGGCTCTCCGCCGACGCCGCGACCGAAGCCCTCGCCGGGACCGAACGCGAAGGACGCGTCCGGCGGGGTGAAGGTCCGAGGGGACAGCGCGAAAGCGGGGGCGGGGACTCTGGCTTTTCCCGCGAGCGACGAAAAAGCCGAGCCTCGCCCGCCCGCGCGAGGCCGGCGCGTCGCCGACGCCCCGGCGCTCGACCCCCCGGCGGAGTGTACCGCGCCGAGCCCCCGTCCGGGTCCGAGCCATCGCATTCAGTTCGGCTCGTTCGACCCGTCCGATCCGTTCGACCCCGGGTTCGACGGGTTCGGTTTGACGGACGCGTCGGGTTCGAAACCGCCGCTCGCGGTGGCGCCCCTCGCGCCGCCGCGGAGACTCGCCGCGTCGCGAGGCTCGGAGAAGAAGAGCCGCCGCGAGCGCGCGGCGGCGCGCGCGGAACAACAACGCTCCGCCGCGGAGGCGTCGGCGTCCTCCGCGGACGAGCGCCGATTCGGATCCGCCGCGCGCCGCTTCGCGTCCGATTCGGAAACCGCCGAGAAGACGAGGAACGAAACCGAACCCGGCGCGGCGGCGGACGCGAGGACCGGGCGGAGGCCGCGACGCGCGCCGCCCGAGCCGCCGGCGGAGGAGGAGGAATCCGAACCGACGCGGACGAAACCTTCCACTCAGCCTTCCGAGCCTTCCGTGCCCGGCGCTGAGCCTTCGCCTTCGCCCTCGCCCTCTTCGCCGGGCTCGGCGGCGCCTCCCCCGCCGCCTCCGCCGCCGCCTCCGCCGCCGCCGCCTCCGCCGCCGATGCCGACGCCGATGCCGACGCCGATGTACGCGTATCCGTACGCGTACGCCGCGCCGTACCCGCCGCCCCCCGCGGCGGCGGTTCCCGTGATGCACCCCCACGCGCCGTACCCCGCGTACGCGCCGATGATGATGCCCGCCGCCGCGTCGGCGGAGGCTCTGATGCCGCCGCCGCCGCCGGGGCACGGCGCCGGGACGGAGGATGAGGCGCGCGCGCGCGCGGTGTATGCGTACAACTATCACTACGCGGCGGCGCTGGCGAGTTTGCGCGCGGCGGGCGCGGCGGCGGCCTCGGCGGGCGGTGGCGGGAGCGCGGCGGCGACGCGGCAGATGCCACCGCTTCCGCCGGGGCCGCCGCCGGCACACGGCCCGAGGCGCGCGTAGAGACGATTCAAGTGGTACGAGGTGGGAAAGAAAGAAGATATTTTGAACGTATGATATCATATTTTTTTAAATGGAAATCGTCGGCGGATACGATACCGCGAAACGACGCATCACGCGTCCTCCCAGTCGTCGTCCTCCACGTCCTCCCACTCCTCCTCCTCGCCCCCGTCCGCCGCCATCGCCTCCGCGACGAGATCGTCCGTCGACGCGGCGCCCGCGAGCGCGTCGGCGGCGTCGGCGGCGTCCGCGCCGTCGCCCCCCGCCGCTTGCGCCTCCTCCGCGGGCGCCTCCTCCGCGGGCGCCTGCTTCAGCGCGCCGAGGTACGCGCGGAGCCACTCCTCCTTCAGCTTCTCCTCCGCCGACACCACCCCCGACGCCGCTTTCGCTTTCGCGCCCCCCGAAGCCTCGCCCGCTTCGTCGTTCACGGTCGCCGTCGTCTGGGCCCCCTCCATGGCGGCGTTTTCTCGCGCGAACTGGTCCCTGGTGATCCATTCCGGCTGCGCCTTGGGCGCGTGACGCTCCGCCTCCATCGCCGCCTCCTGTTCCTCGGTGAGCCCGAGCGTGATCTCGAACTTGGTGTCCTCGAGCGCCTCGTGTTGGATCCCGAGGCCGTCGGCGCCGCCGCCGAATCCCCCTCCCCGCGCCGCTCGCTGGGCGTCGTCGAGCCCGGCTTCGCCCGCGAGTCTCTCCGCGGCTCTCCGCCTCGCGCGGGCGAATTCGTTGAGCGAGCCGTACTGCGGCGGGACGATTGTTCGGCATTTTTCCAGCTGTCGCGCGACGGGCGCGATCTGCGCCTCGAACGTCTCGAGCTGTTTTCTGAGGCCCTCGCGCGTCCTCGGCTCCGCCGCGGCGCCGTCCTCGCCGCCGCCGAGCTGGACGACGGGGGATCGGCAGACTTGGCACACGAACGCGCCGGTGGCGGGGTCCATCAGTCGCGCGGCGTCGAGGGAGGAGTAGCGCTTGTCGCACAATTCGGGATCCGCGGTGCACTTGAACAGGACGCTCACGGGCCCCTTCTCCGCCTTGTGCTTCAGGTCGCGCCGCGCGGTGTAGATGCGGAGGGTCAGGGCGTCGACCACGCGGCTGTAGTTGAGGCAGACGTACGTCACGGTCTTCTTCTCGATGTTTCGCAGGCGCTCCTGGATGATGCCCTCGTCCACCCCATTCTCCTCCGCGCGCCGGCGCGTGCGCTCGTGGCGCTCCTTGTCCTTCTCCTTGACGTGCGAGCGCGTCACCAGCCGCTGCTCCTCGAGGTACAGGAGGGCCTTGCGCACCTGCTTCGCGCTCAGGAGCACCGCCCGCGCGAGCTCCTCCTCCTTCACCCACGTCCGGCGCGTCAGCGCGTCGATGAGCACCTCGGCGATGGCGGAGTTGTCGTGCTTCGCGTTGCCCGTGCGCGCGAGGCGAGCCTTCGTGCTGCTGTGCCGGTAAAACGCGCGCGCGGCGAGGCGCGCGAGCTTCTTGTGCTCGCTCATGACGCGACGGAGGGAGGCGGGGAGGGGAGGTCCGAGCCGAGACCCGCCACGACCCGCCGCCGGCGCGCGCGCGCGGATCTGGCCGGCGGCGGAACGAGGATCTCAAAGTAACGTGGCGAGGATCGACGCGCGACGAAACCTGCTCGCGCGCGGCCGCGCGCCCGATCGTCGTCGTCCGTTCGCCGCGGGCGCGCGCGATCGACGAGCAACAACTTTCTGCTTCGTCCGCTCGCCGGGTCTTGCGCGCGCACTCCCCGGGGGCGCGGGAGGGATGGCGCCGCTCGTCGTGGCGGCGGGGGCGTGGCCCTCGGCCCCGCCGCGGCACGTGGTCGTCGCGTCGGTCGCCGCGCCCCTCGGCGCGGACGCCACGACGCTGTGGACGGGCGCGGACGACGGCGGGGTCGTGCGTTGGGTCGCGCGCCGCGATGACGACCGCCGCGCGTTTCTCCATCCCTCCGCGACCGCCTTCCTCAGCGGGCACACGCGGCGCGTCAACGCGCTCGCGCACGTCCCGAGCGCGGGCGACGACTCGAAACCCGCCTCCCCCGCCTCCCCCGGCGTCGTGATGAGCGCGGGCGAGGACGGCGTGGCGTGCGCGTGGCGCGTGGACACGGGCGCGTGCGTCGCGCGCAGAGCGCTCGGCGAGGACGGGTGCGCGATTCGATCGCTCGCCCTCCTCCGACGCCGACCAGTCGACTCCTCCTCCCCCCGCGACCCCTCCTCCCCCCGCGCCTCCGCGGCGACCCCACCCGCCGTCGTCGCGGCGTCGTGCGTCTTCGCGGACGGACGCGCGGCGCTCGCGCTCATCGACCCGGCGACCTTAGCCGTCGTCGCCGCCGTCGATGTCTCCCCCCGCGGCGACGGACGAACCTCCGACGCCTCGGAGGGACCCTCGCGACGAACCTCAGACTCCGCCTCCGCCTCCGTCGTCGACGCGGCGCTCGCGGTCGTCCCGATCGCGCGCGACGCGAACGACCCGGCGAACGCGCGGTGGCCGTGGGACGGCGACCTCGCCGCGGTGGGCGCGGACGGCGTCCCGCGGCGTCTGCCCCGCCCGAAGCCCGGCGTGTCGCTCACCGCCGCCGCCGCCGCGCGTTCGAGCGAAGGGAGGCGGTCGCGCCCCAACTCTCCGCGCGGCGGCGGCGGCGCGGCGGCGGGATCGACCCGGGCGCGCGAGGCCGCGAACGCGGAATCCGCCGCGCGGAGGGTGGGGTGGCGAACGACCGGGACGGGGGATGAGGAGGAGGAGGAGGAGGAGGAGGAGGAGGATGCGTTTGGGGATGATGAGACCTTTCTCGCGGCGGACGGGTCCGAGGGATCCCCGTTCTCTCGAAGGAACGCGGCTCGGAAAAACTCTTCTCGGACGTCTTTCGTCGGAGCTTCCGCGAATAGGATGGCGTTCGCCTCCGACGGGTCCGCGAGCGCGACGGTTCGCGCGGACGGGCTCAGGGTCGACGTCGCGTTCAGTGAGACGCGCGTGACCGCGGAGGGCGGCGTGATCGTCGGTTGGCGCCACGGGGCGAGCCTCGAGCCGCCCGCGGGCGACGCGTTCGACGCGAGACGCGGCGTCGCGTCCTTTCTCCGCGCCGACGCGTTTTTTTTTCCGCCGACGGGGCCGAGAAAAAACGCGACGAGACGAACCGAGTCGGCGGATTTCGAGAGTCTCTCCTCGGAGCTCGGCGCGGCGATTCTCCGCCGCGTCGCGAGCGCGAGCGCGTTCGTCTTCGGCGACGCGGACGAGAGCGATCCTCGCGAGGCGTCGTCACGAGAGGGCGGGCGAGGATCACCCTTCGGGACGCCGAAGCGGGAACCGACGCCGCGCGGGGGAGAAAAAAAAACACGCGCCGACCCCGAACGCGGGGGGGTCCTCGCGGCGGATTCTCGGGGACCACCACCGCGGGATGATTCGGACGATTCGTCCTCGCCTCGTTCGCTCGTCCTCGCCGCGCCGTTGGCGGGCGGCGGCGTCGCCCTTTACCTGGTCCCTCGCGGCGCGGCGGACGACGTCGCGAGCGGGCCCCCGCGTCGCGCGTCGTTGGCGTTCGCGTGCGATTTCCGCGAGTGGGCCGCCGCCGTCGCCGACGAAGACCAAGACGAGGACGGATTCGAAGACGGATTCGGGGGGAAAACGGCCGTCGCTCGGGGAAGAAGCCCGTCATCGCGCTCCCCCCGCGCGGCGACGACGGCGTCGGCGTTCGCTGGGTCGCGGGTGGGTTCCGCCGCGGGGTCGTGGGTCCCCCGCGGCCCCCGGCGCGTCGTCTCCGGGCGGGCGGACGGCGCGGTCGTGTTCCAGGCGCTGCTGGTTCCGAATGAGGGTACTGAGGGTACTGAGGTTCCTTCTTCGGAGGAACGAGCCGATCCCGAGGATGCGTCTTCATCGTCGGAACACACAGCCGGTTCCCATTCACCATCCGAGGCGGCGAGACGAGGCTCCCGTTCACCGTCCGAGGGCGTTTCCCTCGCGGCGCTCTCGTCCTCCCCGCGCTCGGCGACGACGAGACGAAACCGTTTTTTATACGCGTCGAAAGAAAATCGGTTCGCGTTTCCCGGCGCGCACGCGGGCGCGGTGACGGCGGTGGGCGTCGACGACGCGACCGGCGCGGTCGTGACCTGCGGCGCGGACGGCGCGTGCGTCGTCTGGGACGCCGGCGGCGACGCGGAGGAGGAGTACGTCGCGGCGGCGGAGTTTAATGACGTCGGGGTCGAGGGTCCTCCTCGGCGATCGGCGACGCTGAGGCACCACCGGTTCCCCGTCCTCGCCGCGCTGGCGATTCGCCTCGGCGGGGGGCAGCGCGGGTTCGTCACGCTCGACGCCTCCGGGTGCGTCGGCGCGGCGAGCCTGAGCGTGCGGGGGGATCCCGGTCGGGGGGATCCCCATCGATCGGCGGGGTCGGATCGATCGGGGTCGGCGGCGCGGGCGATCGGCGCTCGGTGCGAGATGCTCTTGCCTTGGCCCTGGACGAGGCCGACGCGCGCGTTCGGCGAAGACGAAGACGAAAACGGGGGGACGTTCGCGCTCCTCTGGGACGAAGCCTTCGGCGCGCTGCACGTTCGGTTCGACGGCGCGGGGCGCGACGGCGCGTTCCTCGTCGCGTCGTGGGACGTCGTCGCGGGGTGCTTGGACCGAGCGCTCGAGGGCGACGCGGCGCGCGAGCTGTTCGAGAGCCTCGCGAGGACGTGCGCGCGGTGGGACCAGGGCGCGCCGCCGAGGTGGGAGGGGGGAGAGGGCGCCGCCGAGACCCTCGCGATGAAAAAAAATCCCCATCCCGCCGCGCGGCGCGCGGCGTGCGAGGGGACGTGGACGCAGCCCGGGGCCCCGTACCTCGTGATCAACGCGAGCAAGATCTTCGCGGACGCCGAGGAGGGCGCCTTGCAGGGGCGAGACAAGCGCGCGCGCCGGCGCGCCGCCGAAGCCCTCCGGCTCGCGGCGGCGGCGGCGGCGGGGGGGGGGGGGGGGGGGGGG
>MDSW01043359.1_pt1 | contig 20507 bp, 14 predicted proteins | sample 811171 | NCBI WGS metagenome assembly MDSW01 (sample SAMN05326641, study PRJNA326480) | marine metagenome | isolation source: seawater | place: Atlantic Ocean: North West | collected 2012 | reverse complement strand
GGGGGGGGGGCGACGGGAGGGCGCGGGGGCGGGAGGGAGGGAGGGAGGGAGGGAGGGATCTCGCGGGCGGCGAGACGCGACGCGTCGCGCCGCTTCGAGACGGGCGATTCCTCGCGTCGTCCGATCCGAGAGTCCTCCGCGGCCGTCGCGGCGAACGCGAGCGGCGGGGGAGAGACGCACCCGCGGCTGCTGTGGGGTTCCTCTGCACGTCGTCTTCATCGCGCGCGCCGCCGTCGAGGTGGCGGCGGATCGCGCCGACGCGCGCGGTCGCGCGGTCGTCGGACGCGCGCGTCGGCATGCCTCTCGATTCGTCCAAGAGGGTGGGCGCGGCGCCTTGATTTATTTAACAAGGGGGGGCCCGGGGCGGGGCGGAATCGCGCTCGGGCGTCGGCGCGCTTCGCGGTGCGAAGACGACGTCGAGGACGCTCCGCGAGGGACGGAGGGCGGGGAACGACGGGGGCGCGTCGATCTCGGCGCGGCGTCCGCTGTGGACGACGAGGGCTCGTCCGCGGTCGCGTCGTTTTATCGTTCGATCGAGTCAGCTTTACCCTTTCGGATCATCTGATGATGAGTCAGCTTTTACCCTTTTGCTTCTCCGACGCGGCGGCGGGGCATTCGACGCGACGCGCGGCCGCGGACGTCCGCCGACCCACCCCGTCGCGCTCCAGCGTCGAATCTCGCGCGCGTCCGCGCTCGCCGACGCGCGCGCGGCGTCGCGTCCGCCCCCGCGCGCGCCCGGGTCGCGCGCGGAATCCCCCCCGCGGCGAAGCGTCGCGGCATCTTGCTGACCTCGTGGGAGTTGGGACGTTCGCTCGTCGTCGCGTCGACTCCGCCCGCCGCGCGTCGTCCTCCCCGCGGCGGAACGGAACGGAACGAAAGAAGAGCGGCGGAAGAGGGCGGCAGAAGATACCTCCTCTTCGATGTCGGGGCGCGAGCCGCGTCCGCCCGCGATGCACGCGCTGACGTCCTCCGCGGGAGGCGTCTCGTCGTCGCGCGGCGGGAGAGGCGCGGGTAACAACGTCGGCATTGACTCGTCAAAGCGCGCGCGGATCTTGCCGAGCGGGAGCGGCGGCGCCGCCGCGACGTGCCCGGCGCCGTCGCCGTCCTCCGCGCTCGCGCTCGCGAAGCGCGCGCTCGCGCTGCGCGTCGTCTTCGACGCCGCCTTCGCGAGCGCGCTGCGCGGCTACGACGCGCGGCTCGAGGCGACGCGTAGGGCGCTCGCGGTTCGAGGGTACCGGCGCGCGCAGCGATTCCTTCCGACGCGGAAAACCGCGGGCCGTGTCCTCTTCGCCGCGGCGGTCGCGACGTGGTACTACCGCGCGAACCGCGCGCGGTGGGCGCGGCTCGCGGCGCACCGCGAGAAGCGCGCGGCGCTGCAGCGCGAGCTCGACGCGGCGACGTGCTACGAGGAGTACAAGCGCGTCGCGCACGCGATGGAAGAGCTTCAGGCGCGTTCTATACAAAAGTTTTTCACCCACCGCCCGGTTTCAACGTTTGATCGCGTCCCCTTTCAACTGACCGGTGAGTTGTTTTTGTGGAATGCCCCTCAGATCGCGTTCGAGGAGACGGAGGAGGACGGCGGCGCGGATCGGGATCGGGATCAGACGCCGACGTCAGCGGACACTAGCGACCACCAATCGTCGATCGACACGTCGTCTTCATCCTCCTCCGGATTGGACAAGAAAGCGAAGGGCCAATCGAAGCGCGCCACGTCGGCCGCCGCCGCCGCCGCGAAGAAGAAGACGCGCGCCGATCGCGAGCCCGAGCCCAAGCCGAAGGCGTCGTCGTGGTGGATCGCCCATCACGCCAAGCCCATCTACGACAAAGAGCTCATTGAAGAGCAGCTCAGACTGCTGCGCGCGCAAAGAGCGTGCGGGGACGTCTTCGAGATGATGTTTAACCTGCGCGCGGACGTGCTGCGTAACCTGGGGAACATGTCCGAGATTGGACGGAAGCTCCACGAGCCGCTGTGGGGGGTGCCCAAGGCTGTGCGAGAGTACATCGACGAGACGCGCGCGCAGCTGCGGATGATCAGCAACGAGCACGACGTCCCGACGCAAGAGAAGCTCGCGTTTCTTCAAGAGACGCGTCACTGCTTCGGTCGGACCGCGCTGCTTCTCAGCGGCGGCGGCACGCTCGGGACGTTCCACGTCGGCGTCGCGCGCGCGCTCCACGCGCGCGGGTGCCTCCCGCGCGTCATCACCGGAAGCAGCGTCGGAAGCGTCGTCGGCGCCATCATGGCGAGCCGCACGCCGGACGAGCTCGAGGAGTTTTTCAGCGAGAAACACTTCGCGCATCATCTCCCGGACATGACCTTCTTCAGCGGCACGGACTTCTTCTCGTCGATCCAACACCTCATGAAAACGGGCGCGCTGCACGACATCGACTTCTTCCAGCGCTGCCTCCGCGCGCTGCTCGGCGACCTCACGTTCCAGGAGGCGTACGACCGAAGCGGCGGACGCATCTTGTGCGTGTGCGTGTGCGCGACGCGAGCCGGGGAGAAGCCGAGGTTGCTCAACTACCTCACCGCGCCGCACCTCGTCGTGTGGAGCGCGGTCGCCGCGTCGTGCGCGTTCCCGTCGCTGTTCCCGCCGCAGCCGCTGCTCGCGAAGAGCCGCACGGGGAGTTTTGTGCCGTGGCAGCCCGAAGGGAAGCTCGGCGCGAGGCTCTGGCGCGACGGCTCGCTCGAGAACGACCTCCCGATGCAAGGCCTCAGCGAGCTCTTCAACGTCAACTACTTCATCGTGTCGCAGACGAACCCGCACATCGTGCCCATCCTGCGCGTGAAGCGTTGGTTCGCGTCGCAAGGTCCATGGTGCGCGATGCTCGCGTCGTTCATCGAGAGCGAGTGGCGGCACCGCTGCACGCAAGTCTTGGAGCTCGTTCCGTGGATCGACGCGTTTGATTTCGCCAAGCTCTTCGGGCAGCAGTGGGAAGGGCACGTGACCGCCGTGATGGAGTACAGTTGGTCGCAGTTCAAGAAGATCGCGGCGAACCCGACGAGGGAGTTCCTGTTCGAGACCGCGACGATGGGCGAGCGGAGCATGTGGCCGAAGCTCGCGACGATCGAGAGCAACTGCGGGATCGAGATGCAGCTCGACGAGTGCGTCCGCGGGTTGCGGGAGAAGCTCAGCGCGCGGCAGCACGGGCACCTCTTCAAACAACGCGGCCGCGTGCCGTCTTGGAACACGATCAACTACGCGGGGAGAGATTCGTATCTCCGGATGCCGAGGGACGCGCACGGGAGCGCGGGCGCGGTCGGCGGCACGGGCGCGGGCGCGGGGGGGAACAGCGCGGGGGCGAACAGCGCGGGGCGCGAGTTTGGCGGTCACGCGCAGCCGTCCGCGGGGTCGGCGGCGCTCGCGCGAGACGGCGGCGGCGGCGGCGGCGACGGCGGAGGGAAATCCAATCTTCTCATCGACGCGGGAGAGAGAGAGAGCGGGATGTCTCGCACCAGCAGCGAAGGAGGATCGCTCCAGGAGTTCGCGCAGCTCATCGTGGACGAGGCCACGAGCGCGCGGGAGCGGGAGAGACGGAGCCACGAACGATGCGGCGGCGGCGGCGGCGGCGGCGGCGGCGGCGGCGGGATCGACGTGGACGACTTGGCGTCGACCGAACGGCTCGTGCGCGCCATCGCGGCGATGCCGGAGGGCGGCGTCAAGATCGGCGCCCCCGCGATGATGCTCCCGGAGACGTTCGGCGTCATGAGCGACCGCGGCGGTCAGCACGGCGGCGTGGGCGGGAGGACGTCGGGAAGCGAGCGCGAGGCGGACGGCGGCGGCGGCGGCGCGAGGGACCGTCCCCCCGGGTCGCCGAACCACGTGCACGCGTTCAGCGGCGCGAAGCACGGGTCATTCGTCCGCGGGCCGGGGACGCTGAAGTAATATTTTTTTTACGACGATTGGGCGGGGTTGGGTAAGAGTAAGAGACGACGACGTCTGAACGCGTATGTAGGTACTTCGTTGAAAACACAAACAAAACCAAACATTCTTTCTTCTCTTTCTGTTCTTCTCTCTTCTCCGTCTCGGTTCGCGCGCGGCGGCGGTCTACTGGTGATACAGCGCAGATACAGGTCGCCGCCCGCCGCGCGCGTCGCGCGGGTCGTAACGTACCCTAACGTCGTAACGCTTCAAATGAAAGCGTTAAGGCCGCTGTTAGTGAGCTCCTTCTGGACCTTGACGTCCGCGTCGAGCGCCACGCCGACGGGGCCGAGGTTCACATGCACGGGCCGCGGGTAGCACGGCTCGTCCACGCTGCCGCGTCGGGATCCGGGCTTGGAGTTGGGCGCGGAGGTGGCTTGTTTCGCGTGGATATCGTGCGAGATCCCGATGCCGAAGTCGACGGTGTCGTCGCACTTGCGGTCGGACGGCGCGCCCGCGATGGAGAGACCTGGGGATGCGCGCGCGGTGGTGAGCGGACGGTACGTTGTCGGGAAAAGAGCGAAAGCGACGACGGTCGCGTTTCGTCGTCGTCGAAAACGAATTTATCCGTCGCGGATGCGCGCGAGCGCGCGCGCGAATCGCGACGACTCCATCGACGCGTCGCGCGAACGCGGCCGTTCGGGGCGCTTGAATATGATGTGCACGCGCGAGCTCGCGGCGTCGCTCGACGGCGCGGTATCTCGCCGGCGCGCGACGAACGAATCGAGAAAAGATATTTTTGCCGCGAGCAACAACGAGGGAGAAAAAAGCGAAAGCGCGTTTCGCGGAAGGATGGATTTCCGACGCACCGAGCTTGCCGACTTTCTTGCACTCGTCCGTGATGGTCATGCTGATCGCTTTGGGGTTAACGTGAAGCGGTATCGCGTCGGGGCGCGTGAGGGTGTAGAGCGTGCGTTCGATGATGAAGCGCGTGCGGAAGGAATTGAAGACGTAGAAACGCCTTCTCGCTTTTGATATGATGACGAGGCAACAAGATTGAGCTTGATATGGGTACGGTACGACGAGTCTTTCAAGCGTGGGTCAAACTTCATACGTCAACGGGTCAAACTTCATCGACGCTTGAAAGCCAGATCTCCCGGCCTGGCGCCTGCGGTCGGCGTCCGGTTTGAAGCTCTCAGCCGCTCAGCGTCGCGCGCCTTCATCATCACTGCGCCTCGCACCGCTCGGAGGCAGCACAGCACGCGCGACCGCAGCGCACCCTCACACAACACCCTCGCACACCCTCGCACACCGCGCGATCATGTCCGCGTGGGGCGCTCCCACGGCCTGGGCCAACCAGGTGCGACGCGCGCCGCTCCGATCGCGCGCTCGCTCCCCGCCCCCCACCCCTCTCCCGCCGCTCCCGCGCTCCGCCGCGCCGCCGCCGGACGCGACGGCTCGGAAACGCGCGCGCGCGACGCCGTCGACGCGCCGTCGCGCCCGCGCGACGCGCGGGCGCGACGATCGACCGCGGTGGAAGACGCGCGCGCGATGCCGTCGACGTCTCCGCGCGTCGACGCGCGCGCGACGGCCGCGCGCGACGCCCTCGGCGGCGGCGGCGTTTCGCCACAGCGCGGGAGACGAGTCCGACGTTTTTCGCGCGGACGGAGGACGCCTCGCGTCCGATCGATCGCTCGATCGATCGACCGCACCCCGCGCGATCGCCCCGCCGGACGCGCCGCCCGCCTCCGCGCCGCCCCCGACGCCGACGCCATCCCCCCCCCCCCCTCACGCCGCCCTCCATCGCGACGACCGCAGGCGGAAGAGGAAGCGAAAGACGAGGCCCCTAAATCTTTCGCCGCGGAGCGACAGTTCCCGGGCCTGGGACAAGCCATCGGAAAGAAAGCGTCCGCCGCCGCCGACGACGACGCGATGTTCCCCACGCTGGGCGCCGCCGCCAAGGCGCCGAAGAAGGCGAACAAGAAGGGCCAGAAGATGTCCCTCGCGGACCTCGACGCGTTCGCGTCCGCGTCGGGCGGCGGCGGCGGCGGCGGCGGCGGCGGCGGCGGCTACCGCCCCCCCGTCGCCGGCGCCTACGCGCAGCGCGACCTCGATAACATCGTCCTCCCGACCGGCCCGGCGCAGCGCGACGACGACGACGACATGATGCAAGGCGGCCCCGGGATGAGGTACGGCGACGAGAAGCTCGGCGGCGCGTTCAAGGACTACGGCGGCGACCGCGGCGGCGGCGATCGATACGGAGACCGCGACCGCGATCGATACGGCGACCGCGGACGCGACGATCGAAGAGGCGACCGTTACGGCGACCGAGACGACAGAAGAGGCGGGTTCGACCGCGACGATCCCCGCGACGACCGCGACCGCTCGCCGGAGGGCCCGTCGCGCGCGGACGCGGATTCCAACTGGGGACGATCGAAACGCGAGATGTCTCCCCCCCGGCGCGGCGACCGCGGCTACGACGACCGCGACCGCGACATGCGCGGTGGCGATCGGCGCGATGGTCGGTACCCGTCGCGATCGCCGTCCCCGGAACGCGACTGGGGCAACCTCCGCAACCGCGCGGGCCCGCCGCCGAGGGACGACCGCGACGGCCGCGGGCGCTCGCGCTCGCCGTCGCCCGAACGCGGTGAGACTGCCTCCCATACGACCCCGTTCGCGTGGTGAACGCCGTTCCTTAAGGACTTTTCCCGTCGTCACTCTTCACTCGCGCTTCCCTTTCAACGTTTGACCGGTAAGACGTTCGACTGACCGATCGCTTCACCCACGCAGACTGGAGCAACATTCGCAACCGACCGGGACCCCCTCCCTCGCTTCGGGACGACGCGCGGGGGTACGAGGACCGCGGCATGAGGCCCGGGCAGCGCGCGGACGAGGCCGGGGACCGGTGGGGGAAGCGTGCGGAGGGACCGCCGCCGATGGACGGATACGACCGCGACCGCGACGGCGGCCGCGACGGGCCCGGGCGCGACGACGGATCGCGCCGCCCGCGGCTGCAGCTCAAGGCGCGCTCGGCGGATGCCGACAAGACGGCGGCGGCGATTGCTGGCGGCGGGTCGTCGCTCTTCGGCGGCGCGCGCCCGCGCGAGCTCGCGCTCCAAGAGGCGGGGAGGGACTACCGCAAGGAGGATCTCGTGCGGTCCGCGGGAGCGGTGAAGCGACGCGAGACGAACGACGAGAAGCGAATGAAGAAGGAGATCACAGAGTTGAAGGAGAACCTCGAGGCGTTGCCCAAAGGCGGCGAGGAGTACGACGTCATCCACGGCGAGCTCTCGGAGAAGGAGACCGCGCTCGCGAAGCTGACGCTGGAGCTGGACGATAAGGTGCGGTTCGCGCAGAGGAACGCGCCCGAGGGCGGCGATCGCGGCGGTGCGAAGAGAGGCGACGAGAAGGGCGGCGAAGGCGACGGCGCGGAGGGCGACGGCGCCGCGGACGGTGCCCCGGGGGAGAAGAAGGACTCAAGGTCCCGCGACCGCGACCTCGACCGCGGCTGGGGCGAGGGCAAGGCGGAGCGGCAGCGCGGCGGCTGCGGCAAGAGCGGCGGGGGAGATAAGAAGCCGGGTGGGAGCGGCGGCGGGAGGGAGTCGACGCAGCGGGAACCTCGCGCGCCGCGAGCGATGATGAAGGCGGCCGAGCCGGAGGCTGTCAAGGTGGTGTCCGGCGGGTTCGCCGCGCTGGGGGTGGACGACGACGCGTAGAGTGGGAGCGGCGCGGTAGCGCGATGCCGCGCGTGTACATACGATACAGTACGACGACACACGTGAACGGAACGCAGACCAGACCTCGAGAGATGCCGACTAAAAAAACGCGTCGTCAGACTGGATTCTACTCGCGTCCCGGCGAGTCGTCGTCGTCGCGTCGTCCGGGAACGTTCTCGTCCAAAAGAGCCCGCCAGGTGTCGCGAATCTCGCGCGCGGGGGCCCCCCACACACCCCGGCGCGCGCGACCGCACGCACGACGCCCGGTATCGCGCTCGTCTTCCGCGGCGCACGCAACGCGAGCGCGAAGGCGACGTCCGCGCGAGAGGACCAGGGCCCGACGCCGCGTCCGGCGCCGACGTTTTGCGCGATCCGAGGGGGGACGAACGCGCGCGCGACCGTCAACTCGAGTTTTCGCCGGGTCCCCTCGACGCGTCGAGGGGACGCGCGGCGGGCATGTTCAAGCGGATGTTCGGCGGCGGGAAGGGCGCGGGCGGCGGCGCGCCGCCGCCGCCGTCCTCCGCGGCGCCGAGGAACACGCCGCTGAGCGCGGTCGAGCAGCTGAAGGACGTGCGTCCCGCGCCCAGATCTCGCGCCCGAACGGCGCTCAGATGCCTCGAGTCATCTCGCGCGTCAATTCGTCGTCCCCGCGCCTCCCCCGCGCCTCCCCCGCGATACCCTACACTCGAAACCCGAAACCACGTCACATCAACTGACCGACAAAATAACCGCGACGACACCTCACGTCACCACTCTCTTCAGACGCTCGCGATGCTGGAGAAGCGCGAGGCGCTGCTGCACAAGAAGATGGCAGCCGAGCTACAAAAGGCGAAGGAGTTTAACCGGCAAAAGAAAAAGAGCGCGGCGTTGCAGTGCCTGAAGAAGAAGAAGCTCTACGAGACGCAGATTGAAAACTTGCAGAACCACCAGCTGAAGCTCGAGGAGCAGGTGATCACGCTGGAAGGGAGCAAGACGACCGCGGAGACGTTCAGCGCGCTCAAGAACGGCGCGGGGGCGATGAAACAGATCAGCAGGCGCGTTTAATCATCTCACCGCACCGGTCCCCATACGACCGCGTCGGCGCGGTGAACGCCGATCCTTAAGGACTTTTCCCGGCGCATCTCTCCGCCCATCCCTCGGTTTCAAAGCCCGATCGCGATGCCTTTCAACTCCGCTTCTGACGCCTTTCAACTCCGACCCTCAGAGAGACCAACATCGACAACATCGACAAGGTCATGGATGACATCAACGAGCAGTCGGAGAAGATGCGCCAGGTCCAGGAGGCGCTCGGGCAGCCGGTCGGGTACAGCGCGGATCTGGACGAGGACGAGCTCGACGCGGAGCTCGCGGAGTTGGAGGCGGAGGATCTCCTCGAGGAGGAGCTCGCGCCGCCGGCGACGGCGCCGGCGACGGCGGCGGCGGCGGCGCCGCGAAAGGTTGTCGCGCCCGCCGCGCCCGCGGCGCGGCCGGCGCCGGCGGTCGCCGCGGCGAAGCCGGCGATGCCGTCCGTCCCGGGGAAGAGCTCCGAGGACGAGGAGCTGGAGGCGTTGCAGCGGGAGATGGAGCTGTTATCGTAGGCGCGCGTTTTGGTTTTGGGTTTTGGGTTTTGATCGTCGGTCGAGAACGAGAACGAGTCTTGTCGCGTTCGTTGAATGACGCAAACGCGTCGTCGACTACACGAGTCGTCATCATCGCGTCGCGTCCGCCCCCCTCCTCCCATCCATCCCGTCCCAACCCCCGTTTGAATCAAATCAGCACGCGCCCCGCGCCCGATCGCAGCAAACTCCCACCGCGCCTCGCCTTCATCGCCGCCTCTCTCTCCGCGGCAGCCCTGCGCTTCGACACGAACGTCGGCGACTGCGGAAACGTCAGCGCCCGCTCCTCCGTCGGTCCCACGCCGACGCCCGCGAGCTCGCCGTAATCCGGCATCGGCCGCGCGACGAAGACCGTGCTCTTTCGAAACTCCGCGCGGAGCCGCGCCTCCTCCTCCGCCTCCGCCGCCTTTTTCGCCTCTCTCTCGCGCTCCTCCTCCGCGTGCTTCCGCGCCATCTTCTCGTCGAACGCCGCTCGCGACTTGGCTCGCGTCTCCGCGTTGCGCGCGACGTTTTCCATCGGCGTCGTCAACGGCGTCGCCGACGCCTCGAGCTCGAACATCGGGTTGAAGTGCGTCGTGGGAATCGCCCTCGCGTGGAACTCCGTCTTCGCCTTCGCCGCGGCGTCCTCGTCCGCGCGGCGCGCGCTCTCGCGTCGCTTCTCGTACTCGTGAAGCGCCTCGCCGCGGAGGTTGAAGGGCTGAAACGTCGTGAGCGGCTTCTGCGCTTCAAACGCGCGCGTCGACGGCCGCGGCGCCTTGAGCGTCGACGGCGGCGCGGGCGTCGCCTCGAAGCGTCGGCGCTCCGCGGCTCTCGCTTCCTCCTCCGCGACCGTGCGCTCCAGGACGCGCTCCGCGTACGCGCCGCGTTTCTCCGTGCACAGATCGAACGGCTCAAAGGCGGTGAGCTCCCCGGTCCAGCGCTTGTTGGTCTTTCGCGAGGACGGCTCCGCGGACGGCGCCGCCTGCGCCTCGCACGCGAGCTGATTCACCGCGCCCCATCGAACCGCGCGTCGCGACGTCGTCAAGTTCGGCGACTCCGGGACCGTCGCCGGCGCGCACGCGTTCCACCCGCCGTTCTCCTCCTCGCACGCCTTGCGTCGCTTCGCGTCGCGCGTTTTCATCTCAGCCTCCTCCGCCTCCTTCTCGGCGCCGCGCGTCCGACCCAGCGTCTTCGCCATCGGTCCTCTCGCGCGGTCCGCGTCCGCGCGCTCTTTCGCCGCGAGCTTCGCCGCCGCCGCCGCCGCGGTCTTCGCGGCGGCGTCGCCCGCGCCGAGAAGCACGGAACGCTTCAGCGGACGCGCTTTGAATTTTTTACGCGCGGCGATTTGCTCGAGCTCGAGCTCCTCCGAGGACTTTTGCGGCGGGCCGCGCGCGCGAATCGCGCGCGTGATGGCGGGGGACACCGGCCGCGTCAGCGGCCTCTCTTTCGCCTGACCTCGCGACGTCGTCGCCTGACCTCGCGACGTCGTCGCCGCGCCCGCGCCCGCGCCGCCGCGCGCTTCGTCCACCCCGCGAAGGGATTTCGTCGTGAACCCGTGGCACCTCTCCGCGATGGACTTGTACGGGCTCGCTTCTTCCCCCGTACCTTGCGTCCTCGTCGTCATCGCGTGCGTTCGCGACGACAACGCCGGCGCGACCGGTCGCGTCAGCGGCTTCGGCCGCACGCGCCCGCCGCCTCTGCCGCTCGCTCGCGCCGCGCGCTTCGCCGCGAGCGCCATCGCGCGCTTCTCCGCGGCGCCCTCCGCCTGCGCTTTTTCAAACGCGAGCTCCTCGGTGGTTTTCCCCACGCGCGCGCGCTTGTTCGGTTTCGAAATCGCGGGAGACTTGGGCACCGTGATCGGCTTGACGCGCGGTCCCGGCCCGGCGGTTCGCGCGGACGCGGACGACCGTGCGACGACAGATTTCTTGGGGACGCACGCGGGCGGCGGCGCCTCCGCGATTTCGCGCGGGCGTTTACGCGCCGGCGCCGGCTCGGGCCCTTCTTCTTCTTCTTCTTCCGGCGAGGTCTCCTCTGCAGTCTCCATCGTCGCCTCCATCATCGGCTGCGGGGAGTGTTCCGGCTCCGGCTCCGCCGCGCCCGGCACGCGCGACGGATCCACGAGAACCCTGACGGCGCCGCCGCCGGTGAGGCCTTTCCGTCGCGGGCGCGGCGCGAGGACGGGGAGTGGCGGCTCGACGAGCGGCCCCGCCTCCTCCTCCGTCGTCGTCGTCGTCGAGGTCGAGGTCTTCGTCGTGGAGGACGACGCGAGGCGGCTCGGCGTCTTCGTCGCCGCGTCGCCGCGCACCGGTCCGAGCGCGACGCCCCCGCCGCCGCCGGCGGCGGCCATCGCCGCGAGCCGCGGCGACGCGCGCGGGGTCTTCGACGACGACGTCGACACCGCGGGCGCGATGGTCATCGGCGTTATCGACGACTTTGTCGCGCTCGTCGTCGTCGTCGTCGTCGGCGTCGTCGAAGCCGCGGTCGCGGCGGCGCGCGGCGTCTTCGCCGTCGCCGCGATCGCCGCCGCGGCTTTGGCCGCGGCGGCTCTTCGCGGAGAGGATCTCGTCCCGACCGGCGTCGTCGTCTTCGTCGTCGTCGTCGTCGCCTCCACCGGCGGCGTCAGCATGATCACGACCTTCTTCTTCTTCGCGGTAGACTTCTTCTTCGTCGACGTCGCGGTCTCGGGCGTCGGCGCCTTCGCCTCCGGCTCCGGCGCGTCGACGTCCATCATGTCGACGTCCTCCGTCCCCGCGCCCGCGCCCGTCTCCTCCTCCTCCTCCGGGGAGGTCGTCGTCGCCGGCGTCTTCGCGCGGCGGCCGTACGTCACCGGCGTCTTCCTCCCGCTCCCGCTCGCGGCGCGCGGGGTCCTCGTCCGCCGCCGCGCGGTTTCTGCCGCCGCCCACGTCGCCTCGGGATCCTCCGCGGGCGTCGTCGTCGTCGTCGTCGTCGTCGCTTTCTTCGCCGCGCTCCTCGTCGTCGCCGGCGTCTTCCCCGCGACGACGGCGGCGCCGCTCGCGCCGTTCGACGGCGTCAGCGCGCGGCGGTCCGGGGTCTTCTTCCCCCCCGCGCTCTTCAGGATGCTCTTCGGAGGCGCGCGGCGCGCAGACGACGCCGGGGTCTTCGCTCGCGCGTCGGCGTCGGCGTCGGCGGCGGCGGCGGTCGCCGCGTCGTTTTCCTTGTCGTCCTCAGCGGCTCGCGACGCCGCGGGCGCGGGCGCGGGCGTCTTCGCGACGACGCGCGCGGGCGTGGATAAGCCTTTCGTGTGCGCGGTCTCGAACCACGCGTCCGGGTTCGCGTCCGTCGCGTCCCCGGCTTCGAAGTCGTAGTAGTGCGGAGCGCAAAACTCCCACCTGTTTCGTCGTCGTCGTCGCGAGGGTGGGAAAGATTTGATTGAGATCCGGGGACGGGCGCGGACGCGGCGAGAGAGGGCGCTCGAGGGGCGACGACGGCGGCGGGCGGCGGGGTGCGAGCCGCGGCGAGGGATGCGAAGGTCGACGCGGATGATCCACCGCGTTACGAGCGATCGCGGACGCGCGAGCGCGAGCGCGAGAGGGGCGCCGCGCGCGCGTCCGCGACGCCGACGACCGCGAGGACGGCATTCGTGGCACGAGCCTCCCCGGACGCGACGACGCGCGCGTCGCGCGCGGGAGCCGCCGCCGTCGATCGATTTCGGGACGGGGACGCGCGAGGAACGTACGCTGCTTCCTTCTGGAACGACATCGGCGCGGACATGACGCCCGCCGCGCTCCCCGGACGCGATCCCCGCGTCGCGTCCGCGCGCAACGACTTTTTACTAACGGACGCGACAACGACTACCCGTCCCGTCGCGTTCGAGAGCGCGAACTCGCGCGCGTCGAGGCCGCGAGACGAACGCGCGAATCACCTCACGCGCGACGTGCGATCCTCCCTCACGAGCGTCGCGACGCGTCCGTGCCGCGTGTCGCTCGCGTCGCGCGGTCGCTACTGCCGCCTCGGCGCTCCCGCGGCGCGCGGGCGACGACGCGAGATTTCAGTCACGGCAGCTGTCGCGCCGCGGGGGAACGTTCGTTTGAACGGCGATGAATTTTGCACTACTGGTGACTTTTTCAGTCGCCGCGCCGCGGCGGCGCGACGGATGACGATTCGAATCTACGACGAGAGCGCGAGAGAGAAGAGCGAGGCGTGCGTCATTGTTCGTATTATGCGTGCGTAGGGGTCGGCGCGTCGAGGCGCGTGCCCCGCCGCGCCGACGCCCTGCTGTGTTCGATCACAAACGAGATCGTTCGTCGTCTCCTAAAAAAATCAATCGCAAAAACAGTCTCATCACGTGGTAAAAAGCCCCCCTCCTCGCGTCGGAAGCGAAGCGCGTCGCGTCGCGTCGCAAAAGACTGACGACGGATTAATCCACCTCCTCGATCTTCGGACCCGGCGCCGCGCCGCCGCCCTCGGCGCCCTCGGCGCCGGCGCCGAAGTCCGGCATGCCGCCCGCGCCCGGGGGCGCGCCGCCGCCAGCCTGGTACATCTTCGAGATGATCGGGTTGCACAAACCCTCGAGCTCCTTCATCTTGTCCTCGAACTCGTCCACCTCCGCGGTCTGGTTCCCGTCCAACCACGCGATCGTCTCCTCCACCGCGGTCATGATCTTCGTCTTGTCGTCCGGATCGATCTTGCCGCCGACGTTTTCGTCGTTCATCGTGTTCTTCATGTTGTACGCGTAGTTTTCCAAGCCGTTCTTCGCCTCGATCTTCTTCTTGTGCTCCTCGTCCTCAGCCTTGTACTTCTCCGCTTCCTGGACCATGCGCTCGATCTCCTCCTTGCTGAGGCGACCCTTATCGTTCGTGATCGTGATCTTGTTCTTCTGGCCCGTGGACTTGTCCTCCGCGGAGACGTTGAGGATGCCGTTGGCGTCAATGTCGAAGCAGACGTTGATCTGCGGCACGCCGCGCGGCGCCGGGGGGATCCCCTGCAGCTCAAACTTCCCGAGGAGGTTGTTATCCTTCGTCCTCGAGCGCTCGCCCTCGAACACCTGGATGAGCACGCCCGGCTGGTTGTCGGAGTACGTGGAGAACACCTGCTCCTTCTTGGTGGGGATGGTGGTGTTGCGCGGGATGAGCACCGTCATGACGCCGCCGACAGTCTCGAGGCCCATGGATAGCGGGGAGACGTCGAGGAGGAGGAGGTCCTGGACCTTCTCGTTGCCCTCGCCGCTGAGGATCGCGGCCTGGACCGCGGCGCCGTACGCCACCGCCTCGTCCGGGTTGATGGACTTGCACAGCTCCTTGCCGTTGAAGAAATCGCTGAGGAGCGACTGCACCTTGGGGATGCGCGTGGAGCCGCCGACGAGCACGATCTCGTGCACGGAGGACTTGTCCATCTTGGAGTCGCGGAGGCACTTCTCCACGGGCTCCATGCACTTGCGGAAGAGGTCCATGTTGAGCTCCTCGAACCTCGCGCGCGTGATGGAGGTGTAAAAGTCGATGCCCTCGAACATCGAGTCGATCTCGATGGACGTCTGCGCGGTGGAGGACAACGTGCGCTTCGCGCGCTCGCACGCGGTGCGAAGGCGGCGGAGCGCGCGCGCGTTGCCGGTGAGGTCCTTCTTGTGCTTGCGCTTGAACTCCTGCACGAAGTGGTTCATCATGCGCTGGTCGAAGTCCTCGCCGCCGAGGTGCGTGTCGCCCGCCGTCGCCTTGACCTCGAAGATGCCCTCCTCGATGGTGAGGAGCGAGACGTCAAAGGTGCCGCCGCCGAGGTCAAAGATGAGGACGTTCCTCTCCGCGCCGCCGTTGTCGTTCTTCTTGTCGAGGCCGTAAGCGATCGCGGCCGCGGTGGGCTCGTTGATGATGCGCATGCAGTTGATGCCCGCGATGACGGCGGCGTCTTTGGTCGCCTGACGTTGGGAGTCGTTGAAGTAGGCGGGGACCGTGACCACCGCGTTCTTGATCTCCTTGCCGAGGTACGCCTCCGCGATCTCCTTCATCTTGGTGAGGATCATCGACGAGATCTCCTCCGCGGAGAACGTCTTCGTCTCGCCGTGGAACTCAACCTGGACCATGGGCTTCTCCGCCTCGCCCGCGACGAGCGCGAAGGAGAAATCTTTGGCATCCGCTTGCACCTGCGGGTCTGAAAACTTGCGGCCGATGAGGCGCTTCGCGTCGAAGACGGTGTTCTTCGGGTTTTGCGCCGTCTGCGGCGATGGTTATGGAGGGGGAGGAGGATGAAGGCGGGGCGGGGGAGGGCGTCAGCGTCGGGTTCGATGGGGAAGGCGGAGGCGATCGATCGGTCGCTCGAAGAGAGAGGATGGAGAGAAAAAGAAGACGCGCGGTCGCGAAGCAAACGCGAGACGACGAAAAGACGTCATCGTTCGGTGAGTGCGGGGGCGAGACGCGCCTGGTTCTTCGCGGCGTCGCCGATGAGGCGCTCGCTGTCCGTGAACGCGACATAGGACGGCGTCGTCCTGTTGCCCTGGTCGTTCGCGATGATCTCGACGCTGGAGGGAGAGGGAGGGAGGGAGGGAGGCGAGCGGGTCAGTCGTCGGGCCGCGTCGGCGGGAGAAGAACGAAGAAGATGATGTCGCGCGTCGCGTCGCGGACGGAACGCGCGCGATACGCCGCGGCCGCGCGTTTCCGACGCGACCGCGCGCGGAGGATCGACTCAAAGGCGACGATGGAAACGGAATCGGGGATCCGCCGCGGTCGAGTCGCGCCGCGCGCGCGCGATCGCGCGCGCGTCGCGCGTGATTCTTGGCGGCGGGATCCGCGCGATCTCGGCGTTTCGGCGGAAAAATCCCGAGCGCGCGCGCGACGGCCGGAGGACGCACCGGTCGTGCTGCCACACGCCGACGCAGGAGTACGTCGTTCCGAGGTCGATCCCGATGGCGGGTCCTTCAACCTTAGCGCTCATGTTGAGTAGCTTGTCGTGCGTTTCTTGTGCGCTGCGCGCTCGAATGTGACGCCCGCGGTGCGGCCGCGCCGCTGACTTGTTTCTTTCGCTGGAGAGCGGGAAAAAACGCCGGTCGAGCTCCCTCTAGGTTTTCGTATGCGCAATTGGTTCGGGGGAGTAGTTTTCGGCGTACTACGTCCCCGAAATTCGAGGACAGAAACGCCTCTCGCGTTTTCGTTCTTCAGTCGTCTTTTTCCTTCTTTTCGGAAGAAGCCTTCGACGCCCTGCGATCGCACGTGCAAACAGTTAGAGTACGTGTACGAGTAGTTTCCCGCGCGTACGAAGCGGGGTTCTTTTTCCCCACCCTGTCGAAAAACCGGTCGGTTCCCGCACAGGTTAAAAGCCGTGGCCCAAGACCGAAGTTTTCGAGGTCGGCTCGGTCGGCTCGCGCGGTCAGGTCGCTCTTCGACGAAAAAGCAACTCGGCGCGGCGTCAGAGTCATCACCAACCATCCATCCGTCCGTCGCCCCTGCCTCCGCGGGGGCCTCCCACCCATGAAGCTCAAACACCTCGAGTCGCTTCTTCAGGACATCGAGCCGTTCCGCGACCCCAACGGGCACCTGGAGCAGTACCCCACGGGCGCGCATCTCGCCGCGTGCGTCCTCCACGCCGCGGCCGAGCGCGACGACGTCGACGGCCGCGTCGTCGTCGACCTGGGCGTCGGCGGCGGCGTCCTCGGCATCGCGGCGTCGATGATGGGCGCGAAGCGCGTCGTCGGCGTGGACGTGGACCCCGCCGCGATCGAGCTCGCGCGCGAGAACTGCGACGCGTTCGACCCGCCGATCGAGATCGAGCTCAGGTTGGGGAAGGTCCCGCGCGACGTCGACGCGTGGAGCGCGCGCGGACGGCGCGAGGAGGAGGAGGAGGAGGAGGAGGAGGATCTGGAGACCGCGACGCCGTCGTCGTCGGACGCGTCCGATCCGAACCGCGCGCTGCGCGCGGACACGGTCGTGATGAACCCACCGTTCGGGACGCGACGCAAGGGCGCGGACATGGGGTTCCTGCGCGCCGCGCTCGGCGTGACGCGGCGGGGCGGCGCGGTGTACAGCTTGCACAAGTCGTCCACGCGCGCGCACGTGGAGAGACACGCGCTCGTCGTCTTGCGCGCAAAGTCCGCGGAGGTGCTCGCGGAGCTGCGGTACGAGCTCCCGAGGGTGTATTCGCATCACAGGAGAGACGCGGTGGACATCGAGGTGGACCTGTGGCGGTTCGAGCCGCCGGAGGACGGCGTCGTGGGGGGGGGGGCGTGGCGCGACTCGGAGGACGAAGAAGACGACGCGTCGTCCGACGACGACGACGACGACGGCGGCGACGACGACGACGACGATATCGATCCGGCGGGAAGGACGCCCGCGGGAAGAAAAGACGCGCCAATCGAGCTGCGTTACCAGGATAAGGTGTCCTTCGGCGCGAGGGAGTCGGACGTGATGGCGCGGACGCGACGGGAGGACGGGCGGCGGCGCAGCGGCGGCAAGGGCGCGCGCGACGCCGATAAATTTAACACTGGGCGCGGGCGCGGCGGGCGCGGGCGCGGCGGGCGCGGGCGATGACGCGACCCCTCAGTTGTCGTCTCTTCGCAGTGCCGAACAATGTTAGTTGTAGTATTTCGGCAGTATTATAGGGTATTGTTGTAAAAGCCGCGTCGGCTTTGCCGTCGCGGCGGCGGCGCGCGGTGACGCGTAAAAAAACGCGACGTCGCGCGCGCGCGAAAAAATCTCCTTCGTCTTACTCGTAGACGCCCTCCTCCGGTCCAGTCTCCTCTTCCTCGCACCAGGCCGCTCGCTCACGCCGCCTGGATGCGGATGCGATCCATCTGCTTCTCGCTCGGAAGCTTCACCTTGTCCGCGAGTCCCAAAAACTTCAAGACGCAGACGCACCACCACGTCATGTCGATTTGCCACCACTCCAACCCGTGCCTCGCGCTGAACTCAAACGCGTGATGGTTGTTGTGCCACCCCTCCCCGAACGCTAACACGCCGATCCACCAGTTGTTCCGTGACAGATCCCCGGTGTTGAACGTCTGCGAACCCCACACGTGCGCGACGCTATTCACCGCCCACGTGATGTGATACACCCAACACGTCCTCACGCAGAAACCCCACACCAGCCACGGCAACCCGCCGATCGCGTAAAACGCGAGCGCCCACGCGAGGACGTGCCACATGTACGTCTTCTCCATGAACTGATAAAACGGCTGCTCCGCGAGCTCCTTCGCGTTGCTGCGATCGCCGACGCGCTTCAACGTCGCCTCGTTGTCCAGCAGCCACCCGCAGTGCGACCACCAAAACCCTTCGTACGGCGTGTGCGGGTCCTTCGGCGTGTCGCAGTGCTGGTGGTGGTGGCGGTGCGACGACGCCCACTCGAGCGGGTCGCCCTGGACCGCCATCGCGCCGCAGTACGCGAGCGCGTACTCCAGCCACTTGGGCGTCGTGAACGACTTGTGCGACAGCTGGCGGTGGTACGACAGCGTGATGCCTAAGCATCCGGTGATGAAGTACATCACGAGGAAGCAGTTGAACGCGCTCCAGGTGAACGTGAACGGCGCGAGGAGGCAGCCGGCGTGCATGGCGCCGATGAAGGACGCGTACGTGATGTCCGTGGGCATCCACTTGCGAAGGAACGCCTCGCGCTTCGGGGAGTAGAGGACGTCCGACCAGAGGACTTTTTTCACGGGTTTGATGCCTTCCCACGTGCCCTTGGCCGCGGCGGCGGCGGCGGAGTTGACAGACGCCCAGAGCTCGGACGCGTGCGCTTGCCCGTCGTCGACGATGCGTCGCCACACGCCGGCGGTGGATTGCTCCGGCTCCGGCGCGGTGATCGCCGCGCGCGTCGTCGGTGTGACGCGCCGACGCGTGACGTCACGCGAGGATCGCGAGAGTCGCATCAGCGCGCCGCGGTCGCCGCCGAGCGACGGGCGCGCCGATACGCGCGCGCCTGTGCGATGGAGACGACGGACGGGTCGGGGGAGACGCGAAACGCGTGAGTTCGCGGCCGCGGGACGAGCGCGTCGATGGGAAGCGCTCCTCGGTCGCGCGTCGGGAAGCGATAAGAAGAGAATATAAAGACGATGCGGGCGCGAGCGAACGCCGTGGAGCGCCGTCGACGCGGACGCGCGCGCGGACGCGCGCGCGAGGACCGCGCGCGCGTCGCGCCGCGACGACGACGCGCGTCGGGCGACGAACGCGCGCGCGCGATCGGTTCGCGCGGGGTGCGGCGTCGGACGGCGCGCGCGTCGCGCGTCGTCCGAGCGCCGGCGACGGCGGGTTTTCGAGGGCGAGGCGCACCTCCGAGCTTCGCGCTCGTCGTCGTCGTCGTCATCTTCATCCGTCCCCTCCGCGCCGGAGACGGCGCGCCCGCGCGCGCGTGGAGCGCGATGCCGCCGGCGAGCGCCATCGCGGCCATCTTAGATACGTACGCGAGACGAGCGAACGCGCGAGGTGCGACGCAGAAGCTCGCGCGCGCGACGAAGTGCCCAGATGCGGTCGCGCCGTCGCGGCGTGTTGGCAGCACGGCTGCCGAGGAGAAAAGCGACGGGAGAGAGCGGACGGACAGCGAGCCACGATTAACTGCAGACGAGCGGCCGGTGATTGGCCGAGACGAGAGATTTCAAATCCGCACAGGCAAAGAGTCAGAGCGTGGCGCACGTCGTACGTACTACGCTTTTCGGACGCGGAATTTCGGCACCGAAGGAGCAAAAAATTTCTGCGCGTCGTCGGTCCGCGGCGCGCGGGGACCCCCCCGCGGCGCCGAGATGGCGGAGTGGACCGCGTCCATCGCGGCGTTGTCCATCTCGCTGTTCATCATCGCCGGGTTCTTAGAGGTCGGCGGCGGGTGGCTCGTGTGGCAGGCCGTGCGAGAGGTGCGTCCGCGTTTCGCTTCTCATCACGGAATCAATCAGTCGTTCTCATCAAATCGCTCGCGCCCTCGCAGGGGAAACCGTGGTACTGGGCCGCGGTGGGGTGCTGGATGCTCGTCGTGTACGGGTTCATCCCGACGCTGCAGCCGATAGACGACTTCGGGCGGCTGTACGCGGTCTACGGAGGGTTCTTCATCGTCCTCAGCTACGTGTGGGGTGCGCGCGCGTCGACCTTCTTTCTGTCGTCATCTCCGACGGCTTCGCTTTCTCTCTCCGCTCGCGTTCGCGAGTTCGCGCTCGGGTCCTGACCGTCCGTCTCGTCGCTCAGGGTACGCGCTGGACGGGTTCAAGCCGGACGTTGGGGACTACGTCGGCGGGAGCATCGCGCTCGCGGGGGTGATGCTCGCGCTGTTGTGGCCGCGAGACGGCGGCGGGCTCGAGCCGGACGCGGACAGCAACTTCGTCTGAATGAGGTGCGTTCTATACACTGGTTCCCATACGACCGCGTTCGCGTGGTGAACGCCGTTTCTTAAGGACTTTTGCCGGCGTCTCTCTGGGCCCACCCCACGGTTTCAATCCC
>MDSW01145749.1_pt1 | contig 20515 bp, 18 predicted proteins | sample 811171 | NCBI WGS metagenome assembly MDSW01 (sample SAMN05326641, study PRJNA326480) | marine metagenome | isolation source: seawater | place: Atlantic Ocean: North West | collected 2012 | reverse complement strand
GTTTTTCAATAAAGAATTATGAATTTAAATAAAAATATAGTTTTAATAGGCATGATGGGATCTGGAAAATCTACAATTGGCTATCTTTTGTCAAAAAATATTAATTTAAGATTTATAGATGTTGATAAATTCATTGAAAAAGAAATGAAAATTAAAATAAATGAAATTTTTAGAAAAAAAGGTGAGATTTATTTTAGAAATTTAGAGGAAAAAATAACTTTGAAACTTTTAAAAAGTAGAGGAAAAGTTGTAGCTCTGGGTGGTGGTGGATTTTTAAATAAAAACATTAGAAATGAGGTACTTAAAAATCATATTTCTTTTTGGCTGAATTGGAAAAATTCAACAATAGTAAGCCGAATATTAAATAGCAGGAAAAGACCACTAGCTTTTAATTCTAATGAAAATGATTTAAAAAAATTGATTAATGATAGATCTAATATTTATGCGGAAGCAGACTTTAAGATAAATTGTGAAACATTAACTAAAAATATGATAGTTAAAAATGTTATAGAGCTTTATGAAAAAAACCAAGATAATAGTTAAAACAAAATCTAAAGTTTACCCAATAATAATTGGGAAAAAAATTATTTCTCAAACCTCAAATATATTAAAGTTAAATAATATCAATTTTGAGAAAAGTCTAATAGTTGTTGATAATAAAATTCCTAAAGTAAAAGTAAATATTTTAAAAAAAAAAAATTAATTCTAAAAAAAAAATTATTCATTTTTTTAGTGCAAATGAAAAAAATAAAAACATGAACAATATAAATTTAATTTTAAATAAACTTTTTAAATTTAATTTTAATAGAAATGACTGTATTATATCTTTTGGCGGAGGTATTACTGGTGATGTATCAGGTTTTGCGGCAAGTATTTTTAAAAGGGGATTGAAATTTATAAACATACCTACAACACTCCTGGCACAAGTAGATTCTTCAATAGGTGGTAAAACAGGGGTTAATAACAAATATGGAAAAAATTTAATTGGATCATTTATGCAACCTGATCTAGTTATATCAGATGTAGATATGCTGAATTCTCTTCCAAAAAGAGAAATAATTTGTGGTTATGGTGAAATTTTAAAACATTCAATAATTAGTGATAAGAAAAAGTTTAAATACTTAGAAAAAAATTATAAAAAAATATTAAATTTAAAATCACCATTTATTGAAAAAGCTATCACAGACAGCTGTAATATTAAAAAAAACATTGTTCAACGTGATGAGAAAGAAACAAATTTAAGAAAAATTTTAAATCTTGGACATACTTTTGCTCATGCATATGAAGCTGAACTTTCTTTTTCAAAAAAACTTAATCATGGTGAAGCAGTAATTTTAGGAATAACAAGCTCGGCAAAATTTAGTGTTAAAAATAATATTCTTAATAAGAAAGATTTTTTTCAAATACTTAAGCATATAAGAAATTTAAAAATTCCAATAAACTTAAGTTTTTATTTTAAAAAGAATAATATCAACTCGATTATTAAGTATATGAGAGCTGATAAAAAAAATAATTCTGACAAAATAAATTTAATTTTGATAAAAAAAGTTGGAAAAATAGCAATAGACTCAAAATTTCACCAATCAAAAATTAAAAAGTTTTTGAATAGTGAGCTAAATAATTAATAATTGAATAGAATGTATATTGTTTTTCAACTCTACTTTTAAAACTTTGTATACTTCTTTTGTAGACTCGATTTTATTTTTTTTTTTCAAGTAATCAGATTTAATTATCAATTTTATATGAAATTTATTTTTATCGTGAGAACTATGATTTTTGTGTAAAAAAGTTTTATCTTCTATTTCTATATTGTCGCAAATTATGTTTTTATTTAATTTATTTTTTACTATTTCAATAAGTTGATTTATATTCATATATTATAATATTATATATAATGAAAAATATTTGTGATTGGAATAACTGTTTTAAGGAAGGCTCTTATAAAGCTCCAATAGAAAAAGATAATAGCAAAAAATATAGAATGCTTTGTCTAGACCATGTTAAAGAATTTAATAAAAATTGGAATTATTTTGAGGGAATGAACGATGACCAAATTTATGATTTTTTAAAGTCTGATATGACTTGGCACAAGCCCACCCAAAGCTTTAACTCATCTGATAATTTTTTTAAAATTCTGTGGAATAATGCTCTTAAAGACGAGATACATAAATATAAACTTAATGGTCACCTTGATCACATGAGCCGTTTCAAGTTTAATAATAATGATATAAAGGCTTTTAGTATTCTTGGTATTTCTGTTGGAATTAAATGGGAAAGAGTTCAAGAAAAATTTAAAAAACTTGTGAAAAAATTTCACCCTGATATGAATGCAGGAAATAAAAAATACGAAGAAAAGCTAAAGGTAATAACTTTGGCTTACACACAATTAAAAAATACTTATAGGGCAAGAAATTGACAGCAAATATAAATATAGAACCAGATATAAAAATTTCAGTTAAACAAACTTTTGGTTTTGAAAGTGAATTAGAAGTAGATGCATTTTCAAAAAAAAATGAATATGTGCCGGAAATAGATAAAAATTATAAATTTGATAAAGATACTACGCTTGCAATTTTATCTGGATTTTTATTTAACAAACGATGTTTGGTTTCTGGTTACCATGGAACAGGAAAATCTACGCATATAGAACAAGTAGCAGCAAGATTAAACTGGCCTTGTGTAAGAGTTAATTTAGATAGTCACGTAAGTAGAATTGATCTTATTGGAAAAGATGCAATTGTAATTAAAGACGGAAAGCAAATAACCGAATTTAAAGAAGGAATATTGCCCTGGTCAATACAAAATCCTGTTGCATTAGTTTTTGATGAGTATGATGCAGGAAGACCTGATGTTATGTTTGTTATTCAAAGAGTACTTGAAGCGGAGGGTAACTTCACATTATTAGATAAAAATAAAATTATTAAACAAAACAAATATTTTAGACTTTTTGCAACTTCTAACACTGTGGGACTTGGTGATACAACTGGACTATACCATGGAACTCAACAAATAAACCAAGGTCAAATGGACAGATGGAATATTGTTACTACTTTAAATTACTTAGCGATGGAAAAAGAAATGGAAATAATTTTAGGAAAAAATAAAAATTTGAATAATGCCAAAGGAAAAGAGAGAATTTCAAATATGATTAAAGTTGCAACATTAACCAGAAAAGGATTTATGGCAGGAGATATATCAACTGTAATGAGTCCTAGAACGGTTCTTCATTGGGCAGAAAATTCAGAAATATTTAAAGACATAGGATACGCTTTTAGGGTAACTTTTCTAAATAAATGTGATGAAGTTGAGAAAAATACTATTGCTGAGTATTACCAAAGATGCTTTGGAGAAGATTTGCCAGAATCTTTAGTAAATAATCAGAAATAATGAACAAAGAAGATAATTTAAAAGAAAAATTTAAGCAGGCCTTAGTTTCAACAATTAAAGTAATTTCTGATGACTATAAATTAGAAAATGAAACAAATAAAAATTCTAGTTCAAAAAACTATAATTTTTTTGAGCTTGATAATCTCAACATCAAACAAGATTATATAAAACTTAGAGCCGAAACTGATTCAGAGGCCCTAAAAAGAAAATTCTCAAATCTAAAAATTTATAACAAAAATCTTCCAAAAAATTCTTCATGTAGATTACTATATGATATTTCAGAAAAAATAAGATATGAGATTCTTGGCACAAAAATGTTAAAAGGTATTTCTAAAAATTTAACTGAAAATTACTCAAATAAAATTACTCTTAAAAGAAAAGATCAATTAAAATCAAAAGATGATGTTCCTGTAGCCGAAGCATTCGAGCTTTATATGTTAAAAAAATTTATGGGAATTAAATTAAATCCATTTTCAGAAAAAATTCTTGGATATTGGGAGAAAGAATTTGAAACTTCATTTGAAAAACATATAAATTATCTAAGTAAAAATATTGAAAATCAAGATATTTATAGCTCAAAATTATCAGAGATCTTACAACAAATGGAAATTTTTGAATCTGAAGAGGATGAAAATGATGATGAAAAAAAAGAAAATGAAAATTTAAATAATGAAAATAATAATGAAGATAATCAAAATCAAGCCAATGACGAACAACAAAAAAGTCAGGAAGAGGAAAACCAAAATGGTTTGGAAGGAGATTATGATTTAAATGAATCTATAATAAATGAACAATTAATAGACACTGATTCTAACAAACAGAGTAACGAAAAAGTTATTCAAAAAATGAGTTCCGATAGTGCAGATAAAGAATATAATATATACACAACTGAATTTGATGAAATATCTAAAGCTGAAACACTTGAAACTGATGAAGAAATATCAAAATTAAGAAAATCTTTAGACCAGCAGCTTGTAAGTTTTCAAGATTTAATTACTAAGTTAGCAAATAAACTTCAAAGACAACTTCTTGCAAAACAAAATAGAGCGTGGGAATTCGATTTAGAAGAAGGTTTATTAGATAGCTCAAAGCTAACAAGAATCATAATCGACCCACAAAATTCTTTATCATTTAAAAAAGAAAAAGATTTTGAATTTAAAGATACAGTCGTTACTCTTTTAATTGATAATTCAGGATCAATGAGGGGAAGACCAATAACTATCGCTGCAATTTGTGGAGACATATTATCAAGAACTCTTGAAAGATGTTCAGTAAAAGTTGAAATATTAGGTTTCACAACAAAAAATTGGAAAGGTGGCAAAAGTAGAGAAGAATGGAATAAAAATAATAAACCTAAAAATCCAGGAAGACTAAATGATTTAAGACATATAATTTATAAAAGTGCTGATACTCATTGGAGACAATCAAAAAAAAATTTGGGTCTTATGTTGAAAGAAGGTTTATTAAAAGAAAATATTGATGGTGAGGCTATTTCATGGGCTTTTAATCGTTTAAAAAAAAGGAAAGAAGAAAGAAAAATATTAATGGTTATTTCTGATGGTGCACCAGTTGATGACTCAACTCTTTCTGTTAATTCTGGTGATTTCTTAGAAAAACATTTAAAAAAAATTGTAAAAAATATTGAAAATAAAAGTGATATTGAAATTTTAGCTATTGGAATTGGTCATGACGTATCTAGATATTATAAAAAAGCAATTAAAATTACTGACGTTCAAGAGTTAGGCGATGTAATGATTGAACAATTAAGTGATTTATTTGATAATAAAAAAAAACTAAATTAGATTCTTTTTAAATCTTCATTTTTCCAATTAATTATAACTTCTGCTCCTCCATTGTTTTTAGAATTACTGAATTGTATTGTTGCAAAGTTTTTTTCTAATAAGGTTTTGCCAATAAAAGTTCCAAGTCCTAAACCATATTTTGAAATATTTCTTTGATCTGTCGTTCTAATATAAGGCTCTCCTAATCTCTGTTTATCAATTAAATCTTTTGGAAATCCTGGGCCATCATCTATTATTTTTATATTTGTAAATAATTTATTACTACTTAAAATTATCTCAACTTTTTTTTTGCTAAATTTATTTGCATTCCCGATAAAATTTCTAAGTCCATAAATTATTTCTGAAGATTTATTTATGATTAATTGATTTTGGAAATTTTCTAAGTTTACTACAAATTCCTTTTTGCTTATTTCCTGATATGATCTAACAATTTCATTTATATAATCTTTTAAGGAAAGATTTATATTCAAAAAACTATCCTCATAGTTTGGATTTAAAGATAATTTTTTAAGTATCTCTCTACATCTATTACTTTGACTAATCATAAGATCTATATCCTTGCTTATTTTGCTATTATTTCCATGATCTTTTTTTAATTCGTTGGCTGTCAATAAAATAGTAGAAAGTGGAGTACCAAGAGAATGTGCTGCTGCAGCCGCTTGTGCGCCTAAAGAAAGAAGTTCATTTTCCTTAGCCATTAATTCTTGAATTTTGTCATACGCTTTTTTTCTTATTCTACTTTCTTCTCCAAATTTAAAACCAAAATATACTAAAAAAATTAGTCCTATAAGAACTGATATAGGTAAAGCATATAAATAGTAATCAGGTACATGAAAATGAAGTTCACCTGGATGTGGTAAGCTATAGTAAAAAAAAGTTAATATTAGTAATATAAATAAAATTAATAGAACTAATAAAATTGAACTTAAAAAATGTAAATATTGAGATGAAAATACGGCTGGTATTAATATTAAAAATATAAATGGATTAGTTACGCCTCCAGTAAAAAAAAGTAAAATACCTAGCTGCAATATATCGTAACTTAAATAAATTGTTGAAGAAGTATTATTAAGTTGATTATCTTTTATTTTAAATTGTAAAAAAAGATTAGTTAAAATTCCAAATAAAACAACTAAAGAACAGATAAAATAATCAAATTTAAAATTTAAAATAAATTGAACTATTAAAATTGCACTAATTTGACCTATATATGCAATCCACCTTAAATTTACATAAGTAGATTTATTTAATGAATATAAATTAGAAGTCTTTAAAAACTCCATTACTAAACATCTAAATTTGAAACATTTATAGCATTTTCAACAATAAAATCTTTTCTTAAAGCTACATCATTGCCCATCAAAGTATGAATTAATCCATGATCTTTTTTTAAATCCTTTGAATATTTAACTTGAAGTAAGTTTCTAGTCTCTGGATTTAAAGTTGTATTCCATAATTCATCTGGATTCATTTCGCCTAATCCTTTAAATCTTTGTATGCTAATTTTTGATTTTTCTTCTTGAATTTTCTTTTCAAAATCTTTTGCTCCTTTTTTGATTTTTTTAAAATCTTTTGAATTATTTACAATATAATTTTCTAATTCCTTCTCATCTTTAATATAAATACCTTTAGATCCTTTGTTAATTTTAAATAATGGTGGTTGTGCAAGATATATATTTCCATTCTCTATTAATTTATTGAATGGCTTATTGTTAAAAAAAGTCAAAAGCAAAGCTCTAATATGTGAACCATCAACGTCAGCATCTGTCATAATAATAATTTTTCCATATCTTAAATCCTTTATATCTATATCTTCATTTTTTGGATCTAAACCAAGGGCATTTATTAAAGTAATTATTTCATTAGATGAAATTAATTTTGCTAAAGTTTTTGTTCTAATTTCATTTCCATTTCCATTTACATTTTTTTTTGTACCGTTAACACTTGTATATGTGTTCAAAATTTTTCCTCTTAATGGAAGAACTGCTTGAAATTCTCTATTTCTTCCCTGTTTAGCTGATCCGCCTGCCGAGTCTCCCTCTACAATAAACAATTCTGTACCTTCCTGCTTTGAATTTTGACAATCTGCCAATTTTCCTGGTAATCCAGTTAATTCTAGTGCTCCTTTTCTTCTTACATTTTCTCTTGCTTTTCTAGCAACATCTCTTGCTAGAGCAGCCTGAACCACTTTGGATAAAATAATTTTTGCTATTGATGGATTTTGATCAAACCAAACAGATAATTTTTCATTTACTATGTTTTCAACAATATTTCTTACTTCAGAAGAAACTAATTTATCTTTTGTTTGAGAAGAAAATTTTGGATCAGGTATTTTAACTGATAAAACACATGTAAGACCTTCTTTTATATCGTCTCCTGAAATAGTAACTTTATTTTTTTTTAAAAGATTTTGTTCAGTTGCATATTTATTAATTACTCTTGTTAATGCACTTCTAAAGCCCAATAAATGTGTTCCACCATCTTTTTGATATATGTTGTTAGTATATGGATAAACATCTTCTGAATATCCAGCATTCCATTTTAAAGAACATTCAATTTCTATATTATCTTTTTTTCCTTCAATAAAAATTGATTTTTTAAATAGATCATTATCATTTTTATTTTTAAGTTTTTGTCTATCTTTATCTAAGTATTCTACAAATTCTAAAATACCACCATCATACTTGAAGTTTACATTTTTAGCTTTTTTCAATGTTAGATCATTTATAGATATTTTTATACCTTTGTTTAAAAATGCAAGTTCCCTCATTCTTTTTTGGATTGTATTGAAGCTAAATTTTGTTGAAGAAAAAATTTTTTTCGAAGGTAAAAATTTAATTTGAGTTCCACTATTTTTTGATTTACCTACTGGTTTTAGAGGTTTGACTGAGTCTCCATTACTAAATTGAATAAAATACTTATTACCATCTCTTTCAATAGTTAACTCTAACTTTTCCGATAGAGCATTGACAACAGATACTCCTACACCGTGCAAACCTCCTGAAACTTTGTAAGAGTCATGATCAAATTTTCCTCCAGAGTGCAATTGAGTCATTATTACTTCTGCAGCAGATTTTTTTTCTGTTTTATGAATATCGACAGGAATTCCTCTGCCATCATCTTTAACAGTAATACTTCCATCTGAATTAATATTAATATCTATATTTTTACAAAAACCAGCTAACGCTTCATCAATTGAGTTGTCTACTACTTCATAAACCATATGGTGTAGACCAGTACCATCGTCTGTATCTCCAATATACATTCCTGGTCTTTTACGAACAGCTTCCAGACCTTTAAGAACTTTTATTGAGTCTGCTTGATAATTAGAATTTTTAACCATATTTTATATTTTTCGGAAAGAAATATTATATCACTTTTTAGATGATAATAAAAATCGAACTTGTTTGGAGGGTTAAATTTATCTTGGTATTTAATAGTTATAAGATCATTTTATTTTTTTTTTTATTACTTTTGCAATATTTCACAAAGAACAGGTTTTATTAGATAGATTCTGGCGGAGAGAGTGGGATTCGAACCCACGGTACCTTTGACAGTACACACACTTTCCAAGCGTGCGCCTTAAACCACTCGGCCATCTCTCCAATAAACCTTATTTACAAGTATATTGAAACAAAAAACAAACCGTTGAAAATACTTCTTTTTAAACTATCATAATTTTTAAAATGCCAAAATTCAAATTAAAAAAATTTTTTAGAGCAATATTTAAAAAAGAATTTAAATTAAATGTTAACGACCAACTAGATAAAAGAAATTATTTTTCCCCTGAATATGAAATTTCAAAAAAAAAATATAAAATAAAAATTATTACATCGTACGATAAAAATTTCTATGAGATAGGAAATAAAACAAAAGAAACTTTTAAAAAGTATGCAGAAACCAACGGTTATAATTTTGAAAATATTGCAATGCCAAACACTGGGAGACCACCTGCTTGGAGCAAGATACATATATTAATAGAAGAAATGATTAAAAAAAAACACGATTATATTATGTGGATAGATGCAGACGCTTTTTTTAATAATTATAATACTGATATTGCTAGTGAAATAGAAGAAGATAAAGAAATATATATGGTTAAACATTATTGTGAAGTTCATAAAGGAACAATATATGATAATACAAAATTAACTATACTTCGAATAAATACTGGGGTGTTGTTAATGAAGGTTAGTGATTATAATTTAAACTTTCTTCAAAAAGTTTGGGGTAAAGAAGAATATATAAATCATCAATGGTGGGAGCAAGCTGCAATCATGGACATTATTGGTTTTAGATCAGAGCTAAATGGAAATTTAAACGACAATAAAGGTAATTTTTATTTAGATAAAATAAAATTTTTGTCTAATAATTGGAATTCAATACCTTCAAATCTAGAATTAAGTATGGAAAAACAAGATCCAACAATAATTCATATGGCTGGGATGAAACTTGAAGAAAGAATAAAATACTTAAATATAAAATTGAAATTATAAAATTATGTTTAAGTCGCTAGCAAAATTATTTTCAAAAAAATCAAATCAAACATATGATGAAATTAAAAACGAAAAAAAAAAACTTATTGGAGAAAAAATTCATAAAATTTTTCAAGGTAAGGTTATTAATGGACCTTATAAAAATTTAAAAATTTTTCCAAAAGAACAATGGTCTCATGACTTGGGTTCAAAAATATTGGGACTTTATGAAAGACAGGTTCAAGAAACAATTAAAGATTTATGTATAAGCAAAAAAATAAATACAATTGTTAATTTTGGGGCAGCAGAAGGTTTTCATTTAACTGGTCTTATAAAAAATAAAATAATTAAAAAAGGTTTTGGTGTAGAAATAAATAATCCTACTATAAATACTCTTAAAAAAAATATAAAACTAAATAAGATTGATGGTAAAATCAAAATAATTACACAATCTAAACTTAATTTTTTAAATAAATACCTAAATAAAAAAGAATTAAAAAAAACTCTATTTTTAATTGATATCGAAGGTGGAGAATATGATTTGATCAATTCTGAAAATATAGAGTTAGTTAATAAAAGTTATTTATTGATTGAAATGCATCCATTTGCGAATGTTTTAAGTAACAAAAAGAAGAAATTCCATAGTATTTTAAAAAAATATTTTAAAATAAAGACAATAAAAAATTCTGAGAGAAACCCTTACATAAAAAAAATTGAAAGTTTATCTGATGATGATAGATGGTTAATTATTTCTGAGGGAAGACCAAATGAAATGAAGTGGTTATTATGTTATCCAAAAAAAATTTAATTTGCCACTTTAATTATACCTATCTCACCTTCTTCCTCAAGAGCAAGGACTAAAATTGATTTACTCTCAATATATTTAATATCCCTGATTCTTTTTCCTATATATATTTTTTCTTTAAATATTATTTTTTTAAAATTTTTATCAAATTTAATTCTAAATATATTTTTTCCATATAATGAAGTAAGTATAAAATTATTTGTAAATTTTTTTGAAAATGAATTTGGTAAATTAATAATCTCAGATATTCCTATTGAAGGAACAAAGGCATATATTGGTTCTTCAAAACCGTATTTTTCATGATTTTTAAAATATACATTTTCAGATCTATTCTCTGAATATAATTCGCCATAAGATGAAATTGGCCAACCATAATTTTTATTTTTTATAATATTATTTATTTCATCTCCTCCTCTAGGCCCATGTTCTGTTGCGATGATAACATTATTATCACTGTATAATCCTTGAATATTTCTATGACCTTTTGAGTAAATCAAAAAAGTATTATCGTTCATATTTATAGATATAATTTTTCCAAATATAGAGTCATCTTCTTGTGGTCTATTAGTAATAACATCTGGAGTTTGATCCGTGGTAGATATTAAAAGCGTTTTATCATTATCTTTTTTATTTATAATCATCCTTCCTGCTTGAATATACGTACCACACTCTTTTGTAGCAAATAAATCTTCAAATAATAAATTGGTCAAATCATCTAACTTCGCTTTTGCTATGTTCAAAGTTTCACAGTCATCATCACCACCTATATAAGAAACAAATAAAAAATTATTATAAATTAATGAATCCAATACCTTTGTTGTTTTAAGATTATTTTTAACAATAAATGGTTCAATAGAATTACTATTTTGATTTAATTTATTTGTTTTGAACGAATATATTCCTCCTAAATAGTCTGTGATTATGATTTGATCCTTGTATTCATCTATAAAGAAAGATTTAAATCTATTTTTATATCCACCTAGGATTTTTTTTTCTGCTTGTGTGATCTCAAAAGATTCGGAAAATAGAAACTTTTTTGAACTTACATTTAAGTTTATAAATTGGGTTTCAGGTAAAAATTTATAATTATAATCATTATTTAAATTTTCAATTACTGAGTCTTTTTTAAACAAATGCTTTCTAAAACTAGTTTGAAGATTTGGATATTTTTTATAAATCTTATCTTGAATATTAAATAAATTGTTTTCGAAAAACAATTTTGAGAAGAAAATTAGTAAAACTAAAATACTTGATATCATTATTAAACTTAAAAATTTTTTCATAAATCTAATTTTATTTAATTATCTATAAATATCCATGGATGTTCTTTAAATTCTGAATATTTTCTAAACCAAAATGACATATACCTCTCTGCTAAAAATGCATATAGTCTCTTTTGGTCATATCCTTTTAAATTTTCAAAACCAAATAATTCTTCACATTTTTCTAGCCACGAAAATAAAGCAGAAAACCATCTATCAATTAATTTAGGTTTTGAGATAAACATTATATGAGGATTATAAAAATTATTTTGATTTACATATTTTTTAAAATCTTCCTGATCATTTTTATTCATAACAGATATAGCTTTATCTAAAGTTCCATAGGTATGATGCATATCAAAATGAACTTTAATACTTTCTTTTTTGTTAAATAATAAACCTGGATCACTCAAAATATTTCTCCAACCACGCTTAATTAATTTTATTTTTTTTGCACCATAAACATTTATTGGATTACATAATATTGCATTTATATTTTTCCAGTCATTTTCGGGCTCAGTTAATAAATGATTTAATATATTTTTTTTATTTATATCTTTGTTTTCTGAATCTTTTTTTATCCAAAATCTTCTTTTTTGGCAAAACCCGACCCATTCATAATTTTCTTTGCTTAATAAATTTTTCCAATACCAATAATGGAAAGTTAGCTCAGAATAATATTCTTCTTTATGAAATATATTAATATTAACAGAAGTATCTATATATTTATTAGAAAACTTATCTTTTCCAACACCTGCAAGTTTTAAATTAGTTTTTTCTAAATCAGGTAAAGGTTTATTAGTTACGCAATATAGTTTTAAATTATTTTTCATTTGTTTTTTAAATTTTTATTATTTTGTGTTTTAATCCTCTAAAAAATTTATTGGATGTTTTTTTTATAATTATTTTTAAAAAAGAAAACCAAGTTTGTTCTCTTTTAAGCATATTTTGACTATTAATATTTTGATGGGTGTGTTCGTAACTTAAATAATTATATCCTAATAAAATTGTTATTTTTTTTTGTAAGTTTGTTAATTTCCCATTCAGCCCAGATCTTAATCCGTGAATAAGTTTTTGTTTATTGTAAGCATGTAATAAACTTGATTGACCAATTAGTTCTTGTTCTGAAAACATTGATCCATTAAATATTTTATGCGTATTAGATATCGACGACATAACTATATGTGTCAACCATAAAGATAATTGTAAATTTTTTTTTTTATAATTATTTAATTTTTTTACTAAAAATTTATTTTCAGAAGACGTTAAACCTATAAACTGGTTTGTAAAAGCTAAATAATATTTTGGTAATTTCCTTAAAATATTTTTGTTTGTTAAAAAATATGCTTTGTGGAATTCAGATGTTGTTCCATATTTAATTGTTTTATCTTTTTCAAAGAATTTAAAATTTTTAATTAAAATTGTATCAGCATCCCACATAAGTATTTTTTTTTTATTTGTCGAAGTAAATTTAATTAAAAAAGAAAGTTTCAATATTTGTTGATAATACCAACTTAATCTATTTTGAATCTCTTTTTTATAAGTATTTTTTTTAAAATATTTATTTGATATATTTTTAAATTTCTTCAATGAAAGAATTTCATCTTCGTTAATTATTTTACAAAATTTAAAAGGAATTTTTTTTTTGAAATATTTTTTTTCTTTTTTAGGGCAAATTATAAATATTTTTAAATTAGAATAGTGTTTCTTAAATTCATATATATTTTCATTTATAGTTGGAATATTTCCTTTTAAAGATACTTGGCAGATATTTAAAATTTCTTTGTTCACTATTGATTTAACTTTAAATTAAATATGTATTAAAATAAATTGTATTATTAAAAAAATAATGAAAAGCAAGTTTTTGAAAAAAATTATAGGTTTATTTGGCTATAAATTAGTTGAAAAAGATTTAATTAAAAATCAGAGAGAGTTATCAGCTGGAACAATACTAAATATGAAAAACTTTCTTGATTATTATTTTGATCAAAACAATATTAGCAATTTGATCCAAATAGGAGCTAATGACGGTAAAAGACACGATCATTTAAATTATTTTATTAAAAAATTTAAAATAAATAGTGTTTTAGTTGAACCAATAACTGATTGTTTTAATGAATTAAAAAAAAATTACTTAGATTGTAATTTTGTTAAACTTGAAAATTCAGCGATAGGAGTAAATAATGAGCTGTCTTATTTATTCCAAGTAAACAAAAAAGGTCTCAACTTTTATCACGATGATATCAAGGGATTAAACTCATTTGATATTAATCATTTACTGAAGCACGGAGTAAAAAAAAAACATATAAATAAAACAAAAATTTCATCAATTTCTATTTTAGAATTAATTAAAAAATATAATATTAATCAACTTGATTTATTATGTGTGGATACAGAGGGTTATGATGATAAAATAGTTAATGAATTTCTTATAAGCACCAACCTAAAACCATTAATAATATTTGAATATATTCATATTAAAAATAAATCGCTTAAAGAATTATTAAATTTACTAAATACTAAAAAATATAAATTTTTTTCAATTAAAGAAGACTTAATTTGCTTTCCATCAGATAAAAAATTTTTATTTTAAGCAATCCAACTTTTATAATTTTCTTTGTTCTTAATTAAGTAGTCGGGAAAAGTTCCATCAAAATTTATTCTTCTATATACATCCTTTCGACCTATGAGATCTTTGCCTTCATTGATTTTTTTGCTAATATTTTCGATATTTAAATGTTTTTGATCAATTGACTCTTTAAAATTATAAGGATCATTAGTTTCACAAAGGTTTTTATATTTATACAACAAGTTTTCCGGGGATTTTAAATTGCAAAAATGCCAACCTCCATCCTCAATAATATTATTTAATCTTAACTTATCAATTCTCCAAAAAGGTCTCTTTTTAAATTTTAAATCTCTTAACCATTGTGGAGACTTTAAGTATTTTTTAACACAAATTCTACTTCCATACCAATCTGGACTATCAATATTTAATAAATTTAGTTTATAATAAAAGTGTCTTTGTTTAAAAACTGCGAATCTTAGATCACTTTTAAATTGACCCAAGACTTTAGGATTAGGTATCTCGTCTAGATCTGAGATTATTATTACATCGTCTTTATCTGCTTTCACCAATCCTTTATCAAGACAATTTCTTTGGTAATTTTCTCTCAAGTAAGGATTATCACCATCTGGCATATCAGTAACTGGAATATAAATAATTTTTTTTTTGAACTTTTCAAATTTTTTAATATCAAATTGGAGTTTTTTTGAATTATTTTGCCAGGTTTTATTGCCCTCAGCAATAACAAAATAATCAACATAATTATCAAGAATATTTAATCTTAAATCTAATAAAAGATCTTCGTCCCAATATGAAAAACAGTCAAAAATTTTCATCATTAATCCTTGTTTATTTTTAAAACACCTATGAAAGCTTCTTGGGGTATTTCAACTCTACCAAATTGTTTAGATCTTGCTTTTCCCTTTTTTTGTTTATCTAATAGTTTTCTTTTCCTATCTCTTGCTCCACCGCCATGAATTTTAGTTAAAACATCCTTCTTAAAACCTTTTATAGTTTCTCTGGCAATTATCTTTCCTCCAATAGCTGCTTGAACTGGTATCATAAAATTATGTCTAGGAATTAGATTTTTAAGTTTCTCACAGACTTCTCTTCCGATTGATTGGGCAAAACTTTTATGAACCATCATCGAAAGTGCGTCAACTGGTTCAGAATTTACTAAAATTCCAAGTTTAACTAAATCACCTTCCCTATGCTCAATTATTTCATAATCAAAACTTGCATATCCACTTGTCATTGATTTAATTCTATCGTTAAAATCAAAAACAACTTCATTTAGTGGTAATTCATAATTTAAAACTGCTCTATTACCAGAATAAGATAAATTAGTTTGAATTCCTCTTTTTTCTTGGCACATTTTAATTATTGAACCTAAATATTGATCTGGTGTTATAATTGTAGCTTTAATCCATGGCTCTTCAATTAAATCTATAAGGGTTGGATCAGGTAAACTAGAAGGATTCAGTAATTCAATTAAATTGCCATTGTTTAAATAAACCTTATAAACAACTCCAGGAGTTGTTGTAAGCAAGTTTATATCAAATTCTCTTTCTAATCTTTCAGTAATAATTTCTAAATGTAATAATCCTAAGAATCCACATCTAAAACCTAAACCAAGAGCAGATGAAGATTCTGCTTCATAAGAAAAACTAGAGTCATTTAATTGAAGTTTTGCTAAACCATCTTTTAATTTTTGATACTCTGAACTATCTACTGGAAATAAACCACAGAAAACAACTGGTTTACTCGGTTTAAATCCTGGCAAAGCTTCATTCAAAGGTTTTTCAGAATTACAAATTGTATCTCCAACTTTTGTTTCTGAAAGATTTTTTATACCTGTAATAATAAATCCAATTTCGCCTGATTTAAGCTCATCAATATCTTTTGGTTTTGGTGTAAATACTCCAACTTTTTCAACAAAATATTCTGCATTGTTTGACATCATTTTTATTTTCATATTCTTTGTTAATTTACCATCTATTACTCTGACTAGTATTACAACTCCCAAATATGAATCATACCAGCTATCAACTAGAAGACATTTTAAATCGTTTTGTTCTATCCCTTTTGGGCAAGGTAGTGATTTAACTATTTGTTCCAAAATTTCCTCTATTCCTTCTCCTGTTTTTCCAGAACAAGAAACTGCATTGCTCGTATCAATACCTATTACATCTTCAATTTGTTTTTTTGTTTTAGGTATATCAGATGCTGGAAGATCAATTTTGTTCAAAACTGGAATTATTTCATGATTAATATCTAAAGCCTGATAAACATTAGCAAGAGTTTGGGCCTCCACACCTTGAGTACTATCGACAATTAAAATTGAACCTTCACAAGCATATAATGATCTACTAACTTCATAACTAAAATCAACATGACCGGGAGTATCAATTATATTTAAAATGTAATTTTTTCCATCTTTTGATTTATAATTTAATTTAACAGTTTGTGCCTTGATTGTTATTCCTCTTTCTCTTTCTATATCCATAGAATCTAAAACTTGAGCTTTCATTTCTCGTTCTGTAAGTCCTCCACATTTATGAATTATTCTGTCTGCAACAGTTGATTTACCATGGTCTATGTGGGCAATTATTGCAAAATTTCTAATGTTATCGATTGTAGACATTGTTACGATCTTATTTTCGCACCAGATTTTGACTCTACAGTTGAAATTATAAGTTGATTAATTTTTTCTAAATCATCATCTTTTAAAGTTTTTTCTGAAGATTGAATTGTTACATTTAGAGCAATAGATTTTTTATTATTTGGAATATTCTCCCCCTCATAAACATCAAAAACTTTTACTGATCTAATTAAATTTTTATCTACCTCAGAAATAATATTCACCAAATCTTGAACTTTAAAACTTTTATCAATTACAAAAGCAAAATCTCTTTCTGATTTTTGATAGTCAGAATATTTAAATTGTTTTTTTTGATCTCTTAATTTTTTACTCGTTTGCTTAATATTATCTAAATAAATTTCAATACATATTAGAGCTTCGGTTTTAATATCAATTTTTTTTAAAATATTCGGGTGTATTTCTCCAAAATACGCCACTGGAATAGTTTCATTTTTATTTAAATAAATACTACCTGATTTACCTGGATGATAGTAACTTGGTGCTTTATTATCAACATTAAGTTTTTTCTGATCAAACCCAACTTCAACTAAACTTTGAATTACATCTCTTTTTGCATCAAAAACATCAACTAATCTCTCTTTTTCTATCCAATTATATCTAGAAACTTTTCCAGATCTTAAACCTGATAAAACTATTTTTTGTTGGCTAGGTTTATTGCCATAAAATATTGGTCCAATTTCAAAGAGTGAAATATCTTTAAAACCTCTATCTAAATTTTTTTTAAGATAAATAATCAAATTAGAAAAAATTGAGTTTCTTAAAACATTTAAATCAGAACTTATTGGATTTACAATTTCTACTTCATTCATATTTTCTCTAAATAATTCATTAATTTTTGAGTCGGTAAAAGACCAGGTTACAGTCTCATAATAACCCTTTGAAGCTATAGAGCGTTGTAGAAAGTGAAATAATTTTTGTTGATTATTTAATGTAGGTTTCTCCCTTGCTTTCTTGGGTAATTCTGTTTTAATTTGATCATATCCTTTAATTCTTGCTATTTCCTCAACTATATCAATTGGCTGAAGAATATCTGGCCTCCATGAAGGTACTGTTAAATTTAAATCTTTATTTTTTTTTTTAATTAAAAATCCTAAATCACTTAAAATTTTAATTATTTCTTTATCAGAAATACTAAATCCAGTAATTTTTTCAAAAAAAGTTATTGGGAATTTTATTTGTGTTTTTTTTAAAATTGTATTTTTTTGTATATCAAATTTACTTATTTCTCCTCCACATATTTTTTGGATTAGTGAAGCTGCTTTAAAAAGACCTTCTTTAACTGAATCTGGATCTATTCCTCTTTCAAATCTAAATTTTGCATCAGTATCTATATTTAAAAATTTAGAAGTTTTTCTTATAGACTTTGGATTAAAATAAGCCGACTCTAGAAGAATATTTTTTGTATCCATCTCAGTTCCAGATCTAGTTCCTCCAATTATTCCTCCAAGCCCAAGAACACCTGATTTATCTGAAATAACACACATATTGTCTCGAAGTATATATTTCTTATTATCTAAAGCTTCAAAGCTTTCGCCATTTTTTGAGTTCCTTACAACAATACAATCATTAATTTTATCTGCATCATAAGCGTGTAAAGGTCTATTTAAATCAAACATTATATAATTTGTTATATCAACTATTGCTGAGATTGGTTTTTGACCTAATGCTAATATTTTATCTTTTAACCAATCTGGGCTCTCTTTATTTTTAATGCCTGTGATTAAGCAGCTTCCAAATATTGAACATCCCTGATACTTTTCTTTAGATATATTTACTTTAATTGATTGGGATCCTTTAAATTTTATTTTACTTTCCTGAGATTTTTTAAGTTTTCCTACGCCTGCGGCTGACAAATCTCTAGCAATTCCTCTTACTCCTAGACAATCTGCTCTATTGGGTGTAATTGAAAGATCAATTACTTTTTGACTACTACCTTTAAAAAATTTTTTTCCAATTTGATTATTATATTTTTTTGAATTTAATTCAGTTATACCTTCACTTTCGTTTGATAGTTTTAATTCAGATTCAGAACAAAGCATTCCATATGAGGTTATGCCTCTAATTTTACTCACAGATAATTTCATTTGATTTTTAGGTATTATCGCACCAGGAGCAGCATAAACAGTTATTAAATCTTTTTTTGCATTTGGTGCTCCACAAACTACTTTTACTATATTTTTTACTCCTATATCAACATCACATACTCTTAATCTATCTGCATTTGGATGCGACTCTGAATTCAAAATTTTAGCTATATAAAATTGATCTTGTTCAGATGATTGACTTTCAAAGCTTTCTACTTCAAGACCTACATTAGTCAATTTATCAATTATTTTTTCATCATTATATTTTGTATCTAAATGATCCTTTAACCAATTAATCGTAAATTTCATCTACTTAAACCTCTATAGCTTGAAGGTACATCTAAAGGATCAAACCCAAAATGATTTAACCATCTATAATCTGTTTCAAAAAATGATCTTAAATCATTGATGCCATACTTTAACATTGCCAATCTATCTATACCTATACCAAAAGCGTAACCTTGAAATTTTAATGGATCTACTTTAACATTTTTAAGAACATTTGGATGAACCATTCCACATCCTAAAATCTCTAACCACTTGTCACCCTCTCCTATAATTATTTTGCCATCTTTTAATTCATAACCAATATCAACTTCAGCTGACGGTTCAGTAAAAGGAAAATGACTTGGTCTAAATCTCATTTTAATTTTATCTACTTCAAAAAATTCTTTAATAAAATAATTTAAGCATCCTTTTAGATGGCCCATATTTATGTTGTTATCTATATGAAGACCCTCTACCTGATGAAACATTGGTGCATGTGTTTGATCACTATCAGACCGATAAGTTCTACCTGGTGCAATTATTTTAAAAGGAGGTTTGCTGTTTAACATTGTCCTAACTTGTACTGGTGATGTATGTGTTCTTAGTAAAAATTCTTTTTTATTATCCAAATAGAATGTATCATGCATATCTCTAGCTGGGTGGTTGTCAGGAGTATTTAAAGCAGTAAAGTTATTATATTCATTTTCAACATCTGGACCTTCTTGAACATTAAATCCTATTTCAGAAAATATTGATGATATTTCATCTATAACTTGTGATACTGGATGAATTTTGCCTCTATTAAAACTTCTTTCAGGTAAAGTTACATCAATTTGCTCATTTTGAAGTTTTAAATTTATCTCGTTAATTTCAATATCTCGAATTCTTTTTTCAATTACACTTTGTAATTCATTTTTTATTGAATTAAGATCTGAAGCAAATTTTTTTTTATCTTCAGCAGAAATAGAACCCATCTTTTTAAACTCATTTGAAATAATTCCATTTTTTCCAAATAGTTCAGATTTTAATTGGTTAACAGCATTTATATCTAAATTATTTTTTAGCTTTTTTAGATATTCTTCTTTAATTTTTATAATATCTGACATTTTGTTAGATTATTTCTAAAGTTCAGAAAAACAATAGAGAAGATTAGTTTAAAGCAGATTGAGCTTTTTTAACTATAGTTTTGAATGCTTCTGGATTGT
>MDSW01174596.1_pt1 | contig 20518 bp, 23 predicted proteins | sample 811171 | NCBI WGS metagenome assembly MDSW01 (sample SAMN05326641, study PRJNA326480) | marine metagenome | isolation source: seawater | place: Atlantic Ocean: North West | collected 2012 | reverse complement strand
ATTCGCCCTATTTTATTTATCATTATTTTGTTTATAAAATAATAGTATAAGAAGAATTATTGTATTAAAAGTAAATATGTTCAAAGAACTTTATTCAAAATCTATAAAACTAGCAGGTCATAGAAATTCAAAATTTTTTTTAGGTTTTATTTCTTTTATAGAGAGTTTTATTTTTCCGATACCTCCAGATGTATTAATAATTCCAATGACAATAGCTAAAAGACAGGAATGGTTAAAAATTGCCTTGATTGCTACGATTGGATCAGTTTTAGGTGCATGCTTAGGTTACTTTATTGGATATGTTTTTTTTAATGAAATTGGTATTAAGATATTTGAATTGTATGGAGTAGACAATACTTCATTTTTAAAAGATAAAATTTCATCCGAGGGAGGTGTGGTTGCATGGATTACGCTACTAGCTATAGCTGGATTTACTCCAGTTCCTTTTAAACTTCTAACGATTACAAGTGGATTTGTAGATTTTAATATTATTTATTTTATAATTATATCAACTTTAACAAGAGGATCGAGATTTTTTATAATTGCTTTTTTAATTGGAAATTTTGGTCCAGCAATGAAAAAAATAATTGAAAAAAAACTATTAACAATATCTATTATTATCGCTGTGATTTTAACTACTATTGCTTACCTAGTTTATAAATTTTTATTAAACTTTAGTTCTTAAATGAATAAATTTTTAAATATAAAAGGATTTTATTTTGCTACTGCTATACTTAGTTTTTTTATATTATTAAGTGCATTTTATATTGAGTATGTCTTGGGTGCAGAAGTATGTAGGCTTTGTCTTTATCAAAGAATACCTTATTTAATTGCAATATTTATATGTTTTTTGGGTTATAATAATTCAAAAAAAATTATTTGGATTTATCTTTTAACTATTACATTTCTATCTAGTTTAATATTGTCAGGTTATCACTTTGGAATAGAAAATAATATTTTTCCTGAATTTTCTGGTTGCAAGACTGATAATCTAAGTATCATAAATAAAGAAGATTTACTTAATTCATTAAATAAAATCATGCCAAATTGTAAAGATATTACATTTAGAATATTTGGGTTGTCTCTTGCGACGATTAATATATTTATATCAGGATTTATTATGACTATATGTATAGTATTCATTAAAAATGAAAAAAACAAATAAAAGTAAAGTTGAAGAATTTATAAGAGTGGATCATGCTGGTGAAAGAGGTGCAATAAAAATTTATGAAGGACAACTTCTTGCATTAAACACTTTTGTTAAAGATGATGAATTAAAGAAAACTGTTGAAGAAATGAAAGTTCATGAGAAAGAACATTGTGATTTTTTTGAGCAGGAAATTAAAAAAAGGAATATAAAGCCTACAAAATTTTTGCCGCTGTGGGATTTATTAGGTGTTGGTCTTGGATTTGGATCAACCATAATTAGTAAAAAAGCTGCACTTTTATGCACTGCTTCAGTAGAAGAAGTTATAGACGAACATTATCAAAATCAAATTAATCAGTTGGAAAATGATGAAAAAAAGCTTAAAGAAAAAATAATTAAGTTTAGAGAAGATGAACTTAATCACAAAGATATTGCTTATAAAAAAGGTGCATCAAAAGATGGCTTTTACTCTTTGTTAGATAAAATAATAAAAACAGGTTCAAAAATCGCAATTACAATATCTGAAAAGTATTAATTAAGGTTCAAGCTCAACATCCCAATACAAGTGATCAATCCAGCTCTTATGTAAGAAATTAGGTGGAAAGTTCTTGCCATTTTTGTGAAGATCCTCTGTTGAAGGTTGATATGGTTTTTGATTAAGTGTCATTCCAGAATATTTAAATAACCTACCTCCTTTTTTTACATTACAAGCAGAACATGCAGTAACAACATTATCCCAATCAGTCTTTCCACCTTTAGATCTTGGTAATAGGTGGTCAAAAGTAAGATCTTTTTTACTTCCGCAGTATTGGCATGTAAATTTATCTCTTAAAAAAACATTAAACCTTGTAAAATTCGGATTAGACTGTGGTCGTATATAACTTTTTAGCGCAATTACACTTGGAAGCTTCATGCTAAATGATGGACTTCGTATGACTCTATCATAGTAACTTACAATACTAACTCTATCTAAAAAAACAGATTTTATAGAATCTTGCCAGCTCCATAATGACAATGGGTAATAGCTCAATGGACGATAATCAGCATTCAAAACAAGTGCTGGACATTTTTCTAAAGAAATATTTTTATCTAAGCTTTCATTCATAAAAACAGACTAGCTTAATTAAAATCATTAATCAATGATACAAAATATTTATTAAAGATATCAAATATTAAAGTTTTTTTTAATATAGTTCAAAGCAAAACTTGATGCCTCTATAGGAATATGATGGTCACAATTTTTTATAATTTTTGCTTCAACTTCAATTTTTTTTCTAAGTAAAAAATCTTTTGCCTCTAGCAAATAATGAGATGGAACCACTTGATCAGAGTCTCCATGCAACAAAAGTATTTTAGAATTTACCTTAATTCTCTGTGCTAGATTTTCTTTATTAATTATCTTTCCAGAAAAGCCAACAATACAATTAAATTTTTCATCAGATGTCAAACCAAGATTAATTGACATCATGCATCCTTGACTAAACCCTGAGATGCAAAGATTTGAATTATTTAAGTTATAAATCGATTTAACTTCCTCTATATAATTTTTAATAATTTTTTCTGCTTTTAAAGTTTCTTTTAAAATATATTCAGGATCGTCTTTGGTTAAATCGAACCATTGATATCCTTTTGAGTTAATTTCACATTTTTGATGACCGTTTGGGCATAAAAAAACTGTATCTGGTAAAAATCTTTTCCAATTTAAGGTCATTAAACTTATATCATTACCATCACCACCATATCCATGAAGTAGTATAATTGCATTTTTAATTTTTTTTGAACCCTCTGGTTCAATTATTTTAGTATCTAAGCTTAAATTCATAATTTAAAAAAATTAGTCAAATTGTTTAATCCAATTTATAATATTTTTATCTTCAAAATCTACAGAGCCAATAATTCTCGCAATTTCTTCACCATTTCTATTAATAATTACAGTTGTTGGTATTCCTCTTAATAAAAACTTTTTTGCTAATTTTATATCTTTATCAAAATATATTTCTAAATTTTTAATATTTAACTCATCAAAAAATAACTTAGATTTTTTAGGATCATCTTTTCCAACATTAATTGGTATTATTTTTAGATTATTAAAATTTTTATTTTCTTGTAGTTTATCTAAAGATGGCATCTCTTTTTTACATGGAGCACACCATGTAGCCCAAAAATTGATCATAATCAATGAGTCTTTAAAATTACTAAGGTTAATTGTCTCTTTATTAATATTTTGAAATTTTATTTTTCCAAGTTTTTTTGGATCTTTATGAATCAGCAGGTTATTTAAATTTAGTTCTTGTGTTGCATAAGAAAAACTTAATGATAATAAATATATAGATAATAAGATAAATTTAAATTTTAATAATTTCATTCTTAAAGGTATAGTTACATAACATGGTACAAAATAAAAACAACAAGGCTATTTGGAACACAAGAATAAAAAAAGATACATCATCAATATTTAAAAAAGTTGGTGCATCTATAGATACAGACAAAAGACTATTTAGAGAAGATATTCAAGGATCTATTGTGCATGTAGAAATGTTATTTAAGCAAAAAATAATAACTTTTAAAATAAAAAACAAAATAATTTGGGGCTTAAATCGAATTAAAAATGAAATTATAAAAAAAAAATTCAATTTTGAAAATAATCTTGAAGATATTCATATGAATATTGAAAATAGACTTTTTGAAATCATAGGTGAAGATGCGGGGTATATTCATACTGGAAGATCTAGAAATGATCAAGTAATAACAGATTTTAAAATATGGTTAAGAAAATCTACTAATGAAATTATTAATCTACTAGATGATCTAATAAAAATTATTATTAAAAATGCAGAAAAAAATATTGAAACAATTATGCCAGGTTTTACACATTTAAAAAATGCTCAACCAATTTCTTTTGCACATTATTTATTAGCTTATGTTGAAATGTTTAAAAGAGATAAAAAAAGATTTCAAAATAATTTAGAAAATTTATTCGAAAATCCATTAGGTGTTGCTGCGATTGCAGGCACAAGTTTTAATATCGACAGAGATTATACATCTAAAAAATTAAAATTTAAAAAACCAACAAATAACTCCATAGATACTGTTTCTGATAGAGACTTTGTATTAGATTTTTTATATTCAGTGTCTGTTAATTCAATTCATATATCAAGAATAGCAGAGGAATTTATTATATGGAATTCAGATGCATTTGGAATCATAAAATTAAATGATAAAATAGTAACTGGGTCTTCAATAATGCCCCAAAAAAAAAACCCTGACCCATTAGAATATTTAAGAGGGAAAACAGGAAATAGTTTTGGAAATTTATTTTCAATGCTTGTTATATTAAAGGGCCTACCACTTTCTTATTTTAAAGACCTGCAAGATGATAAAGATTTAGTTTTTAAATCTTTTGATCAAATGAAAAATTCAATTTTAGTTTTGATAGAAATTTTAAAAAATTTTAGCCCTGATAAAAAAAGAATGAATGAATTAGCTAATATTGGTTATACAACCTCTACAGATGTTGCAGATTATATTGTAAGAAATTATAATTTATCATTTAGAAAATCATATGAAATAACTTCTAGAATAGTAAACTATGCTGAGTCTAAAAAAAAAAGATTAGATGAATTATCCTTAAGTGAACTAAGAAAAATAGAACCACTTCTAAATGAAGAAATTTTAAAAGTATTTGATTTGAAACACTCAATAAAGTTAAAAAAATCTTATGGTGGAACCTCTTTTGAAAATATTAAGAAAATGATAAAAATGTATAAAAAACAAAAAAAATGATAAAGAAAATTTTCATAATTATATTTATTAGTTTTTTGACTGTATCATGTGGAAAAAAAGCCGATCCGGAGTATAAGAAAAGTAGATATATTGATAAAAAAATTATTATTTAATGAAATATAAAAAAGGTCAACTATACTTTGAGAACATAAGTGCGAAAAAAATATCAAAAAAATATGGTACACCCTCTTATGTTTATTCTTTTAATAAATTAAAAGAAAATATTGTAGCTTTTAAAAAAAATTTTAGAGGTATTGATCCACTTATTTGCTTTTCAGTTAAATCTAATTCAAACCTAAAAATTTTAAATTTAATTAATAAGTTTGGACTTGGAGCAGATGTTGTTTCTAAAGGAGAACTTTTAAGAGCTTTAAAAGCTAATATAAGACCAAATAAAATTGTTTTTTCTGGAGTTGGAAAGACAATTGATGAATTAAAATTAGCTATAAATAAAAAAATTTTGTTAATTAATACTGAGTCAGAAAGTGAAATTAAAGAAATTGAAAAATTAGCAAAAATAAAAAAAAGAAAAATTAATATTGGAATTAGATTAAATCCAAATACTGATGCTAAAACATTAAAAAAAATCTCTACAGGGAAAAAGGAAAATAAGTTTGGATTAACAAGTAAAAAATTTTTAGAACTATTAGAAAAATATAAGAATTCAAATTTTATTAATATAATTTGCTTAAGTGTCCATATTGGAAGTCAAATTACAAGCCATATACCATATAAAAGAATGCTAGATGTTGTCTCTAAAACTATTAGCAAATCAAAACATAGTTTTAAATATTTAGATTTAGGTGGAGGGATGGGTATACAATATCAAAAAGAAACAAATAAATTAAATTATTTAAAATATAATAAATTAATAAAATCTTTCTTAAAAAAAAATAATGCAAAAATAATTTTTGAACCAGGTCGATCAATTATTGGAAACACTGGTTATTTAATTTCTAAAGTAATATATATTAAAGAGACAAACTCAAAGAACTTTGTAATTCTAGACTCTGCTATGAATGATTTTATTAGACCAGCACTATATGGAGCAAAGCATAAGATAGTACCATCACAAATTAGAATGAAGAAAATATCAAAAAAACATGAATTTGTCGGTCCTATATGTGAAACGACTGATAAATTTTTGACTGTTGAGAAATATCAAAAAATTAATCAAGGTGATATAGTTGTGATTTGTGATGTTGGTGCTTACGGAATGGTTTTAAGTTCTAATTATAATTTAAGACCAAAACCTGCAGAAGTTTTAGTGAATAAATCAACAGTAAAAATTATAACTAAACGACAAAAGTTAGATAATATAATTTAACTTTATATTAATGATTCAAAGAATACTTTTTTTATTTTTTTTTTATTTAGGCGCTATTGTGGTTTGTGTATTATTTTTACCTGGACTGTTTTTGCCTCAAAAAATAATACTTTATGGGGGTAAAATTCTTGGTCATTGGAGCAAATTTTGTTTAGAAATATTTTTATCAACAAAAATAATAGTAAAAGGAAAAGAAAAAATTCTTAGTGATAAAAAATTTTTTATTGCTAGTGCTCATCAGTCCCAATTTGAGACATTTTTCTTACAATCTATTTTTAATTGCCCAGTATTTATACTTAAAAAAGAATTGCTAAATATACCAATTTTTGGATGGTATTTAAGAAAAATAGGATCAATTTCAATTGATAGAAATAAAATTACAAAAGATAATCTTGGCTTTTCTGATCAAATAAAAAAGCATGTAGAAAATTCAAATAGGCCAGTTATTATTTTTCCTCAAGCAACTAGAGTAGATACTTTAGATAGATCACCATTTAAAAAAGGAGTAAAAAGACTTTACCAAGAATTAAATATCTTTTGCCAACCAGTAGCTTTGAATTCTGGAAATGTTTGGCCAAAAAATGGAAAACTAAGTTCAAATAAAACACTAATAGTATCAATACTAGATCCAATTGGTCCTGAAATGGAACCACAAGAATTTTATGATACCCTTCAAAAAAGAATTTATAATGAAATTGACTATATAATTAACCCTTCATAGGCATAACAACAAATATACTATCAAAATCTCCAGGATCTTTTATTAGAGCAGGTGAACCTGAATCCTTAAGATAAATTTCTATTTTATCACCATCAAGCTGAGAAGCTACATCTATAAGATATCTTGAATTAAAACTTATATTTAAATCATGATCAAACTTAACAGAGATACTTTCTTTACCATCTCCACTGTTAGTATTGTTTACAGATAAATTTAACATATCTTTTTGTAAGCTAAACTTTACTCCATCTTTTTTATCTTGAGATACTGAGGCAACTCTATCAACAGCATCTAAAAATACTTTTAGATCAATCTCTAACTTTTTTTGATTCTCTTTTGGTATAACTTGCAAATAGTTTGGAAATTTTCCATCAATTAGTTTTGATATTAGAATACTATTATCAAGTTCAAATTTGATTTTAGACTTTATATTCGAAATTTTTACATCACCATTAAAATCCTCTAATAAAGAACAAAGTTGAAAGATTGTTTTTTTTGGTAAAATAATTGGTTCAAAATCTTGTTTTTCATTTAGTCTAATTTTTGATATTGACATTCTATGACTATCGGTCGCTGCTGCAGTGAGAAAATTTTTATCATCTATTTGAGTTTGGTGAAAAAAAATCCCACTTAGATAGTGTCTAGTTTCATCATTAGATACAGAAAATTTACATTTGTTTAAAATCTTTAACAATTTTTTAGATTGTATAATAAATTGGTTTTTATCAAAATTTTCATCGTTTAGAGGAAATTCAGATGCATTAATACAATTAAGATTAAAAACTGATTTTTCAGATTCTAAATGGAGTTTGGATTCTCCAATACTTGAAAAGTTAATTTTTTTACCAGATGAAAATTTTCTAATAATATCGTACATTATTGATGAAGAAGTTGTAGTTTTCCCTTCTTCTAGTATTTCAACATTTTTTATTTCATGAATAAAAATTAAATCTAAATCCGTAGCTGTAATCTTTAATTTTGAATTTGAAACATCAAGTAAAATATTCGATAATATTGGTAAAGTACTTCTTTTTTCAATAACACCCTGACAATAATTTAACGATTTTTGCAAATCTTGTTGGTTAGCGTTAAATTTCATTTTCTTTGTTATATAAAATTTTATTTTTAAGACTATCTATATTAATGTTCAACTCTTTATCCTCTTGCCTTAATTTATCGATTGTTTTAACAGAATGAATAACAGTTGTGTGGTCTCTGTTTGAAAACGATCTTCCAATTTCAGGAAGAGATTTAGAGGTTAGTAGTTTAGCTAAATATATTGCCGTTTGCCTTGGTCTAACAAGATATCTAGACCTCCTAGCTGAAAGCATTTCATTCTTACTTATTTTGAAAAATTTACATACTATTGTTTGTATCAAATCAATGGTTACTTTATTTTCCGTCATATTTAACAAGTCTTTAAGTATTATTTTAGTTTCTGATAACGACGGATCCCTATTATAAATCCTGGAAAAAGAAATTACTCTATTTAAAGCTCCAACTAATTCTCTAATACTTGCTCTAATCTCTGAACTAATAAATTTTTGTATTTCATCCGAGATATTAATTTGATTTGGATAAAATAATTTTAGTTCATCTGTTTTTGCTTTCACTATTTTATATCTTAAATCATAATCTGGATTTTGAATATCCACTACTAGTCCACCTGAAAACCTAGACTTTATTCTCTCTTGAATTCTCAATAATCTATTTGGAGCTCTATCAGCGCTAATAATTATTTGTGAACCTTTATCAATTAATGCATTGAATGTATGAAAAAACTCTTCCTGCATAGCTTCTTTACCATTCATAAATTGAATATCATCAATCAATAAAACATCCGTATTTCTAAAATAGTCTTTAAATTTTACCATTTCATTAGACTTTATTGACTTTACAAATTGATACATAAATCTTTCTGCTGAGATAAACATAACTTTTTGATTTTATTTAAGAGACAATCCAATAGCGTTTAACAAATGAGTTTTCCCCATTCCCACTCCACCATAAAGATAAAGTGGATTATAATGAGACAAATCTTCAGATACTTTTTTTGAAGCTTCAAAAGCTAGTTTATTACTTGGACCAAGTATAAAGTTTTCAAAATTTTTATTAGGGTCAATTCTATTATATTGTAAAAAAGAATTTTCTATAAACGAAATATTTTTTATATCCTTTCTATCATCATTATCTTGAAAATTTTTTTTGTTCCCAGAACTTTTTTCTATAATTTCATTAATTGAAAATTCTATTCTATTAATTTGGTTATTATAAGATTTTATTATTTGTAATATTTGGTCCAAATACCTGGATGTTATCCAATCTCTTATAAATCTTGTAGTTACTGAAATTAGAATATAATTACTAAATTCCTCTTTAAAATCAATTTTTCGTAGCCAAGAATCATATATATCTTTGCCAAATTTTTGTTTCATATCTTTCTGAATTACGATCCAATCTATTTTTTTTTCTAAAAAATTTTCAGAATTTTGATTTAAATTATTTTTCATGAGGGACTTCCAATTAAAGCCTATAAAAAATTAATGCAATAAATATATTTTGAATTTAAAAGAAATATAAAATCTCTAATTGAATAAATCAAAACTAGAAAAATAAAAAACAACTAACTTCAAAATTGAATTATTATTTATAAATAATTTAGTAAAATTTAATTTACTAATATAAAAAAAACAAATTCTATATCTTGTGTTAAATTTATAAATTATTTTATATTTAGTATTTTCCTTTAAAATGAAATATTTTAAGTTGAAACCCTTAAGATTTCATAATTTTTAAAGTTTCTAAATTAGAACAATAAAAACTACTTCCAGTTGATTATTAAGAAAGAGTTCTAAAGAGAATTGATTTTTTTTGTAATCCTGGAAATATTTCTTGATGCATTTTGTTTTTTTATTATTCCAGTCTTGGTAATTTTCATTAGTTCAGAATTAAGTTTAGGTAAAAAGGCTAAAGCATCTTTTTTATTTTTTTTTTGTATAATATTATTCATTTTTTTTAAAGCATTTTTAAAACGAGCTTTTCTATTTTTATTTACAATTGTCTGACGCGATATTCTTCTTATAGTTTTAATTGCTGATTTGGTATTTGCCATAGCGCCGATGGTATAGCTTGTGAAACAGCTATGGTCAATAGCATAAATAATTATTTTTGACAGATTTTACAAAAAAAAGTTGATCTATTAGTTTGGAAGATCTTGTGAATTTTACCATTACAATTTTTTGTAGAACAATTTTCTCCTTCTTTTCCATAAATTTTGAACTCATTTTGAAACGATCCAGTATATCCTTCAATATTTTTAAAATCTCTAATAGAAGATCCACCAAATTTTATTGCTAAATTTAATACAATCTTTGAGTATTTAATAATATTACTTATTTCTTCTTTTTTAACTTTAAATCCACTCTTTTTAGGATTTACTTTTGAATAAAATAATATTTCATTTGCATAAATATTTCCTATTCCAGATACAAGATTTTGATCTAATAGAATATTTTTAATATTCTTTTTTCTAAATTTAAGATTTGTTTCCAAATAATTATAATTAAATTTTTTACTCAAAGCCTCGGGACCAATTTTTTTAAAAAAAAGATTTAATTTTTCTGGAGTATTTATTAATTTAAAAAAACCAAATCTTCTTGGATCGTTATAGATAATCTTAAATTTAGAAAATAATATATGAATATGATTATGTTTTTCTGGCAAAACTTTAGATTTATAAAAGCTTAGATTGGTATAATTATAACTTTTATTATTATCTATAAAATGAAGTGTGCCAGACATTCCTAAATGTATAATGCAGTAAATATTATATTCTAAATGAATAATAAGATATTTAGAAATTCTTGAAATATCTTTAACTAATTTATTTTTTAAAGTTTTTTCAAAATTTTTTGAAACTTTAAACCTTAAATTTCTATTATAAACTATTACTTTTTTAATTTTTTTATATTTAATACTCTTTTTTAAAGATTGTTTTACTATTTCTACTTCTGGCAATTCTGGCATTTAACATTATATTAATAAAATTAAATTAAGTATTAAACTATGAAACAACATCTTCAGCAAAAAAAAGGTCTTGTCGAAAGTGTATTTAACAAGGTTTTTAACAAATATGATGTAATGAATGACTTTATGTCACTAGGTATTCATAGATTATGGAAAAAAAATGTTATTGAGATTATGAATCCTACAGAAAATAAAAGTCTTATTGATGTAGCATGTGGCACTGGAGACATTGCTAATTTATATATAAAAGCCACAAGCAAAAGAACGAAAATTTTATGTGTAGATTCAAACATTAAAATGATAAATGAAGGGAAAAAAAAATTATATCAATATAAAAATATTGATTGGAAATTATCTAATGCAGAAAATTTGAAAGTTTTAGATAATAGTTACGATTTTTATACTATAAGCTTTGGTTTAAGAAATACAAAAGATCTAAATAAAACATTGAAAGAAGCATATAGAGTTCTGAAAAAAGGTGGAAGATTTATTTGTTTAGAATTCTCAAAAATTGATAATTCAAACCTTGATATAATTTATAAAAATTATTCAAAAATAATTCCTAAAATTGGAGAGATTATTGTAGGAGATAAAAAACCTTATGAATATTTAGTTAAAAGTATAGAGAATTTTGTAGACCAAGAACAGCTTTTGGAATTAATGAAAAAAAACAAATTTAAAAAATGTAAATATAGAAACTATAGTGGTGGTATAGTTGCAATTCATTCTGGATGGAAAGTATAATGATTAAAAAACTATTTATTTTAATTAAAATCGCTAGAAAACTTGCTCTATCTGATGCATTAAAAATAATTTCAAAAATTCATGAGCCTCCATTATTTTTAAAAATTTGTATGAAATTATTTTCTTTTTCTTTTAAAAAAAAGAATATTCATGAAATTAATTTAAGTGATGAAGAAAGACTCTGCAAATCTTTAGAAGGAATGGGTACTACTTTTATAAAGTTAGGACAATTTTTAGCTACAAGACCAGACATAATTGGTGAAAAATTATCAAAAAATCTTGAAAAATTACAAGATAGACTACCTCCATTTTCTACTGTAGATGCCAAAAAAATAGTTTTGAATAATCTTGGAAATCAAAGTTTTAATTCGATACTTAATTTTAGTGATTCAGTTGCGGCAGCATCTATAGCTCAAGTCCATAAGGCACAAATAGACGATAATGGTACTTTAAAAGATGTAGCTATAAAAATTTTAAGACCAAATATCAAAAAAAAATTTAATGAAGAGATTGATGCATTAATGCTTCTGGCATACTTTATAGAATATTTTATAAAAAAAACAAAACGCCTTAAAATAATAGAAGTAGTTTTTTTGCTTAAGGAGATTACAAACCATGAGATGGATCTTAGGTTTGAAGCTGCTGCAGCTAATGAATTTAGAGAAAATACTAAAAATGATGTTGGTTTTCATGTTCCTAAAATTTATTGGAATTATACTAGCGAGGAAGTTTTAACTCTTGATTGGGTAGATGGAATTTCTATTAGAGAAAAAGATAATTTAGAAGCAAGAAGAATAAATATACAAAGTATTGCATCTGATATTATTCAACACTTTTTAAGACACGCGGTTAGAGACGGCTTTTTTCATGCTGATATGCATCAAGGAAATTTATTTATCGATGAAAATGGCAGAATAATACCAATTGATTTTGGAATAATGGGTAGATTAGATAAATTAAATAGACGTTTTCTAGCTGAAATTTTATATGGATTTATCCAACGTGATTATAAAAAAGTTGCAGAGGTACATATTCTAGCAGGCTTAGTACCTAAAAATGTTCAAATAGATGAATTAGCGCAAGCTTTACGTGCAATCGGAGAACCAATATTTGGGCATTCTGTTAAAGATATATCTGGCGGAAAATTACTAAAACAATTGTTTGATATAACCGAAAAATTTAATATGCAGACACAACCTCAATTATTACTTCTACAAAAAACAATGGTTGTAGTAGAAGGTGTTGCAAGAAAATTAAATCCAAATACTAATATTTGGGATACCTCAAAGCCTGTCCTTGAAAAATGGCTTAAAGAAACAAAAGATCCAGTCAAAAATTTTACAGAAACTATTAAAGAGTCTACTGAAGTATTAAAAAGACTTCCAGAATTACCGAAAATGATGGATAAAGCTAATCAAGCTCTTACATTTTTAGCGAGTGGCAATATTCCAAGAGACTCAAATTCATATTCTTCATTAAAAGAAAAAGAAATAGAAATGAAATCATTTAGAAATCAAAGTATTATTGGATTATTATTACTTGTATTTTTAGGTTTCATAGTATTTTAATTCTATAAATGAAAAAATTAGAGCATAAAAAAATTCTTTTAATCATATGTGGTGGAATAGCAGCATATAAAAGTTTGGAAATTATAAGATTACTGAGAAAAAATGGAGCTTATATAAAAACCGTTCTTACTAAAAATGCAAATAAATTTGTAACTCCACTCTCAATTACATCTTTATCCCAAGAAAAGGTTTATACAGATATATTCGATCACAAAAACGAAGCAGAAATGGATCATATATCGTTATCTAGATGGGCTGATATAATTCTTATTGCTCCAATTACTGCTAATACAATTGCTAAATTAAGTTATGGGATGGCTGATGACTTAGCGTCGACTTTAGTGTTAGCATCTAACAAAAAAGTTTTTTTAGCTCCAGCAATGAATGTACGTATGTGGGAACATCCTTCAAATAAAGAAAATATCAAAAAATTAAAAAGTTATGGTTACTTTGTAATTGGACCTGAGATTGGAGACATGGCGTGTGGTGAGTATGGTGAAGGAAAAATGACTGAACCTGAAAATATTTATAAGTACATTTGTAGATATTTCGAAAATTTAAAAAAAAATAAAAATTATAAAGCTCTGGTCACAGCTGGTCCTACTCATGAGTATATAGATCCTGTAAGATTTATTTCAAATAGATCAAGTGGTAAACAAGGATATGAAATAGCAAAATCTCTTAAAAACAATGGATTTGAAACAACATTAATTTCAGGACCAACTAATTTAGATCCTATAGAGGGTGTAAATTTAATAAAAGTAAAATCTGCTGATGAAATGTTTAATAAATGTTTAGATTGTCTTCCTGTAGATGTTGCAATCTTTTGTTCTGCTGTCGCAGATTATAAAGTAAAAAAAATAGAAAATGAAAAAATTAAGAAAAGAAATAATATTGAATTAAAATTGGAAAAAAATATAGATATTTTAAAACACATTTCTAATCATAATTCTTTGAGACCAAAAATAGTTATTGGATTTGCAGCAGAAACAAATCAATTAAAAAAAAATTCAATTGAAAAATTATATGATAAAAACTGTGATTGGATTGTTTCTAACGATGTATCAAATCCTGAAATAGGATTTGACTCAAATTTTAATAAAGTATCGATATATTATAAAAATAAGCCTGAAGAATTAATTACAAAAATGTATAAATCAGAGATAGCAGAAAAAATTGTAAACAAAATAGTTTTAGATTTAAATTAATGGTAAGAGTTTTAATAAAAAAACTTTATCCAAAAGTAGAGCTGCCTAAATATAAAACAGAAGGTTCATCAGGTTTAGATCTAATGGCTTATATAGATAGTCCAATAAAAATAGCACCTGGAACCTCGGCTTTAATACCCACAGGAATAAGTTTAGCAATACCAAATGATCTTGAAATCCAAATAAGACCAAGATCTGGTTTAGCAGCTAAATCAAATATAACAGTATTAAATACTCCTGGAACCATTGATAGTGATTATAGAGGAGAAATTAAAATAATATTATTTAATCACAGTAAAGAAAATTTTTTGGTTAAAAATGGAGATAGAATTGCTCAGATGATACTTATGCCTGTTCTTAAAATAGAATTTGATGAGGTAAATGAATTGCCAGACACTATTAGGGGCTCGGGTGGCTTTGGATCAACTGGGAAATGAAAAATATATTAAATAAAAAGCTTATTGAGAGATATTCCAGGCAAATTATTTTAAAAAATGTTGGTGCAATAGGACAAAAAAAAATAATTAAATCAAAAATACTAATAATTGGGGCTGGAGGATTAGGATGTCCAGTTGCAGATTATTTATCTAGGGCAGGCGTAGGCACTCTTGGAATTGTAGATCATGATGTAGTAAATATTAGTAACCTACACAGACAATCATTATATGATTATTCAGATATAGGTAAATTAAAAGTTGATGTACTAAGAAAAAAAATTAAATTAATTAATAATTCTGTAAAAGTAATAAAATTTCAAAAAAAAATAGACAAAAAAAATATAAGTAAAATAATTAAAAAATTCGATATAATTATTGATGGTTCAGATAATTTTAAAACTAAGTTTTTATTAAATGAGTATTCAATAAAATATAAAAAAATATTAATTATTGGTGCAATAAGTAAATTTGATGGCCATGTCTTCACATTTAATTTTAAAGATAAAAAAAACTCATGTTTAAAATGTTTTTATCAATCTAATCCTTCAGAAGATATTTTAAACTGCGAAGCCGAGGGAATTTTTGGACCGGTTGCAGGAATAATTGGAAATATTCAAGCTAATGAAGCTATCAAAAAAATATTAAATATTGGTGAGAATTTAAATAATAAAATTTTAATTTTAAATTTATTAAATCTTGATTTTAGAAAAGTTTCATATACAAAAAAAAATAGTTGTATATGTTCAAAGTTTTAAAATTAATTTTAATAATAATCTTTATTTCATCTAGCACTTACTCAGATGAAAAAATTACTTTTTTAAGCTTAAAAAGTGATAAGGTTAATGTTAGATATGGTCCGGGTTTAAATTTTCCAATTAAATTTATTTATAAAAAAAAATCATTACCTGTAAAAGTAATAGATAGCAAAGAAAATTTTAGAAAAATTATTGATCATAAAAAAAATAGTGGTTGGATACACCGTGTTATGTTAAAAAAATCTGACTCTTTAATTGTTATAAATGATCAAATTCTTTTCAAAAAACCTTCAAAATTTTCTGAGCCTATGGCTAGATTAGAGAAAGGTAGATTAGCATATATTAAAAAATGTATTACAAATTGGTGCAAAATTAAAACAGGGGATTTTATAGGTTGGCTTGAAACTGAAAGTGTATGGGGAATTTCAAATTAATTTATATCAAAACGATCTAAATTCATTACTTTTGTCCAAACGGATACAAAATCATTAATAAATTTATTTAAAGAATCCTCTGTTGCATAGACTTCTGCCAGAGCTCTCAACTGAGAATTTGATCCAAAAATTAGATCTACCCGAGTTCCTTTCCATTTAATTTTTTTAGTTTTACGGTCTATTCCATTAAAAAACTCTTCATCCTTATCTACTTCTTTCCAAGTAGTATTCATATCTAATAGATTAATAAAAAAATCATTTGTAAGTGTTTCTGGTCTTTTTGTAAAAACTCCATAATCCGATGTATCAAAATTAGTTTTAAGAACCCTCATTCCACCAAGAAGAACTGTCATTTCTGGACCCGTAAGTCTCATTAATTGTGCTTTATCAATCAACATTTCTTCTGCTGAAACCGATGGTTTTTTTGTTGAACCGTTTGTTTTTTTTGCAAAATAATTTCTAAAACCATCTGCCTTAGGTTCAAGCAATCCAAAAGAAAAGGTATCTGTTTCATTTTGAGAAGCATCTCCCCTTCCAGGTGAAAACTTAATATTTATATTCTGCCCAGCTTTTTTTGCAGCTTTTTCTATAGCTGCATTACCACCTAAAACTATCAAATCAGCAAGTGAAACAATTTTTTTCTTATTATCAAATTCTTTTTTAATTTTTTCTAAAATTTTTAATACTTTTGATAAATTAGTTGGGCTATTTACTTCCCAGTTTTTTTGTGGCTCTAGTCTTATTCTTGCTCCATTTGCTCCACCTCTTTTATCTGACGCTCGGAAAGTTGAGGCAGATGCCCATGCTGTTGCAACAAGTTGAGATATTGTTAAACCTGAATTCAATATTTTTGCTTTTAGAGATTTTATATCTTTTTTCTTAATTTTATATTTAGGTTTTGTAATTGGATCTTGCCAAATTAATTTTTCTTTTGGAACATCGGGACCTAGATAACAAGCTCTTGGACCCATATCACGATGAGTAAGCTTAAACCAAGCTCTTGCAAATGCATCTGCAAATTCTTTTGGATTTTTATGAAAATGTCTAGAAATAGGACCATATTTTGGGTCTAATTTTAATGATAAATCTGTTGTTTGCATCATAGGCAGATTTTTCTTTGATTTATCGTGAGCATCAGGTGTCATTTCAATATCATGTCCATTTTGTTTAGGCTTCCACTGATGAGCTCCGGCTGGACTTTTTGATAACTCCCATTCATAACCAAATAAATTTTCAAAATATCCCATATCCCACTTTATTGGATTAGTAGTCCAGGCACCTTCAATACCACTGCTGATAGTGTCAACGCCCAATCCACTTTTATATTTGCTATTCCAACCTGTCGCTTGTTCTTGTATTTTTGATCCCTCTGGTTCAGGACCCTTGTGTGATTCTGGTGCAGCACCATGAGATTTACCAAAAGTGTGGCCTCCTGCTACAAGAGCAACAGTCTCATAATCGTTCATAGCCATTCGACCAAAAGTTTCTCTAATATCGTGTGCTGCTAAAAGAGGGTCTGGGTTCGCGTCTGGACCTTGAGGGTTTACATAAATTAATCCCATATGAGATGCTCCTAAAGGATTCTCAAGTTCTCTTTTCCCACTATATCTATTTACTCCTAACCACTCTTTTTCTGATCCCCAATAAATATCTTCCTCAGGTTCCCAAATATCTTCTCTTCCTCCACCAAATCCAAAAGTTTTGAAACCCATGGACTCTAAAGCAACATTTCCAACTAAAATAAATAGGTCGGCCCAAGATATTCTTTTTCCATATTTCTTTTTTATAGGCCAAAGTAATAATCTTGCTTTATCTAAATTAACATTGTCCGGCCAACTATTTAAAGGTGCAAATCTCTGGTTGCCAGTTCCTGCTCCTCCTCTTCCATCTCCAGTTCTGTATGTTCCTGCTGCATGCCATGCTAATCTTATAAATAATGGCCCATAATGACCATAATCTGCAGGCCACCAATCTTGAGAGTCTGTCATAAGTTTAAGTAGATCTTTTTTTAATGCTTTAAAATTAAGTTTTTTAAATTCTTTTGAATAATTAAATTTTTCACCCATAGGGTTTACAAGGTTTGAATGTTGGCTTAAAATTTTTAAATTTAAACTATTAGGCCACCAGTCTCTATTCGAAGTACCTCTGCCTGTAGGATGTTTTGCAGGAGTGCCGACACCTGTGAATGGACATTTTGATTGTTCTTTTACTAATTCGCTACTCATAGACAATTTATAAACATTCTAAACTACAAAGTCAATACTTTAGAATAATTTTAATGTAATTTTAATAAATATTTTAAGAATTAACTTTGATGATCAGTCGAAACTTTAACCAAAACTTCTATTGAATTTATTTTTTTTCCAGGAATATTTGCTTTAATTTTGACAGGCTCTACATCTTTATCATTTATATCTATAAGCTCATTATTATCTTCATCAAAAAAATGATGGTGATGGTCTACATTCGTATCATAATAACTTTTATTTGAATTAATAGAAATTTCCTTTAAATACCCCTTTTTTAAAAAAGCACTCACAGTATTGTACAATGTGGCAAGTGAAATTTTTTCTGATGTTTTATTCTCTAAAATTTTTGATAAATCTTTTATGGTAAAATGAAAGGTTTTATGAGATTTAAATAAAGCTTCACAAATTTTAATTCTTTGTTTAGTTGGTCTTAGACCAGAATTTCTTAATTTTTCAATAAATTCAACGCTATTTGTCATTGCTTTTTATAACTATTCTAAACTATATCTATATTATATTATTTAATTTTCAAGTAATAAGATTAACGAAATTTATGAAAAAAAATAGTTTTTCCTTCGATGATTTAATTAATTGTGCAAATGGGGGCCTTTTTGGGCCTGGAAATGCAAAATTACCACTTCCTCCAATGCTGATGTTTGACAGAATTAGTGAAATTAGAGAAAATAGTGGAGCTTTTAAAAAAGGATTAATTAAAGCTGAGCTAGATATAAAAGACAATTTATGGTTTTTTGATTGTCATTTTAGAGAAGATCCTGTTATGCCTGGATGTCTCGGTCTTGATGCTATGTGGCAATTAGTTGGTTTTTATCTTGGTTGGCTAGGTAATCCAGGAAGAGGTAGAGCGCTTGGAGTGGGAAATGTAAAATTTACAGGCGAAGTTTTAAAGAATATCAAATTAGCAACTTATGAGATTGATATGAAAAGAATTTTAATAAAAGAAGGAGCAACTGTTGGTCTAGCAAATGGAATTTTAAAGGCTGACGAAAAAAAAATTTATTCTGCAGAGAATTTAAAAGTAGGTTTATTTAAATAATGAAAAGAGTAGTTGTAACAGGTATCGGCATTGTATCTTGTCTAGGAAACAATCAAAAAGAAGTTTATGAATCATTAATCAATTCTAAATCTGGAATCACATTCTCTGAGGAATATAAAGAATATAATTTAAAAAGTAATATTCATGGAAAACCTAATATTAAACTAGAGGACTATGTTGATAGAAAATTTATAAGATTTATGGGTCCTGGATCAGCATACAATTATATATCTATGGCTGAAGCAGTAAAAGACTCTGGTTTGGAAGATAAAGATGTAAGTAATATAGATACAGGGATGATTATGGGTTCAGGTGGTCCATCTATAGAAAATGTGATTTTAGCAGCTGACAAAACCAGAGAGAAAAATCCAAAAAAAATGGGTCCATTTGTTGTACCAAGAACAATGTCAAGTACAGCCTCTGCAACACTTGCAGTACCATTTAAAATTAAAGGAGTGAATTATACAATTAGTTCTGCTTGTGCAACAAGTGGCCATTGTATTGGTAATGCCATGGAATTAATACAATTAGGAAAACAAAAAATTGTATTTGCTGGAGGAAGTGATGAAGTCCACTTTGCAATGACAGCTATGTTTGATGCAATGACTGCATTATCCTCAAAATATAATGATACTCCAGAAAAAGCCTCTAGACCTTATGACAAAACTAGAGATGGATTTGTAATATCTGGTGGAGGAGGGGTTTTAGTTTTAGAGGAATATGAGCATGCTAAATCTAGAGGTGCAAATATTTATTGTGAATTAACTGGTTATGGAGCAACTTCTGATGGCTACGATATGGTAGCACCTTCTGGTGAAGGTGCAGTACGATGTATGCAAATGGCATTGAAAACATCTAAAAATAAAGTCGATTATATCAATACTCATGGAACCTCAACCCCTGTAGGGGATATAACAGAGTTAAAAGCAGTTGGCGAAGTCTTTAAAGACAATGTACCTAAAATAAGTTCTACAAAGTCTCTTTCAGGTCATTCATTAGGAGCTACTTCAGTGCATGAGGCCGTTTATAGTTTAATTATGATGAAAAATAACTTCATTTCAGCTT
>MDSW01112710.1_pt1 | contig 20534 bp, 18 predicted proteins | sample 811171 | NCBI WGS metagenome assembly MDSW01 (sample SAMN05326641, study PRJNA326480) | marine metagenome | isolation source: seawater | place: Atlantic Ocean: North West | collected 2012 | reverse complement strand
CAAAATTAGGTTTATATTGGGATATTTATCACTGATTAATTTAAATAATTTTAGAAGATGCTCAACTCCTTTTATTTCTGCAAATCTACCTATAAACAGTAAATTAAAATTTTTTTTGATTGATTCAAGCTCGGGATATTTTTTAGTTCTTAGATTTTCATAGGTGTCTGAGTCAACTGCCATTGGTACTGCTAAACTTTTGTGTTCTTCAAAATTATTAATACCGATAGTACTTATCAATCTTTCTTCAGTTGATTTAGAGTCACAAGTCCATGCAGAAGCATTTTTTATGGCTTTTCTTGCTATAGCTGGTCCTATTATTGGAATCTTTTTTAAAACGATAACATCTTGTGCGTGGGTTGTAAATGTATAAGGTATGTTGTAGATTTTTGAAGCTATATAAGCAGTAATTCCTTGTGGCGTAAACCAATGTGAGTAAATTAAATCTGGCTTAATTTTTTTAGAAATTCTCAAAACTGTTACCAATTGGCACAAAAAATAAAACGGAACTAAAAAAAAAGTAAATTTGTTATTTTTAATTGTAGGTACTATTCCTTTTCCAATTAATACTTCAAATTTTCTTGGCCAGAAATAATGATACCTGATCTCTTCAAAATACTTTGTTTTTACTGGCTCGGTACCATCATTAGTTTCTGGAACAACTACTGTAAAATCTAAAAATTCATATTCCTTTTTTAAATTTATTATTTGATCTTTAACAAAAGTTGGAACTGTATCGTTTTCATTTTTTGGAAAAGTTGATGAGAGTACTAATATCTTTTTTTTACTTTTTATCATTATTTGTATTCTTTAAAAATCTGTTTTGTAAAATACAATGAAAAAAGTGACAAAAAGCAAAAAATAAATATGAATTTGTGACCATCTATCATATCTATATTATTAAAAATTCTTACTACATCAGTATTATCGATACTTACTCCAACTTGTGATAATAGGTCTATAAAACTTTCCAATCCAATTATGCTCGAGAAAATTTTTATGATTGAAGCACCAAAAAAACTAGTTCCAAATATAACAAAATAACTATTAAAACTAGTCAGGGATCCTATCACCCCAGTTAAATACTCTGGTTGAGCATATCTTACATAATGACCAAAAGAATTTAGAACCTCGCTCTCAGATAATGATGTTAAATTTGATGTTTCAAAATACAAGACCGACAAAAAAGAAAACGCTGAAAAAATTAAAACATATTTATTAAGAAATTTATAATTGTTTTTTTCTGAAATTAAAAAATAAGTAAACAGCGCTATTGGTATCACTGCGTAAGTATATCTTAATCCATAAGCAGAACCAGCAGTTTGCCAGACTAAAGTTATACCTAAGGGAAGTCCTATGCTAAGTAAAATTAGAAAATCGGGCAGGACATTCACATCAAAATTTTTATATATATCAAATAATAAATAAAGAATTGAAGCAACAATTATGGGGGAAAACCAAAACAAGCCGAATTCCTGAGTGAAGAACATTTTAAACAAAATAATTAAGTTATCTACAATTATGTTTCCCTTTTCTGAAGAATAACTTATATAATCTTCTACTAAGGGAAAGCTTTCTTTGTTGTAAACGACTATTGGATTAAGAGTAATCCTTCCGTACAAATAATTTGTTATAGATATAAGAAAGGAAAATGCTATTCCAGAGTTCATTAAAAAATATTTATTCTTAATTAGTTTTCTATCTATAGTTTCTTTTTTAACTAAATGTGTTAACCATAATGGAATAAAGAAAATGAAATAGTTAACATACCTAACAAGATAACTGATTAGAAACAAGTAGGGAATAATTCCAGCAACTTTATTTATATTTGACTTTCCTAAATAAAAAAGTAGTAATGCGTAAATTAAAAGAGAAATACTAAAAACTTCATAAACATGGGTCATACTATATCTTTCAAAGGCGTAATAATGAAGTCCAGTTCCAAAAAATATTAACAACAATACTGTGGTTTTATAACTTACACCTATTAATTCAAATATTTTTTGAAAAATAAATATACATGCAAAAAAATAAAAAACTGAGGAAAGAGAGTAAATAAGAATTTTATAATTCATAATATTACTATTGTTTAAGTTCAAAAAATTTAAGATATTATCAATAAAATTTCCAAATAGTACAAATGGAGCCGACAGAATGCCAGGGCCGATAAATCCAATCGGAACTATTTTGTTTCCTGACATTATTACTTTTCCTTCAACAAAATTCATTTGATTAGAATAATCAAGGTCAAAGTCTTCAGCTATTGTTTCTGCATGGACAAAATATGTATGGTCGTCACCGCAACAGTTTATAGTTTCTATAAATCTATAATCAATTCTTAGAGACAATAAGAAAATTGATAACAAGAATAAAAAAGTTATTGTTTTCAAAACTTTTGTATTTTTCAATTGATTTCTCTATGTTTATATTGTTTAAAGTATGGGTCATTCGGAATATTTTTTTTAACAAATTCTAAATCTTCTGAAGTATCTACTGATCTTGTATCCGACTCGAATTCAACACCAAAGATTTTTAAATCTAACTCAACTGCTCTCAGCAACTCGACCCCTTCAATTATTTCAATATTTGTTTGAGGTGAATTCGAAAATTTCTGCAAGGAAAAATTTGTAAAAGCGACTAATCCTACTTGTTTTTTTAAAATCACATTTTTTCGAAAATCAAGAGGTATGTCTTGTCTGGAAAAAAATAGAACTTTGTTTTGATCATTTGTGACAATCTTTACAATATTTTTATTATCCTTATCTTCTGTTGTGAGGTAACCAAGAACTATATCATGTTCTTCACTATTAAAGTATGCAATTAATTTATTTACATCTTCTGGGTTTAACAGAGGTTCATCTCCCTGTATGTCGACGATTATATCTTTGTCAGACACACCAAGAATAGTTGCAGCTTCTGCACATCTTTCAGTACCATTCATATGAGAAGATTTAGTTAAAATTGTATTTATACCCAATCTTTTTGATATCTCTACTATTTCTGTACTGTCGGTACAGATATATATTTCATCAAGCTCCGTGAATTCTGCTCTAAAATATACATGTGCAAACATCGGTAAATTTTCAATAAGCTCTACAGGCTTATTCGGTAGGCGGGTGCTTTCAAGTCGGCATGGAATTAATCCAATTTTTTTCATATCAACTAATGTTAAATCATATTTATTATTTTTTAAAAACTAGTATAAAAATAGTTTGAGATTTGAAAAATATAATATCGCACATTATTTTATTCATTTAATTTTTCTAATTAATTTTACCTTTTGCTCATTAATTTATTTGTTAAATAAGCACAAAAATGAAGGCATAATTTTAATGGGTCATAAGCTTATTGGAAATATTGAAGAAATAAAAAATGTGAAAAGACATAAAGGTCGTGAAATATATTACTTTACATTTAGCTATAAAGATTATAAAAAACTGAAGAATATACAAAATAATATTTTAACGGCCTATTACCCCACCGATATGATGAAAGTTTTTAGATCGAAAATTATAATTTCAAGCCATGGGCTAATTTTTCATAATTTACTTAAAAACTTTTTGAATATAGAAACATTTTTTACGGGTCATGCAATTAAAAGTAATAATCATAAAGAAATATTGCGAGAACAAAAGCTGTTTACGGAAGTTTGGCTTTATTCAAACTTTGAAAGGGATATTTATATTGAAGAATGTAATTATGATACGGACAACCTGGTGACAACAGGTTATCCTCGTATAGATACTTTAAATAATTTATTATCAATTAAAGAAAGAATTAAAAAAGATATTGAAATAGATTCAAAACTTATTCTTTATGCTCCAACAGATGATAGGGGAAACAAAAATTATAAAGAATCTATCCTTTCACCTCATAATGTAGATCTTTATAAGTTGTTTGAAGAAATATCTTTAAAATTAAACTTAAAATTTTTAATTAAACTACATATAAACACAAGACTAGATTCAAATTTAATAGATTTTATTAATAGATCAAAAAATTTAATTTTTTACGATCAATTTCAAAACTACCCAGACATAACTGCACTAGCAGTATCCGACTTGTTAATCACTGACTGGTCTAGTGTTTTTGTAGATTATCTAATTACTGACAATTCTATTTTATTCTTAAATTCTCCAATGGCTTACGATATTTCCGGTGTTTCAAAAGTATTTGACAATGATTATATTGAAAGAGTTGATTCTTTTAACATGTTAGATAATAAAATTACCGAAGCATTTAACAATAACTTCAAACTACAAGATAATTTACAAATACTTAAAACAAAAATATTTGAAGGAAAGTTTTTAGATAAAAGTCTTGAAAGATGTCTTGAAAGATTGCCTGAAGAATAATGAGTTTAAAAAAAATTGTAAATAATTTAATAACACTTTCAATAATCGTTTTTATTTTCTTATATTTGTTCAACAATAGAGAAATTTTGGAGGAGGTGAATTATAACTGGCTTTTTATTTTGGGAATTTTATTTTTTTCAATTGCAAGATATCTGATTAGTTCTTTAATTGACATAAAACTATTTGAGAATGTAAATGTGAACTTAAAATTTTATGAATCATTAAATCTTACAATAATAAATACTCTTGGAAACATAGCTGCGCCTATGAAAGTTGGGTCTGGATTAAAAGTCTCTTATCTAAAAACAAAGCATGGATTATCTATTTATAAATATTTTGTTGTAAATACTCACTATGCTATTTTTCACTTGTTTATTTCAATGGTAATTTTACTTTTTGTAATTTTGGCAAACGAAGAAAAATACCAATATGAAATGCTTATATCAATTACAACTTTATTTCTAATCACAATATCTTTATTTCTAGTTATTAAAAATTTCGACTTTAATAAATACAAAAACAAAATTAATAAATATATATTTGATTTAATATCTGTTCTTAATTTTAATGTAGTCAGTAAAAACATATTTCAAATCATTTTTTACTCAATGCTTCATCTTTTATTTGGGTTTATAAACCTATATTTAATTTTTAGATTAATTGGTTTGAATAATATGTTTGTTGAGAGTATTTACTTTAACTTAATTACAACTCTAAGCTCTGTTGTTACAATAACCCCTGGAAACATCGGTATCCTTGAACTGATTCATATAATATTAAAAGATCTTTATAGTTTAAACTCAGGACAAGTTGTTTTTGTAAGTATTGTATCTAGAATTGTAAGTCTTATTTCTTTACTTATGCTGAATGTATTTTCAAAAATAACTCAAAATGATTTACTCTGAGGGTTTTTCTAATATCCAAATATATGTTGGTATAAAAAAATAAACATACGTGCTAAAAAATTTAATTATTTTATGTGAGAAAGAATTTTGAACAAACATCTCACTTGCAGAGTATTTAGAAGGATTTTTAATAATTTTAATGGTGTAGTCATGTACGTTAAACTTTTTGACAAGTTTTCTTAATTTAAATAGAGACAAATGGTTTTCATAGTAGTAATCACCTTTATTTGTTAACTTTAAGTACAAATTTGAAACTTTTTTTGGAAAATAAGATAAGAAATACAAGCCATAGTGGTTTTCATATATTTGATATCTGTTTCCAGCAGCTAAATAACATACTCCTCCAGGCTTAAGTAATTCATATATTTTTACAAACAACTTCTTGCTGTCAGGTACATGTTCATATATATGTGAACATGTGATTACGTCATATTTTTTTTCTTCTATAAAATCTTCGACTGGTGAAACTACATAGTTGATATTCTCGGCTGAATTAGTTTCAGTGGCATGCTTTATTCCACCAGCGTCTATATCAATAGCATCAATTGATTTAAAGTAATCAGAATAGTAGTTAGTCATAATTCCTGTAGAGCAACCTATGTCTAATAAGTCTTTATCTTTTGTTTCTCCTACAAAGTCAGTAATAACGCTTAGTACTTTTTTTGCTTTCTGTATTCTTCCTTCAACTTCAAACATTAAAGGCTGGATTTTTGAGTAATCTTCTTGAAAGTTGCTAGTCATTCTAACTCCAATTTTTGACTAACGAATTTTCTTTAATCTTTTCAAGTTCACACATTACAAAATCATAATCTAATCCTATTAGATCAAGATATTCCTTAATTCGCTCAATTCTTGGAATATTTTCAATTTCTATCATTTTCAATGCTTCTTTTCTTGTAATAATTCCTTCTCGAATCTGATAACTTCTGAAAGAATCATTTTCTGTAAAACCAGCATGTAGCCAATATATATAATTATAAAATGGAGCTGTACCATCCCCTATTCTCCAGCTAGTACCAGTAGTTTCGTCAAACTCCCAATTGAATTCTGAACTCAGTTCTTGTTCTATTTCTTTTTCATCAAATTTTATGAATTTATAAGGGTAAATAAATTCTGACTTTTTGAAATAAAACGAAAAAAACCCAAAAAAAGAATCGATTAATGAAGAGTTCCAATAATGTACATTTGTTAAAAAATTATATAAATAGAACATAGATAGCTTAAATTTTGAAATTGTCTTCATTTTTGGGAAATCTGGCTTAACTCCTGCGAAGCCGTGTTTAAAAAATGTTGCTTCATATGGAGACTGAAATTGTAATATACAAGAATTATTTTTTAATTTAGCAGTTTTTCGTAGCTGTTTTTGCCAAACTTTATCTCCTGCCATCAAAATCGGTAACATTCCAATGTGAGGCTTATTTAACCAAGCAATTAAATTTTTTCTTATATTCTCTCTTTTTTTATCAATATCAGCAGATAACCATATATGTTCTATTCCTAACTTCCCACAAACTCTTGCTTGGTTTCTTCTTGCCAAATCAGTAACCATACCCCAATCATAAGATGCTGCAACTACATTTTTATCAAACATTTGATCAATTAATAAGACACCATAAGAACTGTCTCTTCCTCCTGAAAACCCAATAATCAAATTATCAAATCGTTCAACTTTATCGTTGAATTCCATAATATTTTCAAGTTCGTATTTTTCGTAATTGTTACAAATATTACAAACTCCTGAATCATCAAATTCAATAAAAGGAAACGTCGTAGGTAAGATACATTTATTACACCTTTTTAAAATGGGTTGAGAATAATTATATTGCATTAAATCATTTCTAATTTCATCAAGTGACTTTTGAGACATTACTCCATTCAAATTTAATTCTATTTTGTTTTCTATCCTTGATTTATTATCAAGAAAAATACCCGTAAAAGGTTTGAGCTGGATTACATTCTTTTGGTCTGAAATTTTTTTAGTAATCCACTCTTCAGAACTGAACAGAACTAGCTCATTATTATTGTCTGTATAAAATATCGAACCTGTATTTGTATAAATAAAAAATTTCTCTTCCTTTTTGAAAAATATAAACAATGAAGCCTCTCCCTCAAGCTCCTGCATAACAAGATTTGTAGCTTCAATAAGGGAATTATTCTTCAAAAAAAGTTCGAAAAGCTCATTTATTACATACGTATCAAGTTCTGTATTTCTATCAAAAGAATATTTTTTATTTAAGTGTTTGTAGTTTGTGATTATGCCATTGTGTAAAACTATCAAGCTTTCAGTTTCTACTGGTTGATTATTTTGATTGTGTTTACTACTACCACTGGTCTGAAGCCTTGTGTGTCCAAAATATTTAGATTTATCACTAAATTTTTTGTTTTTAATATATTTTTTAACATCACTATCCTGAAAAGAATTACTGTATTTTTTTATTGAAATTTCAGATCCATCTAAGACCATCAAACCGGAAGCCTCTTTTCCTCTTGACTCAGAGAGCTTTCCAAGCTCATAAAACATATCGCTTTTGTTATTATCAAATATTCCAAATATTCCACACATAAAAATTCTTTTCTTAAATTAAGTTAATAGTTAACTATAAAACAATTTAAATTCATTAAGCTAAACATATTTAAATTATATATTACGAATGTGTTAACTAAATTATGAATGTAAAACATATATGCTTTGACCTTGATGGTGTTCTAATCAATTCTTTAGGCGTGATGGAAAAATCATGGATTGGTTGTTGTAAAGAATTAGATATTAAGATTGAATTTTCTGAATATAAGAAACATATTGGGGTACCATTTTATGACATTTTAAATGTTTTAAAAATAGAAAAAGAACTCTGGGAGGATTTAAAAGAAATCTATGACAATATTTCTACTAATTCAATTGAAGAAATAATAAAATTTGAAGGAATAGACCTGATGTTTAACAAACTTGAATCAAATAATATTTCATATTCTATTTTTACTTCCAAAACTAGAAAAAGAACAACTGAGATAATTAATAAATTTTTTAAAAATAGATTTTTTGAAGAAGTAGTGTGTCCTGAAGATTTAGGTGTAAATAAAGGCAAACCTAGTGGAGCAGGATTAGATCAAATAATAAAAAATAATTCATTAATTAAAACTGAATTTATTTATATTGGTGATACAGAATTTGATATTCAATGTGCTCAAAATGCAAATGTAGATTTTTTATTCGCAAATTGGGGATATGGTTCAACAACAAAAGATATAAAAAAGATCGACAACGTTGAAGAATTCACAAACTTAATTATTCGTAATCTGTAAATTTTTCTGAGTGGACTAAGTTTTCACTTTTTTGTGATGAAACAAATGTAAAAACAGAAATCAACAAAAATATAATCATTACAACAAACCAATTAGCTTCATCACCTCTAAAAAGAAAATATCTTATTTTTACAAATGTTACAAGAGAATAAATAAACAAAACAAATAGTGTGGTAAAAACAAAATCAAGTAAAGCAGACATTTGTAATCTTGAATTTAAGAATTTTAATTTAATTTTTGTAAAAAAAGAAAATATTGTATATGTAATTAGTTTAAAAAACATTATTAAAGGCTTTAAGTTACTTTTTTGGTCACCATATTTGATAGTATTTTTGTATTGAATTATCTGTAAATTTGCAACATAACTTAATTTTGAAATAAAAATACAAACGTAAAACGGATAACCATATCTGTAAAAAATTTTCGGAATATTTAAATTTTCAACTGAATATCTTGAAAAAGCCATTAAGCCATTTAGCGGATCATTAATCTGCCAGTTGCCTGTTGATAATTTTATTAGGAGTGAAGCAAAGGTGTTACCTATATATCTAATAAGCGGTATTTCTCCAATCACACCACTTTCCCAAAATCTGTCTCCCTTGATGTAATCTGGTTCTATTTTTGTTTGAATTTCTTTTAATTTTTTGACGTCTTCATACTCAAATTGTCCATCTCCATCAATCTTTATTAAAAATTGAGAATTAGATTTTAAAAAATAATCTACACCTGTTTGGAAAGATTTACCAGCTCCAACATTTTTTTTGTTGTTTATTAATTTAATATTTGTTACATTGTTTTTATTTATATAATCTTCAACAAGTATTTTTGTTCTATCTTTGCTGCAGTCATTAACTATAATTATCTCTTCAAATAGTTCAATGTATTGTTCAACTTCGCTAATAATTGTCTCTTCTTCGTTATAAGCTAGAATTAATAATGATTTTGAACTTTTAATGTCTTGCATTTATATTTCTCACAAAAAATTTTTTAAGTAACTTTTTAATAACACGATAATCTATTAAAAAATAAATTGAAAAGAATATTTTATTAGTAAAAAGCTTGTTTTTGAATGAAATTAAAATCCTAGTTGCTTTCCAAATACTATTTGCTTTTATGTAAAAAGCATCTCCCCAAGGCATATCAGCAGTTCTCCAAGAGGTCCAAATACGAATAAATCCATTTTTTTTCAAAAATTCATCTAATTCATTTATTAACACATTCTCCTCATAGAGATAGTCTCTATTAACTTCTGTAAAAATATATTCAACTGATTTAATATAGTTACCAAATCCTTTTAACACCTCAAGCTCATAGCCTTGAACATCCATTACTAAAAAATTAACATCTTTGATACCTAAGCTTGAAAACTTCTTTACCTCAATCTCAGTATTATTATTAAATTCTATTTCTGGTTGTACTTTTTTATGAAGCAACGGCTTTAGCAATGATGAACTTTGACCATCATTGGTATTAGAGAGATGGATTGTTTTTAGCATATTCTTATTTCCAAGGGCTACTGGAAACAACTGGTAATTTGATTTATCTAAAATTTTATTTTGTAAAACATCTATTGCTTTTTGGGTCGGTTCAAACAAAAAAATATTTTTAATTTCATACTTTTCAAATAATTCTATTTCTTGGCCAAAATGAGCACCAATTTGTGCTAAATTTTTAATTTTTTGTCTGTTTATATTTATAAAATATTCTAAATTTTTACTCATTTAGCTCAATTTAATTTATTTACGAGATAATTTCTATACCTTTTATTAAGGATTTGTCGTATTTTTGATTTTACAATCTTTCTTTTCAATATTCTTTTTTGTACACGTGTTAATTCAATTGAAAATGTATTGATTAGATCAATTAATGTATTTAAATAACAATAAAACAGTATTTTGTCATTTGTAGACACAGTTATAGAGTCTTCCCCCGCACCACAAATAGCAAGTGATTCCTTTGTATAGTAAACCTTGCCACGATTAAATAAATGGAAATAATTTATTGCTAAATCATTTCCTATAACCTTTTTTGTGCACTCTGTATTCTTCAAAGAATAATAAAAAGCTTCCTTTAACTTGTCTGTCTTAAGGACTGATGCACTTGGAGATACGTTTATTCTGTTTCCCATCTCAGTGAATGAATCAACCAACCAGCCTGTATTCATAATTCCTTCACGCAGCTTAAAATAATTCACTATCATCTTTTCTTCATTTCCCTTTTCAACAAATATATCTATATTTGAGACAACGCAATCAACATTATGAATTTTTAGTAGGCCAAGACTCATTTCTAGAAAAGAAGGTTTAATCCAATCATCGTCAAAAAGAATTTTAGAATATAAAGTTTTTGACTTACTGATTAAAAATTCCCAATTATCAATTGGTAACAAATCTTTTTCTTGTTTGTAGTACTCAATCTCAAAATTTGTGCTTTTTTTAATCCATTTGTTAACAACAGTCTCTGTCTCATCTTTGCTATTATTGTCTGAGATTAAGCACTTAAATTTTTTGTTATAACTTTGTGAATTAAGAGATTTTAAAGCTCTATCTAAAGATTTGGCTCGGTTATAAGTTGGAATTAAAACTGAAAGTTCAAACATAAGTTAACATATTCAAGTGTAATGAATTAAATTAATTTAATAGATTAAAGATAAAAATATTAAAATTAATTCATTTTTTGCTAAAAAAAACACTTAATATTGGAAACTGTATGGACTTTGTTTATGCTTTTGATGTAAATTATAACATTCAAGGCTTTGTAGCTATTAAAAGCTTGCTTGATAATGTAGATGAAAAAATTAACATAAATATCATACATAATGATTTAAAATCCTTTGAAAATTTCAAGCAGGAATTAGATTCACATAAAAATTGTCAAAAATTAAATTTATACCAATTTAAATCTGATAATTTAAATTTTCCTAATATTGAAAACAAGCATGTTTCGGAAGCTACTTATTACAGACTGTATATTAATCAGTATTTATCTGGCAACCCTGAATGTGTCATTTATCTTGATTCTGATATTCTATGCCTAAATAACCCCCTTCCTCACCTGAGAAACATTAAAAAACAATTATTAAATGAAGATTTATTGCTCGCTGCACGGCCCGAGCATATTAAAAATAGCAACAATAATTATATTTTTAAACATCTAAACCTTAAGTCAAATTCATATTTTAATGGAGGCGTTTTGGTACTTAATTACAGAAAATGGATTAACGAAGAAACATTTGAAAAACTTCAAAATACTGTAGCAAATAATAAAAAAGATTTGCTTTGGTGGGATCAAGACATTCTTAACCAAGTTGTGGATGGTAATTTTCTAGAATTAAATAATTTTTATAATTTTAAATTAAGTTTGGATTGGAAAATTAACGAAGATTACATTAACAATGAAGTAGTATTTCTTCACTATCAAGGAAAATTAAAACCCTGGAACATTTCAGGAATTCTTCACGAGCATTCAAATATATATCAAAATATATTTATCGAATCACAATACAGCTCAGGGCGTTACCATCTTGTTAAAGAAAACTCTATAGTAGATTTCATGACATTAATCAGATCTATAGTCAACTTCAGACTATTCAAATTAAAAAATTCTCTCTTTATAATTTACAAAGTTATTTTTAATATTTTTAATGAATAATATATTAATCACAGGCAGTACATCTTACTTAGGTGAGTACGTAGTAAAAAAACATACTAATAAAAAATTCTTTTCTCTCAAATATAAAAATATTATGAAAGACGTTGAGGTTATAAATGACATATCAGAGTTAAATGGATTGAATATAGATACTTTGTTGCACTTTGCAAACTTTAGATCTGGTGATATATTTTTAGAAAAAGAAGAAAAAAATTTTCTAGAAAAATTAATACAAGGGGGAATACAAAATATAATTTATTCAAATTCCTATTGGTGTGGAATTGATCAATACAAAGAACTTGATTATGTGGTACATAAAAAAAATATAGAAAAGTACTTACAATATTTAACTAAAAATAGCACGCTATCGATTTGCTCTATGATGTTGGGTGATGTTTATGGTGCTAATGATCGTAGAAATAAGCTAATACCCTACCTAATAAAAAATGAGGATAGTGAGACAGTAGAGCTTGAAAATAATCAAAATGCCGAATTATGCCTTATTAATATTCAAGACATATTTCGATTTATTAAAAATTATAAATTTAAAAAAGGCTTTGAAAGGGTAGATTTAATTGGCGAAAAAAAGAAATTGTTTGACGTTGTAAAAATTTATAAAAAATCAAGAAATAAAAACTTTGAAGTAGTTTTTGGAAACTTGCCCTATTTTTCTCTAACTTATGAATCGTCATCCAGAAAAAAATTAGAAAACCAAACTACCCTTGAAGAGGGTTTTAAAAATTTATAGATAATTAATTAAATAATATTTCTAATTAATTTTCATAATTAATGCTAACTTATGTAACCTATTTATTATGTTTGAAAATATTGATCAAGACTTGGAAAAATTAATTTCTAAAGTTTCTGATAAAAAATTACAAGATACGCCTTTTGTACCTGGCATAACTCATATACCAGTTACTGGGAAAGTAATTGACTCATATGATTTACTAAATTTAATTGATTCAAGTCTTGATGCCTGGTTTACTAGCGGTAGGTTTACTGAAGAATTTGAGAAAAAGATATCTCAATTCCTAGGAATGAGACACTGTCTATTTGTTAATAGTGGTTCATCTGCAAACCTACTGGCAATTACTGCTCTTAAAATTTTTTATGAATTAGAAGATGGTGATGAAATAATTACATCCTCCGTTGGCTTCCCAACCACCGTAAATCCAATAATTCAAAATAATTTAATTCCTGTTTTAGTAGATGCTGAGAGTAATACTTACAATATTGATGTTGAACTTATTGAAGAAGCAATAACAAACAAAACAAAGGGAATTGTAATTGCTCATACTTTAGGAAATCCATTTGAATTAGAAAAAATAATGGAAATTTGCGAAAAACACAATTTATTTTTAATGGAAGATAATTGTGATTCTTTTGGGTCTACATACGATGGTAAATATACAGGAACTTTTGGAGACGTATCAACATTATCTTTCTATCCGGCACACCATATTACTACGGGAGAAGGTGGAGCCGTTGTAACAAATAAACCCAAATTAAAAAAAATTATGGAAAGCATAAGAGACTGGGGTAGAGATTGTTACTGTCCACCAGGAAAAGACAATACTTGTAAAAAAAGATACGACTGGCAACTTGGAGGGCTTCCTCACGGGTATGATCATAAATATATATATTCTCACATAGGATATAATCTTAAATCATCTGATATGCAAGCAGCTTTAGGTTGTGCACAAATTGAAAAACTTCCGCAATTTATATTAAAAAGAAAAGAAAACTTTAATTACCTTTATGACGGATTTAAAAATTTTGAAGAATTTATGCTTCCAGGACTTAATGTAAAATCAGATCCAAGCTGGTTTGGTTTTCCAATAAGCATTAGGGAAGATTCAAAAATTAATAGAATTGATCTTCTTAAATTTTATGAAGAGAGAAATATAGGGACAAGATTGCTATTTGGAGGAAATTTAACACTTCAACCAGCATATGAAAATACTAAATTTAAAATACCTGGAAATTTAACAACAGCTGATTTTGTTTTAAATAATACATTTTGGCTTGGAGTTTTTCCAGGTTTAAATCAGGAAATGTTGGACTTTGTTATCAGCAGTACTAATGAATTTATAAAGTTGCAAAAATGACAACTGCAATGATTCTAGCTGGAGGTAAAGGAACTAGGTTTTCTGAAATGACACATAGTATTCCAAAACCTATGATAGAAGCAAACGGAAAACCTCTGCTTATTCACATTATTAATCAATATCTTAAATATGACATTAAAAATTTTATAATCTTGGCAGGATACAAAAAAAACTATATTAGTGACTATTTTAGAAATTTACTTAATGAGTCAAAAATTGAAAGTGATATGTTTACAAAAAATGATATAACAGTAAAAGTATTAGATACTGGACTGGAAACTATGACTGGTGGCAGGGTTAAAAAAGGTATTGAATATAAAAACGATGATCAAAACTTTTTCTTGACATATGGAGATGCATTAAGCAATATAAACTTGCAAAATTTAAAAGAATTTCATAATAAATATAAACCAACAGTTACAGTAACTGCCGTTCGGCCTCCTGCTAGGTTTGGCAGCTTAGAAATAAATGATTTTACTGTAGAAAGATTCGGAGAGAAAGATCAAGCTAAAGAAGGCTGGATTAATGGTGGCTTTTTTATGGTCGAAAATAGAATAAAAAATTTAATTGATGACGAAAGTACAATTTTTGAAAAATATCCTTTAGAAGAAACCTCTAGAATGAAGGAGTTACTAGCATTTAAACATAATGGGTTTTGGCAATGTGCTGATACAATTCGAGAACTTGAATTGCTTGAAAAAGCAATAGTAGAAAATGACTATATGAAGAACTTTAATATTTTATGAATTTAAATTTTTGGAAAAATAAAAATATTTTAATTACAGGGCATACAGGCTTTAAAGGTGCATGGCTGTCGATATTACTTAACTATTTAGGTGCAAACGTTTATGGCGTTTCTGATGTGAAAAAAGAAGGTATATATAAAGTTGTTGAAAAATCAAACATCTTAAAAAAAGAATTCTTCATTGATATAAACTCCCTCGATGAAAGCTCTGCCAAAAAGCTATTTAAAGAAACTGGCCCAGATATTGTATTTCATTTTGCGGCACAAAGCTTGGTTTATGAAGGCTACATAGATCCTCTCAACACTTTATCGACAAATATAATCGGTACTTTTAATGTAATGAAGTATACTGATGAATTATCTAATGCCTTAAGCTTAACAATAGCTACGACTGATAAAGTATATCTAAACCCTAGTATTCAGAATGTTGAATCAGACCCCTTGGGAGGTAAAGACTTTTATAGCGCAAGTAAAGCAAGCTCAGAATTTGCTATACAAGCTTTTTTAAACAATAAATCTAGAGATAATTTAAACATAACTGTTATTAGATCAGGAAATGTTATTGGAGGAGGTGACCGTGCAAAATTTAGACTATTGACAGATCTCGTAAACTCTATAAACACAAACACAAATTTTGAACTTAGAAAACCAGATTCAATTAGACCTTGGCAATTTATATTAGACTCACTTTGGGGATATCTAATGGCAACTGAAGAAAACTACAACAAAAAAATTAGTAATATTTACAATCTAAATTCAAAAATAAATAATAAATATACAGCAAAGTCACTGATTGAGACTTATTTGAAGTTTTGGGGTGGGGACCAGCCTGAAGTTGTAGTTACTGATGAAAAATTTAAAGAGGTTAATGTATTAACAATTGATTCAACAAAAGCAAAAAATGAACTTGGATGGGAACCAATATATGAATTTGAAGAGTCAATTAGAGAAATTGTCGAATGGGAAAAAGATTTCCTTACAAATAAAACACTAGATATATGCACTAAACAAATAAAGAAATATGTTGATTTAAGAACTGAATAGTTTTCTTAAATGATATGTTACAAAATCTTTTAATCTCAACTTAAAGAAGTAGTATTTTAATAAAAATTTGTAAGTTAAGCTCTCTTTAATTTTGTTAGGCAAAGTAGATACTTTTTTATGATTTAATTTTGACAATTTATATCCTGACTTTGAAGTATGAATTCCTGATCCGTCAAATCCATTATTGTACACTAAAGATTTATTTGGCATTAAGCACAACCCATGGTTTAAGAATATAGTTTGATACCAATAAATAGCCCAGGTTTTAATTTGACCTTTTTCATTTAGAATTAACTGATTGTAATTATTTAGTATTAAATTTCCAAAATTAAATTTTTTAATTTTGTTTTTATGTATTTTGTTAACCATATTGTTCTGTATATGAACCCACCTATCGTCCCAGGTTCCCCAACCCCAACAATTCATGTGAGTAGTGAAAAAAGAACCTTTCGCGCTAATTGCTGGAATCTTGTAATTAAATCCCGTAACATGCCAAACATCTTTATCATTTTGATATTTGTTTAAAGATTCATTCATAAAATTTAGAAAATCAGAACTTACTTCTAAATCATCTTCCAATATTATTGCTTTACCATGTTCACTTATTACATCTGTAACACCATCGATTATATTTTTCTGTAAACCAAAATTAAATTCCCTAACGATAACAAACTTGTTTTTAAAATCCCAGTCTTCATTTACCAAATCAATTGTTTTATTATTATCAGAATTGTCCTTAGAATGTAGGGGTTGATCAATATAAAAATAAATATCAGAATTTCGAGAAATAGGATTAATTTCAAGAGATTTCAAAAGCTTGTAAAGATGTTCTGGTCGATTACAAGCAAAAACAACAATAGGTGCTAAGTTTTCCAAATTAATTTTATTTTATTATTGAATAATTAATAAATTAATAATAATTTCTCAATAAATGAAATCAAAGTAGATACTATAAAATGGATTATGAAAATATTGGTTTACTTTACATTTAATTATTCCCTGAATGTATGGCTTAAGTCGGGCACTTTAGAAAAAGAGCTTAAATTTTATAATAAAATAGCAGAAAAATATAATATTAGATTTGTTTTTATTACTTATGGCGATATACAAGATGAAAAGTTAATTCAAAATTATAAATATTTTGAAGTTTTACCTTTATATAAGTTTTACAAATACACCGAGAATAGCTTACTTAAATATATTCATAGTCTTATGTTTCCATTCAAAATAAAAAGAATGAAAACCCAGTTTGATTTGATTAAACAAAATCAACTTCAAGGCAACTGGGCTTCAATTTTACTTAAATTAATAACAAAAAAACCTCTCATTACAAGAACCGGTTATGACGTATTAACTTTTGCAAAATATGAAAATAAGTCATTTATAAAAATCTTTTTTTACAAAGCATTAACTTATATTTCCTTAAGAAAGTCTGATTTATATACTGTGACCTCCAAGGTTGATAAAAATTACTTGGAAAAAAATTTTAAATATAAAAATCCAATTCAAATAAGACCTAATTGGGTCATAATAAAGAACTTTAAACAAAAAAATGATAAAAAATTTATAAGTATTGGAAGATTAGAAACACAGAAAAATTTTGAATATCTTATCGAACTTTTTAGTGAATACAACATTGAGATTGATGTATACGGAGACGGAAGTCTTAAAAAAGATCTGGCTTTAAAATCAAAAAATAAAAAAGCAAATATTAATTTTCTTGGTAATACAAGCAATGAAAATATTATAGATATTTTAAATAACAACCTATTTTATATTTCAACTTCACTTTTTGAAGGAAATCCAAAAACTGTTCTTGAAGCAATGTCCAATGGATGTGTAGTTATTGCCAGCAAAATCCCTAGTCATGAAGAACTCATAGATCACCAGCAAAATGGTTTCCTTATTGATTTGGACCAAAAAGACAACCTAAATAAAATTGAAAATTTAATAAATGATAAAAATCTGTTAAAAAAAATATCTAAAAACGCCCAAAAAAGTGTTCAAAAAAGTAATGATATAGGCCTATTAGTGGATATGGAAGTTGAAGATTATAAGTCTTTAATCATTAATTAAGTTTTCAATATCCACTATGTATTTTTCAATTAAGTAGAGTTTCCATATTCTGAGTGCATTAACTCTTGTTTTAAAAATAAACAATTTACCAACTTTACTATTTGGAAAATAGTCTTTTAAAATCCCACTATTTAAAAAATTCTTAATATAGTCAGTATTGCCATAAATCCATTTTTTGATGTTAAATACAAATCCCATTTTTTTTCTATCTAAAAACTCTGCATCAAAGTCTTCTTTTAAAAATTCTTTTAATAGCTTTTTAGAATTTTGCTTATCCAAGTAATGGCTGTTTGAACCTAGTACGTATTCAATTAATATATGATCAACAAATGGCGATCGAACCTCTAGAGAGGATGCCATGGATGTCCTGTCTACTTTAAACATCATCATTTCAGATAAGTAAAACTTATACTCAAATAATTGAAACATCTTATATTTAGGTAAATCGTTATCAAAATATTTTTCAAGAAAATTTTTTTTATTCTTTATTTTTAATAATTTCAATAGTTTTTTGTCTGAAAAGTATGACTCGTATGCAATTTGTAAGTTATTTGATTTAGAAAGAATTTTATTCCCACTACCTAGCCACGGAGGATACAAAATAAAAAGCTTAGAAAATATATTGCTAAAAATATTTTTTTTTCTTAAGGAGTCTAATGTCCTAACATACCCTCCGAGAAGCTCATCTCCTCCGTCTCCAGAGATAGCTACTTTATATAATTTTGCCATTTTTTTTGATATTAAATATGCTGGAACAATTGAAGGATCTGAGTAAGGCTCATCTATGGCATTTATGGATTCTTCAATATTTTCTATTGTAAAATTTCCTGAAATATTTTGAGTAACATGATTTGTTTTATAGGCTTTAACTGCCTCATTAAACCACCTGCTTTCGTCATATTTATCATTTTCATAACCAATTGAAAAGGTATTAGGTGTAATGTTTATGCCTTTCTGCATTTTGACTATTGATGTAGAATCTATGCCTCCAGAAAGAAAATGTGCAATAGGTACATCCGATATATTTCGCAAACTTACTGCATTCTTAAATAATTCAAAAAATTTATTTTCATCGAATTTTTTCTCTCCTATTAGCGAATTAAGATTCCAATAATTAATTGTTTCCTTGGTAATATTTTTTTCTGAAAATTTAAAATTTACTATTTCTGCGGGCTTTATTTTATATATGTCTTTAAAAATAGTTTTTGGTGAAGAAACCACTCCCAAGTCAATAAATTCAACTAGCGATTCCTCATCAAGAATATAATTTTCATCTAGAACAACTAAAGATTTAAGGTTTGATGAGAAGGTAAGAAAGTCAGCTGTTTTTTTAAAAAAAAGGGGTTTTTGTCCCAATCTGTCTCTTATTAGACTTACTGTTTTAGTTTTATAGTCGATAAAAACAATAGAAAACTGTCCAATAAGATTTTTAACATAGTCTATCCCAAAAAATGATAGACCTAAAAGCACTACTTCTGTGTCGGAATGACTTGTATTAAACTCTAAGCCTTGTTTTTCTAAATCTAGTCTTAATTTGGCATGGTTGTATATTTCACCATTGAACATAACAGATGTTTGAAACTTTTCAGAAAACATTGGTTGATCAGCATTTTCATTTAAATCAATTATTGAAAGCCTATTAAAAATTAAAGAACAAAATAGAGAGTTGTTTATAGGAAAATTATTAGAAATATTTCCCTTAAATGTTTTTTTTGAATCAGGTCCTCTGCAAACAATCAAATTGTTTGGTAGATCTAAAGCATCGTAATCAAACTCATTAAGGGATACTTTTCCAATAAATCCACACATATTAATTTAGTGCTTTGTTTTTAAATAGCCCAACGTTTCTATTGAGGTTTGCTTTGTACAATAAAAAATTGTTTTCGTATAAAAAATTGGTTACTTCAACAATAGTTGAATCTTGACTTAAACCTTTTTCCATTCCATAATCTACACTTATGTATTTAATGAATTTTAAATGCCCCCCAGACCCTTTTAACACTTCTAATTCATGACCTTCAGCATCGATTTTCAAAAAATCTATTTTTTTAAATTCAAGACTATCAAGCCTTTGAGTATTTATAGTAATTTGATTTTCTGTACCAAAATTTTCTAGGGAGGAGTCGCCACTTTCAGAGCCAATATAAAATGTTTTTTCCTCACTCTTGTCTGATAATCCAAAGTTATACAATAAGCAATTATCACTCTTAATATTTTTTTCTAAACAAGAATATGGTTCTACATCTGGCTCAAATGCAAAATATTTCACTTCTAAACCAATTTGCTTTAATGCTAAATAAAACTCACCAACATTTGCTCCGCAGTCAACTACTGTATCTCCATT
>MDSW01047703.1_pt1 | contig 20546 bp, 4 predicted proteins | sample 811171 | NCBI WGS metagenome assembly MDSW01 (sample SAMN05326641, study PRJNA326480) | marine metagenome | isolation source: seawater | place: Atlantic Ocean: North West | collected 2012 | reverse complement strand
GCGCGACGTGCGACGCGGCGGTCGTCTCTCCACGAGCGTCGTTCGTCGGACCGGCCGAGGCGCCCTCGGCGGCGCGGGGGGAGTACGCGGCGGGGGGCGCGGACGCGGTCGACGCGACCGGGGAGGGCGCGCGCGCGGACATCGAGGCGGCGGACTCGGGCGCGGGCGGGTCCGTCGACGCGCGGTCCTCCACGTCGTCCCCGACGTCGACGACGGTCCAGCTGGCGGCGGGGGTTCTCGTCGCGTCCGGGGTTGTGGGCGCGAACTCTGTGGCGGCGCGGCGCGCGTGGTCCCCCGCCGCCGCCTCGTCCCGATCGCGGTCGCGCTCGAGGCGGTCCACCTCCTCGCGAACCGCGCCGCCGGTCGAGCGCGAGCGTGCCGGCATGCGCGCGCGGGCGAGTGCGCGAGGGGCGCGAGAGCCCCGGCGCGTGAGCCGCGGCGCGTTCGGCCCGTCCGAGGAAAAGCCTCGAGCGCCGCGAGTCCTAAAAAAAGACGTCATCACATGATGAAAACGTTCGTCGTTTTAGCACACGTTTCGGTTTCGACCCTCTGACGGACCCCTCCTGTGCCCCTCTCCCTCTTCATCCCCTCCCCACGCACCCCCCTCCCTCCCCCGCCTTATCGAAGCCTCGCTTCGCGGCCTTGATGAGCAGGTCGAGCTCGTGCCTGAACCTCGCGATGCGCTCGCTCTTCGCCTCCACCGCCTTCGCGCACCGCTTTCGAACCCCGGCGATGGCCCCCGCGTGCGCCTTCTGCGCCTCCCTCAAAACGTTCCGCCAGTGCGCCTCCCGCGCCGTCGCCCGACGCTCCAGCGCGCGAAGCTTCCGAGCCAGCGCATCCGCCGCCGCCGCCGCTGAATCCTCGCCCGCGAAAGACATCGAAGAACGCTTCGAGCCGCCGCCGCCGCCTTCGGCGAACGACGCGCGAAACGTCGACGCGCTCCTTCGCCGCGCCTTCAGAGCGTTCAGAGCGTTCGGCGCGTCGTCGCGACGCGTCTCCTCGAGCGCGGCCCCCGTCTCTTCCGTCGACGCCGCGGCTAACAGGGTTCTCCGCGCGGGGCTTCCGCGCGCCGCCTTGGTGGTCGGCGCGAACGCGGGGCTCTCCGCGGAGGGCACCGGCGCGAACGATCCGGGGGACGCGTTGGTCGGTTTCCAGGGCGAGGGCGACGGCGACGCCTTCGGCTTCGACGGCGTCCCGGAAGGCGTCGTCGCCGTCGATCGCCGCGCGTTGGCGTCGCGGAGCGGCGAGCGCGGGGGCGTCCGAACGCCGTCGTCCGCGGGCGCCGCGCCCGTCCCTTCCGTGGCGTTCGCCGCCTCTTTCCGTCGGGTCCGGTCCGCCCCCGCGGCGGCGGCGGCGGCGCTCCCACCGCCGCCGATTCGCGCGCCTCTTCGCCTCATAAGCCCCGCCTCCGCCGCCGCCCTTCGCTGCATCTCCTCGATCCTCGCCTCCGAGGCGTCGCGGTACCTCGCGTGCTCCGCCCTGAGCGTTCGCACGACGCGCTCGCGCTCGGCGTCTGCGCTCGCGAGCTCGTCCGCCAGCCGCCGGCACCGCGCCTCGAGCGCGTCGATGCGCTCGGCGTGCGCGTCGGAGGGCGCCGCCGCGAGCACGAGCGCGGCGACCGAGTCGGCGTCCGAGCGCGCGTTCGCGTTCCCGCCGCCGAGAACCGCGCGCACGCTCGCGCTCGATTGGTCGCGACGGTCCGAGACGGGCGACGCCGCGGGAGGCGGGCGTCCGACGCCTCGACGAGGAGGCGTTTTCGTCATCGTTTTCGTCATCGTCGTCGTTTTCGTCACGTTGAGGCGGGAGGAGGAGGAAGAGCCCTCGGCGGGTCCGGCCTCGGCCTCGGGCGTCTTAGAGTTCTCCTCTTCGGGTTTCTCTACGGGTTTCTTTTCCCTCCGCGAGAAGTGCGTCCCTTTTCCGCGCCTCAGCGCCCTCTGCGCCTTCGCGAGTTCCACCTCGAGCGCCTCGATCCGCTCACCCTGTTCCCGCGCCTTCCCCGCGGCGGCCTCGTGGAGCTTCTGGGTCTCCTCGTGCCACGCGAGCCGTTCGCGGAACGTCCGCGCGTCCCGCTCGCGACGCGACTCGGCGTCGGCGAGCTTTTTCTCCAACGCCGACACCGCGTCGTCCACGCCCCGCCGACCGGGAACCAACACGCCCGGGTCCAGACCCTCGAGCCTCGCCTCCAGGTCCCTCTTCGCGCCGCGCGCCGCATCGCGCTCGGATCTGAGCTCGTCCATCCGCGCCGAGAGCTCGCGGAGGGAGGTCTCGGCCGCCGCCAGCTGTCGCGCCAGCTGTGTCTGCGTCGACTCGGAGGCGGAGGCGGAGGCGGCGTCGGATGAAAACGCGTCGGCGCCGCGCGGGACGTTGGGATTCGTCGACGGAATCGTCGGTCGGTTCGCGGCGTTCTTCGCGCGTTCCGAGGCGGCCTCCGCGTCGAGGCGCCAGCGCTGGGCGTCGTCCTTCGCGCCGCGGAGTTCGGCCTCGAGCGCGGCGGTTCGCGCGGCGGCGTGTGCGCGCTCCTCCTCCAGAATTCTCGTCGCCGCGGCGTTCTCCCGCTGCGTCGCGGCGAGGAGGGCGTCGAGGACGTCGATCTCGCGCCGGAGCGCGTCGGGGGAGGCGTTCGCGGGGAGCGCGGAGGCGCCGGTCGAGGCGGCGGCGGGAAGCGCGGGCGAACGCGGGGGCGGACGCGGGGCGTTCGCGGCGACGACGGATTCGCGCGGGGGGGGCGCCGGCGGCGGGGCGACGACGGGATCATCCGCGGAGGAGGGGGATCTCGAGGGCGCGGAGGATCCGACGACGCCGCGCGCGGGGGAGACGACGCCGCCCGGGCGCGTCGCGGCGGGGGTCGACGCGTCGTCGGCGTCGTCGTCGGACGTGTCCGTGTCGAGGTCGATGCTCACGTGGACGCGCTCCTTTCCCGTGAGCGGGGAGCGCCCGGAGCGCGCCTCGGGGCGGGACGCGGCGGGCGTGGCCGCGGTCGATTTCGTCGGACGACGCGAGGCCGCGGCGGGACGAGCCCCGGTCGCGGACGCGCGGAGGCTCGCGGTCAGGGCCCCCAGCGCGGGAGGCGGGGGGGGGTGCGTCTCGCCCGCGCCGTACATGGCGCGCGGCGCGGGAGGTGCCGGCCCGCGGCGACGACGAGAGTGCGCGAGAGGGCGCGAGAGGACGGCACGGACGACGACAGGTCGGTTTGAAAATGTGTTCAGAGGCGTGCGCGCAGGCATCAGGCCGCCGCGCGGCGCCGCCGAGATGCCGCCCGATGCCGTGACTGTTCCTCAGGCTGATGACGCGGCGGGTGATGATCTCAGCACCGCTCCCGGTTGTTTCAGTACCGGGGGCGCCGCCCCGCGCGCTCGCTCGCTGGAAGGATGGCGGGGGACGCGTCTGGGCCCGCGTCGCCCCCCCGAGCCGCGTCCTCACCTCCGGAGGAGGAGGCGCCCTCGGTTCCGTCGCGGTGGCAGATCAGGCGGCACGGGCGTCGCGCGCGCGCTCGCGAGGCGCGAGGCGCGCTCGCCGCTCGTTTCGACCGGTCCGACACGACCCACTGGGCGGTCTCGGACGCGCGGCATCGACGCGAGGCGACGAGACGCCGCGTGCGCGCGGCGATGCTCGCGCCGTGGGACGACGACGGCGCGGGGGGGCTGCGCCTCGTCATCGACTGCGGCATGGACGACCTCATGACGGACGGCGAACGCCGGTCCCTGACGGTGCAGATTCAGCTCGGGTACGCCGCCGCGCTCAGGGCCGCGTTGGGCCCCGGAGACGAAAAAGGCGACGCGCGCAGTCGCCGCGACGGCGACCCCGACGACGTCGAACCCGCCGCGCCCGCGCGCATCCTCCTCTCCTCCGTCGCCGGGCGGTTCGAGGCCGCGCTCGACCGAGACTCGGGGAGCGCGAGCTGGCCTCTGCGCCGATCGCGCAAGCCGTTCGACGAAGCCGCCCTCGACGCCGTCGCCCCCGGAAGAGGAGGGGAGGCGGACGAGGCTGATGACCGAGCCGTGGACGTGACGAACGATCGAGGGGGCCCCGCGTCTCCTCTTCGCCCTCGGCCGCGCCTCGTGTTCCTGAGCCCCGACGCGCCGACCGCGCTCACGTCCGCGCCCGACCGGTCCGCGGTGTACGTGATCGGCGGTCTGTGCGACTACAAGCGTCTGAAACGCGCGACGCTCGATCGCGCCGAGCGAGCGGGGATCGACGCCGCGCGGTTGCCCATCCTCGAGAGCCTCGGCGTCGACGCGCCCGTCAACGTGCTCACGGTGGACCAGTGCGTGGAGGCGCTCGCGATCGCGGACCGGACGCGCGGGGACTGGGCGCGGGCGCTCAGGACGGTCTTGCCCGCCAGGAAGCTCAGGGAGATGGACCGGAGGCTGGAGGAGAGGCGGGGGGGGTTGGGGGGAGAGGAGAGAGGGGTGACGTGATGTGATGCGACGACGAGACGCGCGCGTGCGTTTTCGTGACGATGTCTCGTCGCGAACCCACATGTGAACGTCGCGGCGACCGTTCATCGGAACATGACCGTTGGAAATATGATAACGCGACAAAACGCGTTCGCTTTTGCGTCGTTCGTCTCGGGGGGTCCAGCCGGCGCGCTCGGCACACGCCCCGGCGCCCTCGCTCGGTCGCCGCCGCGCGCGCGTTCCACCCCCCCCCGTTCCGCGCGCCATGTTTTCCCGCATGAGCAAGTCGATGTCCCGCAAGGGCAAGGAGCCGTACAAGTTCCGGTGCGCGCCCCCCCGCCCCATCACGTAAAGTCGCGCGAGACTCGGTCGCGCCCCCGCCTCGCGCGTTTCTCGTTCGTCCCTCTCGGACCGTCGCGCCCTTCTCACCTCCTCCCGCTCTCGACCCCGCCGCCGCAGGTTCGAGGTGTCGCTCGCGAACATCACGGGCGTCCCCGGCAAGGTGGACCGCGCGGTCCTGACCCTCGCGCGCGGCTCCAAGACGCAGACGAGTTCCGCCTCGGACGTGGCGGACGGCGCGGCGATGTGGCGCTCCGCCGAGCTCGACCCCGACGCGACGCTCGCGTTCGTCGCGACGCTGTTCAAGAACGCCGACGGGTCGTTCGAGAAGAAGGAGTACTCCGTCAAGGCCCAGGCGTGCCTGCACACCCCCGGCGCGAAGACGGCGAAGCTCGCGACGTTCGCCAAGACGGTGGTGGATCTCGCGCAGTACGCCACGCTCGAGCCCCCGCCGGAGGGGACGTTCACCTACCTCCCCCTCGACGCCGGCGCGTCCAAGGCGAAGGGCGTCATCGCGGGCATCAACGTCAACGTGCGCTGGCTCAAGGACGCGAAGCGCGGGGACGCGGACGCGGCGACGGAGGACTCGGGCATGAGCGGTCGCCTCGGCGGAAGCGCGGTGGGAAGCGGCGCCAGCGACGTCGACTCGACGTGGCTCTCCGAGGATCCCGCCGAGCAGAGCTTCGACTTCGCCAAGGGCGGACGCGCCGCCTCCGCGAAGAAATCGGCCACCCTCGACCAGGACCTGCTCGGGTTCGAGGAGGAGACCGGCGGGGCGGCCACCCCGCAGCAGCAGCACGCCTTCGCTCACGAGCCGCGCGTCTTCGCTCACGGCAGGGACCCGCGCGCGCCCGCGCTGACGCCCGTGCGCGAGGGCACGCCCGGCGGCGAGAAGAGTTCGCCCGAGTCGAGCGCGTTGGAGCGCGAGGCGCGCTCTGCCGTCGCGAACTCCCCTCAGCACACCCCCGCGCACGTCGTCGTCGCGCGCGCAATCGCGCCGTACCAGGCGGAGATTGAGGACGTCAGGGCGCAGCTCGCCGAGGCGAAGACGGCGCTCGCCGTCGCCGAGTCGGACGCGAAGGAGTTTGAGGTGAAGCTCGCGTCGGCGCGGGACGCGCTCCGAGCCGTCGTCGCCGAGAACGAACGGAAGATGAGCGACGCGGCGAAGGCGCACGCCGCGATCAGGCACGACCTCACCGCGCAGGTAGAGGACGCGAAGCGCCAGGCGGCGGAGGTGGCGAACGCGGCGACGGAGGCGCTCGCGGAGTCGGACGCGAGAAACGCCGCCGTCGAGCGCGCGTCGGCGGCGACGCTCGCGGAGATGCGCGAGCGAGCGGAGAAGGCGGAGAAGCAACTCGGCGCCGCCATGTCCGCGAGCGTCGACGCGGACACCGCCGCCGGGGAGATCGAGAAGATGCGCCAGGCGGCCGTCGAGGAGGCGGCGGGTCTGCGCGAGAAGCTGAGCGACGCGGAGGAGCGCGCGAAGGCGGCGGAGGCGAAGCGCGCCGCGGCGGCGGCGGAGGCGGAGAAGGCGACGGAGGCGAAGATCGCGGCGCTCGAAAAGACCGTCGCGGACGCCGAGGCGGCGCACGAGGCGAAGGTGGCGGCGGTCGAGAAGGAACGCGCGAGGACCGCGACCGAACTGACCGAACGGATCCAAGCGCTGGAGGATGAGGTGTCCAGGGCGAACGGCGAGGCGCAGCGGGCGAAGACGTCGCTGGGCGCGAGGGTGGCGGCGGCGGACGCCAAAGCCTCCGTCTCGCTCGACGCGTTGCGGGCGCAGATGGCGAGGGACCAGAAGGACGCCGCTCAGCGCGAGGAGACGCTGCGCTCGAAGCTCGAGTCCGCTAAGGTGGCGGCGACGAAGGTGGCGGAGGATCTGAGGGAGGAGCTGGAGAAGGCGCGGCGGAACGAGGCGGCGGCGAGGGCGGCGGCGAAGGCGGCGCTCAAGAAGAACCCGTCGCAGAAGAACCAGGGCGCGCTCAAGGCGCTCAGCGACGCGGAGGTGGCGGAGGCGGACGCGAGGAGCCTGCGGAAACAGCTCGCGGCGGCGATGCAGAGCGAGGCGGAGATCAAGGAGATGTTCAAGAAGACGACCAAGGAGCTCCAGAGCGCCAAGGCGGAGCTCAAGGAGAAGCGAGCCGCCCACGGAAACGACGCCGCGACGGAAAACAACCAGACGGAGTGGAGGTCGTGCGCCATCAGCTCGTGGTGGACGACGGCGGCGTGAGCGAGCGAAGGAAGCGAAGGGAAGAAGGGGGCGCGAGGGGAAGGGAAGCGCTCGGTCTGTACACACTGCGATGATGAGAGGGAAGCGAGCGCGTGTAAAAGCGAGGGACCGTGTATGATGAGGCGCGCGTATGCAACTCGGCGCCGTCGTCGAGGATCGAGAGAGGTGAGACCGTTTCGCTCGGGACGTGCGCCGCGATCTCCCGAACCGTCGTTCGGGGGGTCGCGCGGCTCGATGCGTCAGCGCGTCCCCGGAAAAGATCTCGGGCGGCGAGGGATTTTTTTTTTCCCGCGAACCGAAATCCGCCGGATTTTCTCCTCGTCGGTTCGATCCGTCCAACGCTCCCCCAACGGGCGAATTGGCGCGAGGGCGGTCCGTGCGCGCGCAGACCTCGAGCCGCGACGCGCGCGCGAGCGAGCTCGGGTCGCGCGCGCCAGACATGTTTAAGAAGCTCTCGCGGCGGAACAAGGAGAGCTACAAGTTCCGGTGCGCGTCGAACCCTTCCCCCGCCCTCCCTTCCCCCCCCGCTCCCCCGCGCGCGCCGTGTCGGAAAAGTGCACGTCCCGTCGCGGATCTGTCGCGTCGTCGAGGCGAGCGACGGCGAACGCTCGCCTGACCGCCCCCTCCCCCCGCGCTCTCGCGACGCGCAGGATCGATGTTCGCGTCGTCGAAATCACGGGCATCCCCGGAAAAGTCCGCCGAGCCGCGCTCACCCTGGTGCGTCGACGCGAGTCGCGCGCCGCCCCTCCGACACCCGTCGCGTCGCCCGTTTCCGTCCCATCCGGATGTCACGTCGCGGTCGGTCAGCCACGACCCGACCCGCGCCTGAACCTCCACGCCTAACCCATCCCCCGCCCCCTTCGCCCGCGCGCGCTCTCACCCGCCCCCCTCCTCGTTCGCTCCCGCAGAGTCGCGGCGCGAAGGTGCAGCAGACGCCCGTCGCGCCCGCGACGGACGGCGTCGCGCGCTTCGCCCCCTCCGACGATGCCGACGCCCCCGATGCGGGCGGCGCGAATCTCTTCTTCGTCGCGACCATGTACAAAGCCCCGGGGAAGGCGTTCGAGAAGAAGGAGTACGCCCTGAAGGCGCGCGGGTCCCTGAGCGGCGACGAGGCGGACGGTGCGCTCGCGACGTTCGCGAAGGCGACGCTGGACCTCGCCCCGCACGCGACGCTCGACCACGGCGCGCCTTCGCGCGTGATCCGCGCGCGACTCGCCGATCCGCGGAGCAAGGCGAAGGGCGTCGAGGTCGCCCTCGCGGTCGCGGTCACGTGGCTCCGGAACCACGTCCAGGACCAGGACGGAATGACGGACCTCAGCGGCGTGAGCGGCTTGAGTTCGAACCGCGGCGGCGAGAGCAGCGGCGCGAGCGACATCACGGGCCTCGACTCGCTCGGGGGCGACGCCGCCGAGCAGGACCTCGAGGGGTTCGAGGAGGAGGGCGCGGCGGCGAAGAATCCGGAGGAGGAGACCTCGGGAATCGCGTCGTTCTTCGGCCTGTTCGGCGCGGCGACCAGCGCCGCCGCGCCGCCGATGTCCCCCATCGCAGACGTGGACAGCCCGAGCAAGGAGATGAGCACCCCCGCGAAGCGAGGAGACGAGCGAAGCCGCGAAGAACGCGTCGACGACGAAGCGCCGCCGCCGCCGGCGACCGTCGCCTTCGGCGGCGCGGAGGCCGCCACGCCGCCCGCGTCGCCGAGCCCGGCGGCTTTGGACGGCGCCGCCGGCGGCGGCGGCGCGCGGGACGGGAACGAGTATGTTCCCTCGGACTCCCCCTCGGACTCCCCCTCGAAGATGTCGCCCACCGCGGCGCGTTGGGCGGCGGCGGCGAAGGAGATGGGTTCGCCGACGGCGGCGGCGTCGCCGGCGCGTTGGCGCGCGCTGATGCGGTACCGCTCCCCGAGTAAGAAGAACGCGGCGCCTCCGAGCGACGGCGGCGGCGACTCCGGCGGCGCGTCTCGGTTCGCGCGGGCGGTGAAGCGTCAGATCGCGGTCGGTCGCATGGGCCTCGCGGTGGAGGGCGGCGGCGGCGGCGCGCTCGGCGGGCCCGACGGCGGCGTGAGCCTCTTGGACGAGCTCAACTCGCTTCGCGACTCGCGGACGGCGATGGAGGAGGACTTGCGCGCGGCGGAGACGGAGCTGCAGAAGCGGCACAGGGTCGCGATCAAGGCCGCGGTCGACGCGCAGCGCGACTTGCAGCACGTGCAGAAGCGCGAGCTCGCCGCGAGGCTCGAGGAGGCGCTCAGGCTCGAGACGGAGGAGCTCGAAAAAGCGTGGGAGGAGCGAGCCGAGAGCCGAGGAGGCGGAGCCGCCGCGAGGGGAGAAGGAGCCGAGGGAGGCGACGACGGCGAGGACGAAGCCTCCGCCGATCTGCCCTCCGCCGCTCTGCCCTCCGCCGCTCCCTCCGCCTCCGACGCCTCCGCCCTCGACGACGCGACGCCCTTCGCCCTCGCGAAGCTGCGCGACGAGCTCGCCGCCGCGCGGTCGGATTCGGCTCGCGCGCGCGACGAGCGCGACGCGTCCGCCGCCGAGATGGCGCGCCTTCGCGACGCGCTTAACGCCGACCTGGCGACCGTGCACGCGGCGCGCGACGCCGCCGCGAAGGAAGCCGAGCGGCTTCGCCGGGAGCTCGACCACGCCGAGGCCGCGCGAGCGCTCCTGGAACAAGCGTCGACTCCCGGGAAGGCGCCTTCGGACCCTCCCCAGTCGCCGCCGCGTACCCGTTCGCCGCGAACCTCCGCGAACCTCGCGCGCTCTCCTCGTCAGCCCGCCTGGAACGCGGGGGCGAGCGGCGGCGCCTCCCCGCCCACGCGCTCGCCCCGCGCGTCCTGGCTCGCGCAGGAGTCGAAGCGGGTTTCCGAGCTCGAGACGGCGCTCGGCGTCGCGCGGGAGCGGGTTTCCGAGCTCGAGGGCGTCCGCGACGGTTTGCACGCGCGGTGCGACGCGCTCGACGCTCGGGTCGAGGCGCTCGACCGCGAGCTCGCGGAGGCGCGAAAGGAGGCTCACGTTTCAACGGAAGCGCAGCGCGAACACGCCGCGTCGTCGTCCGCTCGGCTCGAGACTTCGGCGCGCGATTTGGAGTTGGCGCGGGGGTCGCTCGCGGAGGCTGAGAAGGAGGCGGCGAACGAGAAGGCGGCTCGTCGCGACGCGGAACGCTCGGCGAAGGAGAGCGAAAAGGAGCGGGTTCGCGCGACCGAGCGCGCGGACACGGCGGAGGCGAAGGCGAAGGAGGCGGAGGAGGCGCGGGCGAAGGCGCTCGAGGCGCGGGCGAAGGCGGAGGAGGACTCGAGGCGGAGCGCGGCTTCCGCGGCGAAGGCGCTCGAGGCTCGGCTCGCCGCGGAGGCTGAGCGCGACCGCGCGGCGACGGAACGTTCGGAGACGTCGGCGTCCGTCGCCGCCGCCGAGCGCAAGACGGCGGAGGCGGTGTCTCTCGCGGAGGCGCTCAAAGCGCGCGTCAAGGAGGCGGATAAGGCGTCGGCGGAGGCGAAGACGCGCCAGGACGAGCGACTTCGGCGCGAGCTCGCGGAGGAGCGGGCGCGGGGCGAGAAGGCGGCGGAGGCGGTTCGCGAGTCGCTTCGAGTCGCGACGCTCGAGCTCGAGTCGGCGCGAGACGCGCACGCGTCGACCCTCGCGACGCTCCGCGACGAGCTCCGGCGGGAAAAGGCGCTGGCCGCGTCGCTTAAACGGTCGAAGCGCGAGGACGCGAACGACGAGCTCTCGAAACGCGCGGCGGAGGCGAACGAGGCGCTCACGAAGACGCGGGAAGAACTCGCGAGTACTTCGAAGGCCCTCAAGGAGGCTCAAGCCGCGAAGAACGCCGCCGAGGCGCGCTGCGAAAAGCGCGAAAAGGCTTCCGAGGCGCGAGCGAACGCGGCGGAGAAGGAACTCGCGTCGGCCCGGGATGAACTCGAGCGTTACTCCCGCGTCGAGCTTCCCGAGCTCGAGCGTAAGTACCGCGACGCGCTCGACGAGTCCCTCGCGCGGTACGAGAAGCTCGGCGAGGCGCACGCGGCGAGGGACGACGTCGAGTCGCGTCTCCGCGCGGCGGAGGCGGAGCTCGCGACGTTACGAGCGACGAGCGCGGAACAAATCGCCGCCGCCGCCGCGCGGGAGGAGCGCGCCGCGCGAGACGCCAAGGACTCTAAGGACGCCGTGACGCGCGCCGAAGCCGCGCGCCATTCGGCGGACGTCGTCTTCCGCGACGCGGTGGCCGAGGCGGAGCGGCGCGCCGACGACGCCGAGGAGCGCGCGAGGAAGGAACACGACGCGTACGCCGCGAGCCGCGTCGCGTTCGCTCGGTGCGAGGCGGATTTGCGAGCCGCGGCGAAACGCGCGGAGGAGACGAGCGCGAGACTCGCGGACGCGGAGCGCTTAAAGCGCGAACTCGAAGCCTCGATGACCGCCGAGGGGCGACGAGCCGGAGCGTTGGCGAGGGAGAAAGACGAGGCGCTCTCGAAACTCGAGGAGGTCGAATCAAGAATCTCGGACGCCGAGGCGCGGCGAGACGCGGCGGAGTTCGGGCGGGCGGACGCGGAGGCGACGCTCGCGAAGGTTTCGGCGGAGCGCGACGCGATCGCGAACGCGCTCGCGGCGACCAAGGTGGCGCTCGAGGAGGCGAAGAAACGACTCGAAGAGGCGAAGAAGCGCGAAAAGACTGAGGATCCTCGGAAGGCGGGCGGGCGGCGGAACGATTCCGCGAAGGCGCTTTCGGACGACGCCCCCGACGAGCATCCGAAGGCGTCGGACGCGAACGGTTCGACGCCTTCGCGCGTGTCGCGCGTCGAGCGCGAACGGTTCGAGCGGCGCGTCCGAGAGGCGGAGGCGGAGGCGTCGCGGCGCGTCGCGGAGGCGGAGGCGCGCGCCGACGCCGCCGAGCGTAAGGCGACGTCGTTCGAGGCGATGGCGAACGACGCCGTCGAGCGCCGCGCCGCGATTGAAGAGGCGGAGGCGAACAAACGCGGAACCGACGCGCTCGCATCGCCGAAGGAGGATCGCCGGAAGGAACGCCACCAAAAAAAATCGGAAGAAAACCGCGCGCGAACGCTCCGGAGTTCGCCGCCCTCGTCGCCCAGAGGCTCCAAATCGCCTCGCGACTCCTTCTCCGATTCCGTCGCGTCCCTGACGCGCCGCCTCGCGGACGCGGAGTCGCGCGCGTCCGCCGCGGAAGCCGCCGCGTCCCGCGCGGCGGAGACGGAGCGCCGCCGCGTCGCCGAGCTCGCGACGCTCGTCGCCGCGGGCGAACGCGTCGCGTCCGAGGCGAGCGCGTCGGAGAAACGTCTGCGGGACGAAGCCGAGAAAGCCGCCGAGCGACTCGCCGCGTTCGAAGTCGCCGCGGAGAGGGACGTTCGAAGCCTCCGCGACCGACTCGGACGCGCCGAGGCGGAGCGGGACCAAGCCGTCGAGGCGGAAAGGCGCGCGGAACGACGCGCGAAATCAGCCGAAGAAGAGGCGTCGAAAAGAACGTCAGAGGAGTCGGCTTCGAAACGAGCGTCTGAGGAGTCGGCTTCGAAACGAACGTCCGGGGAGGCGTCGGAGGCGTCGAAACGAGCGTCTTCGGCTTCGGCGCGCTTTGCTCTCGAGACGGCTTCGGCGGCGCGTCCTCCCAAATCGCCCTCCTCGCGCGTCGCGTCGCGCCCGAGCTGGAACGCGACGACCGCGACGAATAATTCGACGTCCCCGAGAGCGGCGGCGGCCGAATTGAGAGGCTCGACGAGAGGCGGCGCTCTTTCATCTTCGGGGGAGAAAGAGAAAGAGAAAGAGAAGGTTTCTTCTTCGCCGAAAGAAAAGACGCGCCGCTCGCGGAACCCGACGCCGTCCAAGCGTCGTCTCTTCGACGTCTCTTCGGGCGACTCCGCCGACCCGTCGTCGGAGAGAGACTCTGCCGAGGGACCCGAGCACGTCGGGATCGCCGCCGACCCCCCCCTCGGGGCCGAACCTTCACCTTCATCTTCTTCGCCGGCGGAGATGAGAGACTCGGCGGTTCAGGCCGCCGAGGCGAAGGCTTGGGAGTGGCGGTGCGCGGCGAAGTCCGCGGAGTCGGCGCGGAAGGCGCTCGAGGCTGAGCTGGCGCGTCGCGACGCGGCGCTCGAGGACGCGCGGCGGCAGCTCTCCGCGTCGGACGCCGCCCGCCGCGACTCGGTCGAGGCGGTCGCCGCGATCGCCGCCGCGGGGCGAAACGCCGAGCTCGAGGCGGCGGCGCGCCGCGCGCCCGCCGGAGGGGGGGTATCGGGAGGAGGGCCCTTCTCGCCGCGGACGCGTTCGATCGCCGCGTCCTCCCCGCGGTCGTCCGCCGGCGGCGCGTCCGCGTTCGGGTCCTCGGCGCCGAGGCGAAGCGCGTCCTTTTTGGGCGGAGGAGCAAACGAAGAACGAGGTTTCGTCCCCGGGAGTCCCTCGGCGAGCCCCGCGCGAGCCTCCGCGCGGAACTCGCTCCGGAGCCCCGCGTCGAGCCGCGGCGGAACCCCGCGGTCGTCCTCGTCGGGCGCGTTCGCGTTCGCGTCCCTCCCCGAGGAGCCGACGGGGGTTGTTTACCCGAGCGGGAGCGCAAAAGACGCTTTGTTCGCGAACGACTCGGTCGGCGGCGGGTCCAACACCGCCCGACGCGCGTTCCGTTCGCCCGGTCGCGAGGGGTCGGCGCTCCGTCCCTCCTCCGAACGCATCATCACGCCGTTCGCTCGCGCCAAGCCCGAGGCGTTGGTCGCCGCCGCCGCCGACGCGAAGGCGGAGGCTGAGCGCCTCCGGGCGGAGACGAAGCGGCTTCGGACGGAGCGCGACGAGACGGAGCGCGAGTTGATTCAGGTTCGGGCGCGGGTCAAGGGCGACATCGAATCCGCCGAGCGCGACGCGACGCGCCGCGCCGACCGCGAGACGGCGCGGTTGCGCGACGCGTTGGCGGACGCCGACGAGCGCCTGCGCCGCGCCGACGCCGAGATTCGCGCGTCGCAGAGAAACGCGCGGGACGCGCGCCAGAAGGTGGCGGCCGAGATCGAGCGCGAGGCGCTCGAGGCGCGTCGGGAGGTGGCGCGGCTGGAGCGCGAGAAGGCGCAGCTGGAGCGCCGGTGGGAGCTCCACGAGTCGGCGAGCGACGCGGCGAACCGCTCGGGGTCGCGGCGAAGGGACCGCGAGGTGGAGGCGAGTCGCGACCGCGCGAAGCGCGCGGAGGAGGACCGCGAGAGGCTCAGGGCGCGGCTCGAGACGGTCGAGGACGAGCGGTTCGAGCTCAGGAGGGCGCTCGAGGCGCACGTGGGGGCGCTCGTCGAGGCCAAGGTGGATAACGCCGAGTTCCAGGGGTGCATCCTGGAACTCAGGAAGGAGCTCGGGAGGTGTAAGGTGAAGTACCAGAGAGCCGCCGCGAGGAGCACGAAGCTGGAGGCGATGTACCACACCCTCAAGGACCGGAGCGTCGAGAGGCGAGCCGCCGTCGGAAAGAGCCCCGAGAACGACGCGAAGAAGAACGCGAGCCCGTACATGGCCGACGGAAGGACGCTCAGGCCGGGGCCGGGGCCCGTCGTGCGAGAACCAAGAACCAGGAGCGTCGAAAGAATCGATTACTGACGAACACGCAAACACGGAGGGGCGAACGACCGAGCGCGCGATGCGTACATGCACACGAGCGCGCGCGAATAAAAAAACGGCGCGTGGTAAACATACGTATAAAAATACCCTCGTATCTTTTACACTCTCGCGTTCACCTACAGTCAATTATCATAGTGTGTTCACGCGGGTTGGCACCCTCCCGCGACGACGGGTCCCGGGCACGCGCACACGGAGATGTCGTGCTGCTCCACTCCTGCGACGAACGCGACGGGTTCGTCCGCGCAGACGCACCTCGCGTCGTTCGCGTCCCCCGCCTCGTCGCACCCCGCCCGGTTCTCCGCGCACGCGTGGCGCTTCACCGGTTCGCAGACCCAGTTCGCCTCGACGACGCACTCCACCCGCACGCCCCCGACGACCGTCCACCCGCACCCGTCCAGGTTGAGCGCGTTCCCGTCGTCGCACTCCTCCCCGGGATCCAACACCCCGTTCCCGCACTCGTTCGTGCTGGACTCGCACATCACCCCGGAGTACCCCTTGGAACACGTGCACTTCGCCCCGCCCTGCGCGCCGAAATCGGCGGAGCACGCACCCCGGCCCTGGCACGTCGCGTTGCCCGGGCTGTGTTGGTGCGTCGCGCCGCCGGGACACTCCTTGTCGCAGAAAACGTCGACCCACCCCTCGTCGCAGTCGCACCTGGCGCGATCGTTGGTGATCAATCGCGCGTCCTCGTTCAAGACGTCGAAATAATCGCGGCCGCTCAGCGTGTGGCGGCACGCGCCGCGGCCGCACGTCGATTCGGGGCAGGGAATCTCGCACGTGAGGCCGGTGCTGATGCCATCGGGGCACGCGCACAGCGCCGCCGAGCCCGGGTACGCGCCCAAAAACGCCCGCTCGTCGCACGTCGCGCCGCCGGTGGTTAAACCGAGAACCTCGAAGCCCGCGGGGTGCGTGCTCTCGTACTCGCACGGCGGGCACTCGTGCTGACAGTACGCCCCCCCGAACCCGGGCGCGCATCGACACGCGCCGCCGCCGGTGGCGTTGGTGTAGCACGCGCCCTGCGCCGCCGCGGACCTGCCGACGGTGTTGTTCCAGACGCACGGCGGACAGGGCGTGTCGCAGAGCTCGCCGGCGAACCCGGGGTCGCAGACGCACATCGCGCTCTGCGAATCGTCGCTCAGCGCGCACGTCCCGCGGACGCACGCGAGACACGGAATCTCGCACTCGACGCCGACCCAGTTCGACTCGCACGCGCACTCCGCCCGGGTCGCGTTCCCGTCGACGAAGACGCCGTTGCCGTTGCAGATGCTCATGCGAATCGCCTCGGCGTACTCGGCGAAGTAATCCGCGAGGAATTGCACCGAGTAGTCGCGCGCGTACCGGTCCACGTACGCCATGAACGCCGCGTGCTCCTCTTCCAACCACCGCGTCGGGTCCTCGGGCGTCGGATCTTTCGCGCTGATCGCGACGTGGTCCAGGCGAACCGTCTCGCCGGGCCCCATCGGGTTCGAGCTCGGGTCGGATCGGAACCGAGGAAGCGAGGAACCGCTCGAGGACGCGGCGTCTCCGCCTCCGAAGGCGTCTCTCGGCTCGCCGTAGTAGTCGCCGCGGATTAAAATTTCCGTCAGGCTCGCCAAGCACCACGCCACGTCCGTGAACGTCGCGGGTTGGCCGTGCCTCGTCCTCCGGTTCGCCTCGATCGCGGCGTACACCTCGGGAAGCAAATCCCAGTCCGCGCGAGAAGACTCGCCCTCCTCCCCGCCTGCGAAGGGATCCCCCGGGCCGCCGCCGGTACTTCCGTACGGTCGCCGGATCCATCGCGCGTTCTCGCGGCTCCCGGCCTCCGCCCCCTCCCAGTTCTCCGCCCACCGCGTCCCGGCGTACCCGCCGTTCCCCGGGTGCGTCCCCTCCGCGTACGCGCCCCGCTCCGAGACCTGGCCGTCGCCGATCAACTCCAGCGGCGCGTTCGCCGGATTCAACGCGCCGTCGCCTCGTTCCCACACGAAATCCGTCTCCCCCGCGTCGGCGCGACCGTACAGCGACGCCCACGGATCGCTCATCGCCTCGAACGACGCCGCGTCGTACGCAGCCACCCCCGAGGGATCGAACGCGATCGGTCGGCCTTCGCCTTGACCGTCCTCCGCCACGCGCCCCGCGTTCGCCCTCGTTCCGCTCGAGTTGAAGGGGTTGTACGGGTGCGTCCCGTTTCGAGCGCCGACGTATCGAGTGCCTTCCCGCGCGTCGACCCACGCGTCGAACGCGAATTCGCCGTTGGGCCCCGCGTTGGATCCCGAATCCGACGCGCGCGACGCGCCGAACCGCCGAAGCTTCGACCCTTCGTCTTCGGCGTTCCACCGGAACCCCTTGGGGATCGTCTTCAGGTTCACCCACCCGGCGTTTTCGTCCAGGTCGAAGTTGAAGTTCACCGAGCAGTGTTCGCGCTGGCACCGCCCCGGGGGGTAGTGCTTCCCCCTCGGCGCCTTGACGCCGAGAAACACCTGCGGGGCGTCGAGGTACGACTCGACGGCGAAGACGATGCGCTCGCGGCTCCAGCGTAGATTCAACGCGAGCTCGGGGAAGTTGCGCCGCGACCACTCGAAGGTGGAGTGTTTGTCCCACACCTCGAACGGGGGCCGCTCGAGGCCGTGGCGCGGGCGCCCGCCCACGAGAATCACGTCCGGCGCGTCCGCCACCGGGTCGCGCGCGTTCGGGTCGAACGGCGGCGGGTCGCCGTCGGAACCGCGCGTCTTCGCGGCGTGTCTCGCTCGCCTCGACGCCTCCGACGCGTGCGCGTCCCCGAGCGGCGTCTCCCCCGCGTTCCTCAGCGCGTCCCCGCCCCCCGCGACGTACAGCTCGTAGCTCAGCGTCCCGCCGTACGCGTCCGCGAGCTGATCGCCGAGAAACTTTTCCGGCGCCCTGAAATACGCGACGTCGTCTTCGCTTTGGTCCCGCGGCAGGCGGTCCGTGAGGTAAAGGTACCCCCCCGCGCCGTCCCACTCGATCCCGCCGTCGCCGCCCGCGCTCGCGTCCTCGCACCGACCGCGCCCGCGCGCCACGAGCGGGTTCCCGCCCAGGTCCGGGACGTTCCCGACGACGCGCTCGGGGTCCGCCCCCGCGCACCCGTTCCTGAAGCTCCGCCATCCCTCGTCGCCGAGCGCGAAATCGCTGCGCACCTTCGCGCCCCCCGGCGGGATCTTCTTGGAGCAATCCGGCGTCGTCCACCCCGGTCGGCAGTGACAGCTCCCGTCCATCTGGCAGTCCCCGTGCTTACACGGCGAGCACTTCACGGAACAGTCCAGCCCGGTCCAGAACCGGTCGCACTTACACGACCCGTCCGAGACGCACGCGCCGTGGTCTCGGTCGCAGGGCAAACACTCCACGAACGTCGGCGTCGAGCAGTCCTCCCCCGACCACCCCTCGTCGCACGCGCACGACCCGTCCTCGTACGCGCACCGGCCGTTCGCGCACGGCTTACACTTGGTGAAACAGTCCCGCCCCGTCCACTGCGTCCCGTCCGGGTCGCGGTAGCACCGGCACGTCCCGTCGCGCTGACACGTGCCGTGCGGCTGGATCGGGTACCCGCTGTGGGAATCCACCGACTCGAGCAGCACGTCCTCGGCGCGCTCGCGAAGCTCCAGCGCGTTCTTCACCGCCACGTGGCGGTAGCAGTCGCACGCGCGGTCGCACGCGGCGCCGTACCACCCCTCCGCGCACTCGCACGTGCCGTCGTACTGACACGTGCCGTGGTCGGGATCGCACGCGTCGCACTTCACGGCGCAGTTCCACCCGGCGTACCCGTCCCCGCTCGCGACGCCGTGGATGAGTTGGTGCACGATCCACACGAGGTAGTAGTCCGGGTCGCGGATCGTCTGGAACGCCCCGGTGGTCCTGTTGAACCGCCCCCGGGTCATCGTGTTGATCAGACGCTGGCGCTCGTTGACGTTGTTCGCGAACCAGACGTTCTCCGCGCCGGTGGACTGCTGCAGGCCGAGATACCGCACCTCCACGTTTCCGAGCTCGAGGTTGCGCTCGCGAACAAAGTGCGACTTGACGACGTCGTCGCAGTCCCAGGGGCGGACGCTGTCCCACTCCGCGCCGCACCCGGCGACGGTGCGCCCGAAGACGCGATCGCGCATGCGCTTGAGGCACGCCCCCTTGGTCACCTCGTAGTTATCGTTCGTCTCCTCGCAGATCTCGTCCTGTTCCATGGTGAAGGGCGCGCCCTCGACGTCGGTGACGAGCGAGTCCCGGTAGCTCTGGAGCTCCGCGAGCGCGTCGTTCACCTTGAGCACCTCGACGACGTTCGGCGTCGTGTACCGGAAGTACGTCTCGTTCGGGCGCGTGGGGAGGTGCGTGTCCGCGGTCCGCCCCGCGCACTCCGCGCGGTTCGGGCACTCGTACTCGAGCTCCCAGACGTAATCCTCGAGGTCGTACGTGTGCATGTACACGGGGTGCACGTACCGGCTCCGGCGCTCGCCCTGCGCCTCGAACTCGTGCGCGCCCTTCTCGAGGAAAAATGGGTCCCGCGTCAGCCTCAGCGCGTACGTCCCCTCCGCGAGCCGCCTCGTCCCCTCGCACAAGCACGTGCCGTCGTACTGACACGTCCCGTGTTCGCACGGTTCGCACGGCGTCAAGCACCGGTACCCGTTCCACCCCGCGTGGCACGCGCACTTCCCCGTCGACGCGTCGCACAGCCCGTTCGCCGAGCACGGCTCGCACGGCGTCGAGCAGTCCGCCCCCGCCCACCCCTGGAAGTAGTAGTCGTACCCGCCGGACTCGAGCCGCGACGCGCTGGGGTGCTTGAACCGGCCGTTGCGGATGGAGTCGCACTTGCAGTAGCCCCCGTGGAGGGGCTGGCCCTGGTTCAGATCCGCGTCCGACGTCACCGCGCAGTACCCGCCCTGGATCATCCCCCACTGGCCGAAGATGTGCAGGTCCACCTCCGAGCTCTGGAACGTGGACGTGAAGTCGTCCCACCGCGCGTACGCCATCGCGAACAGGTTCGGCGCGTCCTCGCCCGTGACCGGGTCCAGGCACAACGTCCCGTTGACGATCTCCCCGGTGCACCCCCACCCGCCGCCTCGCTCCGGGTCCTTCGTCTCCCACTGCGTGAGGTTGTCCATGAAACTCTGGTTCCCGAACCCGGGGCCGCACGTCGCGTTGAACAGCTCGCCGTTGCCGTTGCAGGGGTGCTTCGCGCGGCACCCGTGCCACTCGGGCTCGTACAGGTACATCGGGTCGTCCAGTAACGGGAACGGCACGACGGGCTCGATCACGCCGACGTCGCTGCCCTCGAAGAGCGGACCCTGCCAGATGTACCCGTAGTCGCACAAACACGTCCCGTCGTCCTGGCACGTCCCGTGCACGCACTCGGCGCACGGAAGCGAGCAGTTCCGCCCGCGCCCCACGTTCGTCGCGGGTAACCGCAGAGACTCCTCGGGCAGACCCGTCCACCCGGGCTGACACACCACCTCCGCCGTCCAGGGCACGCCGTAATCGGCGTCCGACGGATCCTTCACCGCGCACACGCCGCGCTTCGCGTCGTACGGATACGGGCACGCGTGCGAACACAGAGGCCCCGTCCACATGTACTCGCACTCGCACGTCACGGTGGTGCCCTGCAACCCCTCCCCGGGCGCCGCGCCCGTCGCGTTCACCCTCCCGCGGCTCCCGACGTACGTCCCGCCCCGGGCGACGTCGACGATCTCCTGCCCGAAACTCAACCCGTCCGTCGGGTCGCCGCCGCCCAAATCGGGAACCGCGACGTACTCGGCGGAGCCGCACTCGATCAAACACGCGGGGTCCGCGAACCCGGGGAAGCACGCGCAGGTGCCCGTGGCGAACGCGCACGTGCCGTTGTAGCACGGCTCGCACGCGACGGAGCAGTCCGAACCCGTGAACCCGAAACCGGTCTCGTCCTCGCCGCCGGGAAGCAACTCCGACGCGCTCTTCCGATTGTTGGGCGCGTCGGCGAAACACGCGCACACGCCGCCATCCGTCGCCGCGTCGTACGCGCACACGCCCCGGCCCTCCACGCACGGCACGCACGGC
>MDSW01122425.1_pt1 | contig 20547 bp, 22 predicted proteins | sample 811171 | NCBI WGS metagenome assembly MDSW01 (sample SAMN05326641, study PRJNA326480) | marine metagenome | isolation source: seawater | place: Atlantic Ocean: North West | collected 2012 | reverse complement strand
GTAACTATGGATTTAGAGTGCAAAAATCCCTTGCAATTGCTATGGTTGAACCTAAATATGCTAAAGTGGGTACAGAATTAAGTATGGATATTTTAGGTAAAATACATCCTGTTAAAGTGATTGAAGATAGTCCTTACGATCCAAATAATGATTTAATTAGAGCTTAATTATATGAAAATATTAGTTACTGTAAAAAGAGTTATTGATTACAATGTGCAAGTAAGAGTTAAAGAGGATGCTACCGGCGTTGAGAAAGATAATGTAAAAATGTCTATGAATCCCCCGGATGAAAATGCAGTTGAGGAAGCATTGAGAATAAAAGAATCGGGAAAAGCAGATGAAGTGATAATTGTATCTATTGGAGAAGATAAAGCTCAAGAAACAATTCGTACTGCACTTGCAATGGGTGCTGATAGAGGTATTCATGTAAATGTTTCTGAAGAAGTTGAGCCTCTGGGAGTAGTTAAAATATTAGAAAAAATTGTAGAAAAAGAGCAACCGCAACTAATATTAATGGGCAAACAAGCTATAGATGATGATAGTAATCAAACTGGTCAAATGCTTTCAGCAAAACTTAAATGGTCTCAAGGAACTTTTGCCTCTAAAATAGATATTGATGGCAAATTAATATCTGTTGTTCGAGAAATTGATGAAGGCTTAGAAACTATTAAAATGCCTTTACCTACTGTAATTACTTGTGATTTAAGATTAAATGAACCTCGTTATGCTTCTCTCCCAAATATTATGAAAGCTAAAAAGAAAACAATAGATAGTTTTACATCTAATGAATTAGGTGTTGATGTTAGTCCGCGTTTAAAACAATTGAAAGTAACAGAACCTCCAAAAAGAGTGAAGGGCATCATGGTTAAAGATGTTGTTGAACTTGTTCAAAAATTAAAACATGAAGCAAAGGTAATATAATGAAATTATTAGTATTAGCAGAACATAATAATAAAGATTTAAAATCTTCAACTTTAAGTACTATAAATGCTGCTAGTAAAATTGACGAGAATATAGATGTATTAGTTGTTGGTTCAAGTTGTGATAATGTAACTAAAAAATTACAGAATGTAAAAAACATTAAAAAAGTCTTGGTGGTTGATGATTTAAAATATGAAAATCCAATAGCAGAAAATATATCGCAAATTATTCTTTCTGTTGCAGAAAATTATACTCATATTTTGGCACCTGCCTCAACATTTGGAAAAAACATTATGCCACGTGTTGCAGTAATATTAGACGTTGCTCAAATTAGTGATATAATTAAAGTTGAAAATACAGATACTTTTGTAAGGCCAATTTATGCAGGAAATGCTTTGGCCACAGTTCAATCCACTGATTCAAAAAAAATTATTACTGTTCGCCCTACTTCATTTGATACAGTTTCAACTGAAGGTGGAAACGCAGAGATAGAAAAATTAGATCTTGAAATTGAAAATAGTAATGTACAGTTTGTAGGACGTGAAGAAACAAAATCTGATCGACCTGAATTAGGTTCAGCTCGTATAGTAATTTCAGGTGGTAGAGGTTTAGGAAGTGCTGAAAATTTCTCCTTATTAAATGAAATTGCAGATAAATTAAATGCAGCTATAGGAGCATCTAGAGCTGCTGTTGATGCTGGATACATAAGTAATGATTCTCAAGTAGGTCAAACAGGTAAAGTTGTAGTACCTGACTTATATATTGCAGTTGGCATATCTGGCGCTATACAACATTTAGCTGGCATGAAAGAAAGTAAAATTATTGTTGCAATTAACAAAGATGAAGAAGCTCCAATTTTTAATGTTTCAGATTACGGCTTACAAGCTGATTTATTTGAAGCTTTACCTCAATTATCTGCCGAATTAGATAAATTAAATACTATTCAGAAATAAGTTTTTACAATAAAAACATAATTATGTCAGATGAAATCAAAAGAGAAGTTATGGAATATGATGTAGTTATAGTAGGTGGTGGACCAGCAGGTCTTTCAACAGCAATAAAAATTAAGCAAATCAATTCTGACATTAATGTTTGTATTTTAGAGAAAGCTGCTGAAGTAGGAGGTCATATATTAAGTGGAAATGTTTTTGAAACAAGAGCTCTTGATGAATTAATACCGAATTGGAAAGAAGAGGGAGCTCCTATAAAAACAAAAGTAAATAAAGAAAAATTTTTATTTTTAAGCGAATCATCATCCTTTAGTTGGCCAACTTGGCTACTACCTTCTGTTCAGAAAAATCATAATAATTATATAATTAGTCTTGCTAATTTATGTAGGTGGTTAGCTGAAAAAGCTGAGACTTTAGGTGTAGAAATATTTCCTGGTTTTGCTGCATCAACTTTACTTTATAATGGAGATGGTTCTGTCAAAGGTGTGCAAACTGGAGATATGGGTCTTGATAAAGAAGGTAACAAAAAAAACAATTTTGAACCTGGTATAGAAATTCACGGCAAAGTAACTGTCTTAGCAGAGGGTTGCCGGGGTCATTTGGGCAAACAAGTAATTAAAAAATTTTCATTAAACAAAAACAAGTCTCCTCAACAATATGGCATCGGTTTTAAAGAAATATGGGAAGTGAGCTCTGAACAGCATCAAGAAGGTATGGTTATGCATACTACAGGTTGGCCACTAGACAATAAAACATATGGAGGCAGTTTTTGCTATCATGCAGAAAATAATCAAGTTTTTATTGGTTATGTTATTGGACTTGATTATCAAAATCCTCATTTATCTCCTTATGATGAATTTCAGCGTTTTAAAATGCATCCATCAATTAGAAATATATTAAAAGGTGGTAAAAGAATTGCATATGGAGCTAGAGCTTTAATTGAAGGAGGATTTCAAAGTTTGCCTAGAATGCATATGCCAGGTTGTTTACTAATTGGTTGTGATGCAGGAACGCTCAATATGCCAAAAATTAAAGGATCACACACTGCAATGAAAAGTGGGATCATCGCAGCAGAGACCATTTCAGAGTTTTTAAAAAATAAAGTATCTTTATCTGCATATGAAAATAAATTTAAAAAATCTTGGGCTTTTAAAGAGTTGTATTTAGCAAGAAATGTTAAACCAAGTTTTAATTGGGGTTTAATCCCAGCAATAATTTTTACAGGCATTGATCAAATTATATTTAGAGGAAGGCTTCCTTTTACATTAAAACATCCCCATCATGATCATGAGAGATTAATTCCTGTAAATAATGCAAAAAAAATTAAGTATCCAAAATATGATGGATTATTATCTTTTGATAAAACTAGTTCTGTTTACTTAACAGGCACCAATCATGAAGAAGATCAGCCTGTACACTTACAATTGATTGATAAATTTTTACCTATAAAATTTACTTTAGATAAATTTGATGAACCAGCTCAGCGCTATTGTCCTGCAGGAGTTTATGAAATTCAAAGAGATAATAATGGCTTAAATCCTCAATTTGTAATCAATGCACAGAATTGTATTCATTGTAAAACATGTGATATAAAAGAACCTTCACAAAATATTAATTGGGTAACTCCAGAGGGTACAGGTGGTCCAAATTATACAAACATGTAATAAATATTTTTTTTATGAGTAAGGAATTTCTTGATCGTAATTTAGCCCTAGAAACTGTAAGAGTAACAGAAGCGGCTGCATTATCTAGTTCCTTACATATGGGTAGAGGAGATGAAAAAGCAGCAGATCAAGCGGCTGTTAACGCTATGCGTGAATTTTTAAATAATCTTTCTATAAGTGGCAGAGTAATTATTGGAGAAGGCGAAAGAGATAAAGCACCAATGCTTTATATTGGTGAAAAAGTTGGAAAAGGCGGTCCCAAAGTAGATATTGCTCTAGATCCTCTTGAAGGAACTACTATTACAGCTCAAGGTGGAGAAAATGCTTTGTCTGTACTTGCTATGGCTGAGGAAGGTGGATTTTTGCACGCCCCTGATATCTATATGCAGAAGATAGCTTTTGGAAAAAAATATGAGGAATTAAATATTGATCCAGAAATACCATCTGATGAAATAGTTAAAAGTTTTTCTAAATACTCAGGTATTAAGATTGAAAATATTGTTGTTTGTATTTTAGATCGACCAAGACATAAAGATCTTATTAATAGAGTTAGATCTACTGGTGCTAGAATAAAACTTATTTCTGATGGAGATGTAAGTGCGGTAATTGCTACAACTATAGAAGATAGTGGTGTTGATATTTACATGGGCACTGGAGGATCTCCAGAAGGAGTACTTGCAGCTGCTGCTCTCAGATGTATTGGAGGGAAAATGTACACAAAGCTTGCATTTGAAGATCAAGAACAAATCGAAAGAGCTAAATCTATGGGAATAAAAGATCCAAAAAAAATTTACGAAACTGAAGACTTAGCATCAGGAGATGTAATGTTCTCTGCAACAGGGGTTACAAATGGAACTTTACTAAGAGGAGTATTAATAAAAAATGAAATAGCGACTACTCACTCAGTTGTAATGCGCTCTAAAACTAAAACAGTAAGATATGTAAGTGCATACCATAATTTATCTGTAAAAGAAATTATTCTATAAAATGAATTGTAATAATTCTGTCACAATCTATCTTTAAGAAAAAAATTTTAAAAATGAAAAATAATAATATAGCCTTCACATTTGCTTCTTCTGAAGTAAATAAATTAGGTCAAAATTTTATTAAATTTACAGAGTTATGTACAGGGAAACTAACTTTAAAAAAACTATATGACCAATATATATCAGAAAATAATCCACCTGAAAATTTTTGGCATGATGCTATTAAAAAGTTAAAATTAAATTTGATCCCATATTACTCTTCTTCTATAATTCCTAAAACTGGACGTCTAATAGTTGTAGCAAATCATGCTTTTGGAGTTGCAGATGGATTAAGTATTTGTTCTATTGTTTCTAAAGTTCGTTATGACTATAAAATTATCACACATAAAGTATTAAGACAGGCCGATGCTATAAAAGATAAAATTATACCTATAGATTTTTCAGGTACTAGAGAAGCTATTAAAAATAATTTGATTGCTCGTAAGTCAGCTGAAAATGTTTTAAAAAATGAAGGAATAATTGTAATATTTCCTTCTGGTCAGATAGCTACGAAAACAAAACTTAGCAATTTTAGAGCTAATGATGGAGAATGGAAACAATTTACATCCAAACTTGCAATTAAAACAGATTCCCCAATACTTCCTATGTTTTTTGAAGGTGAAAATAGCCAACTTTTTCATATAGCAAATAAAATAGGCCAAACTTTTCGCTATTCACTTATGATGTATGAATTAAAAAGAAAAATAGGAGATACAATTCATTTACATATTGGAGATATTATTGAATCTAATAAGATAAAAGAAATTGGTGATTTAAAAGAAATAACAAAGTTTATTCGTAAAAAAACTTATGCTTTAGATCCTTATCACATAAACAATTAAAACAGTTTCTTGTTTTATTTAATTTTTTTTAGTAGTAGGTTTTTATTATGGTAGGTTATGTAGGTGAAAGAGCTCGAAGAAAAAAACGTAATGTAATTTTATTCTTTTCATTAATAATTTTTTTTATTTTATTTTATTTAATTTATAATAATTTAAGACTTATTGAGAAAGCACCTTCTGATGAATTTTTACCAAGTGAAGATGAAATTACCTCTTCTCAAATAAACACAACTATAGAAGATTTAGAATTAAAAGTTTTTGATAAAGAACAAAAAATAATTTTTCGAGATAATCAAATTAAACAATTAAATGAACAAAAAGCTAATTTAAAAAATGAAATTGATAATTTAAATAATCTAATAAAGGAATTTGAAGAAAAAATTAAATTTTTGTCAAAAAATGAAAATGATATTGAAAATATGACCAATCAATTAAAAAAAATTAATTATGACGCTGATAAAAAAATTAAAAATTTAAATACAAAATTAAAAAAAATTCAGAATGAAAATAAAAACTTAGATATAGAATTAAAAAAAATAAATGAGAAAAATGAAATATTAATAAAAAATTCTAAAACAGATAAGGAAAAAAATAATAAAATAAATATTTTTAATGAAGATTTGAAAAATAAGATTAATAAACTTGAAAAATTATTAGAGGCAAAAAATTTATTAATAAAAGAATTACAAGATATATCTCATCATCAATAAAATTATAGTACTTAATTTTCATACATTATTTTTTTTTTCTAAATAAGTAGGGTTCTTCAAATTTACTATTCCAAATACCAAGTTTATTTTTAATCGCATAATTTTCATCTATCACATAATCATTTGAGTAATAACGGTAGGCAATAGCCCAACCTGTTTTAACCATGATTTTATTAATATTTAATTTTTTAGAATAGCAGATAGCTATATATCTGTTGTATTTATCTGTGCTTATAGTTTCACATTTTATAATTTGATTATTAATTATTTTTTTTAATTCAATTGTTGATTGTTTTCCACATTCCCATTCATTTTTATCTAATGTACATTTTTGATTTTTTTCAGGTGCATCAATTCCATGCAATCTTATTTTATTATTATTAATATGAATGGTGTCACCATCAATTACCCTAGCTTCACCAATTATTGTTTTGGCAAAAATAGTATTGCAGTAAACGAAAAATATTAAAAAAAAAATTTTAAAAATCAAGATTTATTGTTCCATCAACAATCAGATTATAAATATAATTAGCATGAGATCTATTAGTATAAATATCAATTTTTGGAGTTTCATTTTCTTTAAAATTTCTTACTAATAGAATAGGCACTTTTACAAATAATGTTTGTGCACAAGAAGATTCATCTGATAGACTTTTATCTAAATCTAAAACTAAAAATTTTGATAAAAGTTTAAAAATTTTATTTCCAGAAATTCTTATAATTGTTCTATTTTCTGATATGTCAGTTACACTAGCCTCTAAATCATCTAGTTCACTTCTTAGTTGTATAAATACATCCGTTTCTTTATCGTTTGTTATTAGCCATTCATTTGGGCCTAACCAAATAATATTTACATTATCGCTTTTATTATATGTGTTGGGTTTTATTGGTAATATGGTGTTAAGAATTTTTCCACATTTTTTAACCAAATCACTATTTTTATTATTAATTCTTAAGTTGAACTTATTTAAAAAAGATATTTCTTGAACATTTATACCATAATGATTTTCTATTTTATTATCTTTTAAGGAATTTATGCAATTTATTCTTTGTAATGTCATGCGCTAAGCCTTGCATTTTTAGGATCAATAAATATTGGATTGCTTATTTGGACTTCAATAGTTTTATTTGGCATAGGGGCAAATATTGTTTTTCCTTTTTTCTTTAAACCTTCTTTAACAAGCGCTAAAGCAATTGATCTACCTAAATTTGGAGAATAGTAACTTGATGTTACATGTCCAATCATTTCCATAGGAGGTTTTGAAACTTGTTCAACAAGTTGAGCGCCTTCTTCTAAAATTAAGTTTGGATCTTTTGTTAATATACCCACTAACTGTTTTCTATCTTCTCTAGTTGTATCACTTCTATAAAGTGCCCTTTTGCCAATAAAATCATATTTTTTTCTACTAACTATCCAGCTCATATCCAAGTCTATTGGAGTTACAGATCCATCTGTTTCTTGACCTACAATTATAAATCCTTTTTCTGCTCTTAGAACATGCATTGATTCCGTTCCATAAGGAGTGATATTAAATTCTTTTCCTAGTTCAAAACATTTAGACCATAATGATTTAGCATAACTAGAAGGAACATTTATTTCAAAACACATTTCTCCAGTGAAACTTATACGCATAACGCGACATTGAATTCCTTCAATTTCAATATTTTTAAAACTCATGTGAGAAAAATTTTTACTAGAAAACTCTATATTAGGGCAAAGTTTTTTCATTAGTTGAGGAGAATAGGGGCCATTAATACTAATTGTAGCATACTGTTCAGTTATAGACGTTAAATAAACCTTAAGCTCAGGCCATTCTGTTTGTAACCAATCTTCCAATTTACCCATTACACTGGCGGCATTACCTGTTGTTGTAGTCATCACATAATGATTCTCACCTATTCTACTAGTCACCCCATCATCAATTACCATTCCATCATCGCCAAGCATCAATCCATAACGACATTTTCCAATATCAAGTTTTGACCATGCATTTGTATAAACTCGATTTAGAAACTCACTACAATCTCTTCCTTTAATATCTATTTTGCCTAAAGTTGAGGCATCTAGTATTCCAATGCCATCTCTAGTTGCTTTAACTTCTCGATTTACTGCTTGATGCATATCTTCACCTTCTTTAGGGTAATACCAAGCTCTTTTCCACTGTCCTACATCTTCAAATTTTGCATTATTATCAATATGCCATTGATGTATTGGAGTAGTTCTCTCAACATCGAAAAATTCTTTAACATGTCTTCCAGCTAAGGCACCAAAGGTCACAGGAGTATAAGGTAATCTGAAAGTTGTTGTGCCAAGTTTATGAATGGGTGTGTCAGTTAATTTAGAAATAATACCTAGAGCATTGATATTGCTAGTTTTACCTTGATCAGTTGCCATTCCAGTAGTTGTATAGCGTTTAACATGTTCAATTGATCTGTAACCTTCTTTCAATGCTAATTTTATATCTTTTGCAGTAACATCGTTTTGAAAATCGACAAACATTTTCGTTTTATTAAAATTTATATTTGAAGGAATAATCCATAGATGTTTTATTTTATCGTAAAAAATTTTTTTAATATGATCAAAATTTAAGTAATTATCTTTCTCAATATTCACTTTAAAGCCAGATAATAAATTTGAAATTTTATTATATGTTTCATTTAAAATTTCATCTAAAGCATATGTACCATTACAAGTTCCTATGCTTATTTCATTCTGAAAAGAATGATTAGGTATAAAAGTTGCATCAGATTCTCTATAAATTAATTTACCTCTAGATTGTGTAAATAGGTGAACAGTTGGAGACCAGCCTCCAGAAATACAGAGGAGATCGCAAGCTACTTTTCCATAATTATCAATTATTTCATTTGTTTCATTATCAATTTTATGAATAAAAACTGTATTAATTTTTTTTCTTCCTTTAGTGTTAGTTATAATATGATTAAATAAAATATGAATACCTAAAGCATTTGCTTCTTTTACAAGATCACCTTTAGAATTATTACGGATATCAACCACTGTTATTTTATTTTCAGCAATATTTGCTAATTTAAAATCTATAGCGGTCTGATAAGCATAATCATTATTTGTAAATAAAATTATATTTTTACCTAAATTTAAATTGCGATTTGCATATCTTCTTGCACTATGGGAGAGCATTATTCCTGGTCTATCATTATTATGAAATGTTAAAGGTCTCTCTATTGATCCAGTAGCTAGAACTACTTTCTTAGCTCTTATTTTCCAAATTACTTGTCTGATATTTGTGTTATTAATTTTTTGACATGCAAGTAAATAATTATTGTGCATGTAAGCAAAAACGGTTGTATTTCTAATAATTTTGACATTATCTCGTTTTTCTAATTTTGAATATATTTCATCAAATAATCTAGCTGGAAAATTATCTGTCGTCTCTCGTGTAATTGAATTTAATTTTAAGCCAGGATCATTATTTATTTCTCCGCCAAGCTTTGAATATTGCTCAATAAGTAAAACTTTTAAATTTGTTTTTGCTGCCAATTCTGCAGCATATAAACCACTTATTCCTCCTCCAACTACAAGTACATCACAATGATAGTGAAAATGTTCATATCTATCTGGATCATCTTCTTTAGGAGATATTCCTAAGCCTGCTGCTTTTCTTATAAAATATTCATATTTTTCCCAAAATTTCGGAGGCCACATGAAAGTTTTATAATAAAAACCTGCGGGAAAAAAACGAGAAAGAAGGTCATTTATTGCACCAAAATCGAAATTTACACTTGGCCAGTTATTTTGTGATTTAGCTATTAATCCCTCATAAATTATTATTTCTGTTGCTCGTACATTCGGCTCAGTAATATTGCCAGTCTCTAGTTGAACTATTGCATTTGGTTCTTCACTCCCAGCACTTATGATACCACGAGGTCTATGATATTTAAAACTTCTTCCAACTAAAAATACATTATTGTCTAATAAAGCTTCTGCAAGTGTATTTCCTTCATGACCAAAATATTTCTTTCCATCAAAAGTAAATGAAATTTTTTTAGGCATAATTATTTTTTTTCAAAAGATGTTGAGGCATTCCCTGATCCTATATGGGGCTCACCAGAAGGTGTGTTTGGGTTATTACCTTTAATATTCGGAGGAGCATCTCCCATGTTGTAAACTTTTAAAATTTCATCTGTAGCTGTATTTCTAACAACATTAAACCATCTACGACAACCATTTGAGTGATTCCATCTTTCAAATTGAACTCCTTTAATATTTTTTCGCATAAAAAGATAATCGGCCCACTGATCATCCGTTAGTTCGGGAGGATTTTTTGGGCGACTTATATGAGCTTCTCCACCACAACTAAATTCTTCTTGTTCTCTTTCACCGCAATAAGGACAATTAATTAAATACATTTTATACTAATGAGCTACTGCAGCTGCACCATGTTCATCAACTAATTCACCACTTGAAAAACGATTAATAGTAAATGGAGCATTAAGCTCATGAGGCTGATCATTGGCTATTGTATGTGCAAACACCCAGCCAGATCCTGGTGTCGCTTTAAAACCTCCTGTGCCCCAACCACAATTAAAATAAAGCCCATCAATATGAGTTTTACTGACAATAGGGCTAGCATCAGGACATATATCAACAATACCTCCCCAATGTCGTAACATTTTCATTCTTGAAAAAAGTGGAAACAATTCTACTACTGCCATTATTGTATCTTCAACGATATTAAACCCTCCACGTTGAGTATATGAAGTATATCCATCTGTCCCAGCACCGATAACTAATTCTCCTTTGTCCGATTGAGAAACATAGGCATGAATTGTGTTTGACATAACAACTGTATCAATAACTGGTTTTACAGGCTCAGAAACTAATGCTTGTAAAGGCCTGCTTTCCAAAGGAAGTCTAAGTCCAACCATATTAGCTATAACACTTGAATGACCAGCTGCTACAACTCCTATTTTTTTTGAATTTATTTTACCTTTACTAGTTTCAATTCCTGTAACTTGACCATTATTAACAATTATATTTGTTACCTCACAGTTTTGAATAATATCGACACCCATTGCGTCAGCTCCTCTTGCATATCCCCAAGCAACAGCATCATGTCTAGCTGTGCCTGCACGACGTTGAAGAGTTGCTCCTAAAACAGGATATCTTATATTTGGTGAAGTATTAATAACAGGACAAAATTCTTTAACTTGTTTAGTATTTAACCATTCACAATCAATATCATTTAACCGATTAGCATGCCATCTACGTTTTAATTCTCTTACATCATGAAGATTATGCGCAACATTCATGACTCCTCTTTGTGAAAACATTACATTGTAATTTAATTCTTGAGACATACCTTCCCATAATTTTAATGCATGTTCATAAAGAGCTGCACTTTGATCCCATAAATAATTTGATCTTATTATTGTAGTATTTCTGCCAGTATTTCCTCCACCTATCCAACCTTTTTCAATAACGGCTATATTTGTGATTCCATGATTTTTTGCAAGGTAATAAGCAGTAGTAAGTCCATGACCGCCACCTCCAATAATGATTGCATCATATTCTTTTTTTGGTTCTGGAGATCTCCATGCAGGTTGCCAATTTTCATGATATGAAAAAGCATTTTTAATAAGTGTAAATACCGAATATTTTTTAGGTTTTTTATGCATAAGTCAAAGAAAGTGAATACTATAACAGTTTTAGAACAGACCTTCAATTTCTCCGTTATCATTCAGTTTAATAGAATTCGCTGCTGGGACACTTGGTAGACCAGGCATAGTCATTATTTCTCCACAAATAACGACAATAAATTCTGCACCACTTGAAAGTCTTACTTCTCTAATTGGGATAGTGTGTCCTGAAGGGGCACCTTTCAAAGAGGGATCAGTAGAAAAACTATATTGTGTTTTTGCAACACATATTGGAAAATCTCCATATCCACTATCTTCAAATTGTTTCAATTGCTCTTTTATTTTATTATCTGCTGTAATGTTTTTAGCATCATAAATTTCTTTAGCTATAGTTTCTATTTTATCAAATAGAGAAATATTATCATCATAAAGACATTTAAAGGAATTATCTTGATCAGTTAATTTAACAACTTCATTTGCAAGTTCGATAGTTCCGTCACCTCCATTAGACCAATGTTTGCATATTATAGCCTTAACATTAATTTTTTCACATTCATCTTGAAGAATTTTCATTTCACTATCAGTGTCTGCAACAAAGTGATTAATGGCAACAATTACAGGTAGGCTAAATTTTTTAATATTATTTACATGTCGATTTAGGTTGGCAAAACCTTCTTTTACAGCATCTACATTTTCTTTTCCAAGATTTTCCTTGGAAATTCCACCATGCATTTTTAGAGCTCTTATTGTTGCAACTACTACTACTACATCTGGAGTTAAATTTGATTTTCTACATTTTATGTTAAGAAATTTTTCTGCTCCTAGATCTGCTCCAAATCCTGCTTCGGTTACAACATAGTCAGATATTTTTAAGCTAGTTTTTGTGGCAATAACACTATTGCATCCATGTGCAATATTTGCAAATGGCCCACCATGAATAATTGCAGGATTATTTTCTAAAGTTTGAACTAAATTTGGCATTAAAGCTTGCTTTAAAAGAACTGTCATAGGTCCTTCAGCTTTTAAATCTTTAGCAAAAATTGGTTTTTTATCTCGCGTGTAAGCGATAGTTATATTACCTAATCGCCTTTCTAAATCTTTTAAGTCTTCAGCTAGACAAAAAATTGCCATTACTTCTGAAGCAACAGTAATATTAAAACCATCTAATCTTGGATATCCATTTGATATTCCTCCAAGGTTAGCAGTAATTTCTCTTAAAGCTCTGTCATTAAGATCTACACATCTCTTCCAAGTAACTCTTCTAGAGTCTATACCCAGCTTATTTCCCCAATAGATATGATTATCAATTAATGAAGCCAATAAATTATTTGCAGAAGTTATTGCATGAAAATCTCCTGTAAAATGAAGATTAATATGTTCCATAGGTATAACTTGAGCATAACCACCACCAGCAGCTCCACCTTTCATTCCGAAACTAGGTCCAAGACTTGGCTCCCTAAGACAGACAATACTCTGTTTTCCAATTTTACAAAGTCCATCACTTAAACCAACTGATGTTGTAGTTTTACCCTCACCAGCAGGAGTTGGAGTTATTGCAGTTACAAGAATAAGCTTAGATTTCTTTTTAGGAAGTTTATTTATAGATTCCATATCTATTTTGGCTATGTGATGACCATATGGTCGAAGGTCATTTTCTTGTAAATTCAATTTTGATGCAATTTCTTTAATATGCTTCTTTTTAGCTTTTCTTGCTATTTCAATGTCTGACATAAAAGTTATAAAATAATTCTTAGTTTCTATAGCCTATTTTTCAATTGGTTCAAATTCATTATTATCTTTTATATTTAATGATGAGTTTGAGATTAAATTTAGCCATTCAGAAGTTTTTTTTATTCCCCCAAAGGGATAAAAATGTAGTTTTGCTAATTTTGAACTTGAATGAGTTTCCTTATATTCGGCGAGATCTCCAATTAATTTATCAGGAGATCTTGTTGTAGCAAGTTTAGTTATATTAAGGGCTTGTTTTGATAGAAAACGTATAGAATTTCCTATACCACAAGAAGTAGCATACGATATTAATGTTTTTAAAGTAGCAGGACCTGGAATCCCTGCATGAATTTCTAATTGATTATTGAGATCATCTAATCTTTTTTCCCATGTCTTTAAAGAATTAACTTCAAAAAAAAATTGCGTAACAAGATAAGATTTAAAATCAGCATTTTTGGCAAAATAATTTTTTTCAATAATAGCTTTATCTAATTCTTTTTGAGAAACATTTGGATTCCCTTCTGGGTGTCCAGCTAAACCAACTTCTTTAAAATTATACTTTGATAATAAGTCAGTTTTTAGAACCTCAATACTAGATGAAATATCACCCTTTTGATTTCCTTCACCGCCTATTATTAAAATTTTTTTACATCCAGCTTTCTGAGATAGGTCGCCAATATAATTTTCTAAATTATTAATATCGCTCATTCTTCTTGAGGGTAAGTGTGGTATTACTTTATAGCCTTCATCAGTAAGTTTTTTTGCAGTTTCAATGATTTTTATATTACTTTCATCAGGTAAATACGTAATATAGATTGAACAATTCAGAGGAACCAAATCTGAAAATTTACCATATTTATTATAAACATTTGGTGTAGTTTCTATAGAATAATTATCTAATAATTTTTTAATATTTAATTCTTTTTGATTTCTATTCATATCTAATTTATTTATTTATTTTGATTTAAAATTTTATGTAATTTAAAAAAATGCAATTTTCTATTATTACTTTCTATCAATTTAAAAAAAATTATCAAACTGATAATATACAAAAAAAGATAAAAAGCTTTTGTTCTTTTCATAAATTAAGAGGAACTGTTTTAATTGCCAATGAAGGTATCAACGGAACTTTGGCTGGAATGGATAAGTCAATTAATCTTTTTTCAAAGGAATTAAAGAAAATAGGATTCAATAAATTAGAAAAAAAAACCTCTAAATATGATTTTATGCCTTTTAATCGACTTAAAGTAAAAATAAAAAAAGAAATTGTAACATTTGATTCTAAAATTTTAGATGTTGAAAAAGATAAAGGGAAGCATATCTCACCAAGTAAATGGAATTCAATAATTGAAGATAAAGATACATTACTAATTGATGTGAGAAATAATTTTGAAGTTAAGATGGGAACTTTTAAAGATGCTATTAATCCAAGAACAAATAAATTTTCAGAGTTTAAAAAATTTATCGATAAAAAGCTTTCAAAAGATAAAAATAAAAAGATTGCCATTTTTTGTACTGGTGGCATAAGGTGCGAAAAAGCTTCTTCTTATATGATCAAAGAAGGTTTTGAAAAAGTTTATCAACTCAAAGGTGGTATTCTAAAATATTTAGAAGATATTTCTTTAGATAAATCAAAGTGGAAGGGTGAGTGTTTTGTCTTTGATAATAGAGTTTCAATAAAGAATGAAATGGTAATTGGATCATATGACTTGTGTCATGCTTGTAGATTTCCCATAAGTGAAAAAGATAGAAGATCAAAAAAATATGAAAAAGGAATTTCATGCCCTAATTGCTATGGGAAAATTTCTATTGAGAAAAAAAAGAAACTTTTTGAGAGAAACAAACAAATAAGAATTTCCAAAAAAAAGGGGTTATATAATCCTTATATAAAATATACTCCGGCTGATTTTTTCTAAAAAAAACTTTATAAAATTTTATTTATCTGTATAGGCTTCTTATGGCAAAAAAAACATTCGCTTTAAAACAATTATTACCTGAAGAAAAACCAGAGACTGGAACAAAGTATATTGTTAGAAAACCTACTAAAGGTTTAAAAGTTGCTGAAAAATTGCGTGTAAAAAAATATGATCCAGTTTTAAGAAAGCATGTTTGGTTCGTTGAAAAAAAAATGCCACCTCACAGTAAATAGAAATTTCTATATTTATTAAATTTTTTGCAATATCATTCTTGTGTAGGAATATTTTTTTTTCTTGATCTATTTAAAGTTCTCTCAAGTTCTTGATATGTACATAATCCAATATCCATTGGACTTTTTGATTCTAAAACTGCCTCTCTATAGGTACCATTTCTAATTGCTTCTACAGTATTTTTAGTTGAGCCAGTTAATTTTGCAATTTGAGAGCTGCTTAATTCACTTGGATATCTTTTTATTAACCACAGAATAGCATAAGGCTTTTCTTGTCTAAGAGAGATTGGTGTATATTTAGTATCCTTTTTTCTTGGAGGCAAATTATCTATTGTTTTAGATTCTATAAGTTCAAGTCTTGCTTCAGGATTATTTTCACATCTTGCTATTTCTTCTCTTGTCAATTGTTTATTATCAATCGGATCATAACCTTGAATACCAGTAGCAACATCACCATCTGCCATACCTTGCACTTCAAGTTCATGCAGACCACAAAAATCTGCAATTTGTTCAAAGCTAAGTGTAGTACTTTCAATTAACCATATAGCTGTTGCTTTTGGCATTAAAGGTTTTTTCATACTATAATCTCAATAAATTAATATGTACTCTATACAAATACATAATCAAAAAATATATATAAAAATAACTTAAAGGGAATTTTTATGGAATTTGAAGAAGATAAAAAAACTATTAAATCTATTAATTTAGACGATTTTAGTATTGAGGATTTAGAGGAATATATAGAAACTCTAAAAATAGAAGTTAAAAGAGCGAAGATTGAGATAAAAAAAAAATTAGATACAAAAAAAGAAGCTCAAAAATTTTTCAATTAATTATTTTTTGAGTTTTAAACCTTTAAATCTTTTTTCAAACCTAGCCACTTGGCCCTCAGAGTCATTTATATTTGCTTTTCCACCAGTCCAAGCAGGATGAGATTTTGGATCAATTTCTAATTTCAAAGTATCAGAAGCTTTCCCCCAAGTTGATCGAGTTTTGAATTTGCTTCCATCAGTCATTACTACTTCTATCTCGTGATAGTCGGGATGTATGTCTTTCTTCATAGAATATTGCTTATAGTCATTAATTTATTAAAGTAAAGCTAGATTATATCGAGTTTTTCTTTGACAATATCGTGAATGTTTAAATTTGAAACTAGTATATCTTTTGAATCAATTTGCCATTCTGTACCATCAGTTTTAGTTACTTTTCCACCTGCTTCTAAAACTAAAATTACACCTGCACTCACATCCCATATATTTAAGTTTCTTTCCCAAAAAGCATCAAGTTTACCTGCTGCAACATATGCAAGATCAATTGCCGCGGAACCCAATCTTCTTATTCCTGAACAATTTTTCGAGATAGAATTAATTTCTTCTAAATAATTTGGATATGTTCTATTAGCATGTGGAATTCCAGTACCTATAATACAATCTATTAAATTATTTCTTTTTGAGACTCTTAATCTTTTATTATTACACCATGCGCCTTTGCCTTTTGAAGCCCAGTAAAATTCATTTAAAACTGGATTGAATATAACACCATCAGTAATCTGACCTTCTTTAATTCTCCCAATAACAATACTAATAATAGGAATTCCATGAATAAAGTTTGTGGTTCCATCAATTGGATCAATCACTATTATTTCATTATTTCCATCAATTTTACCTGACTCTTCAGTGATGTATGTTACATCAGGTAAATAATATTTTAATGTATCCAATAGAACTTTTTCGGTTTTTAAATCTGCATTAGTTACAAAATCACCTAAATTTTTTGATTGAATTTGAAGATTTTCTATTTCACCAAAATCTCTTAAAAGAGTTTTACCTGCTTTTCTAACAGCTTTTTCAAAAATATTAATAATAGGAGGCTGTATTTGCATTTTTATTTTTTTGCTTTTTCAACATAGCTTGAGTCATTGGTATTAATTACTACTAAATCCCCAACTTCAATGAAAGGAGGAACAGATGTTTTAATCTCTCTTTCAAGAACAGCAGGTTTGTAAGATGAGGCTGCTGTTTGACCTTTAACAACTGCATCTGCCTTTATAACTTTAAAACTTACATGATCAGGTAAAATAATAGATACTGGGTTAGACTCGTACATTTGTATTATAATAATATCGTTTTCCTTTAAAAATTTCGCTTGATGTTCACTAATAATATCATTTCCAATTTCAAGTTGTTCATAATTTGAATTATCCATAAAATAGTATCTATCTTTTTCAGTGTATAAAAATTGAAATTCTTTTTCATCCATTATAGCTCGCTCTACACTTTCTGATGAACGAAATCTTTCATTAGTTTTTGTCCCTTCTTTCATTTCTTTCATTTCAACTTGAAGATAAGCACCACCCTTACCAGGTTGAGTATGTTGTGTTTTTGTAACACGCCACAATTTCTCATTTATTAAAAGTATATTTCCAACTTTTATTTGGTTTCCATCAATTTTCATCCTATTTTCCTAAGAAATAATTTCATTTATTGATTATTTTTTTAATTTTTAAATCAAAATTTTTTATATTATTTAGGTCTACTATACTAAAATTTGGATTTATTAAAACTTTATTTGTTTCACCAATCTGATTCAATTTTTTAATAATTTTGGAATCAGCTTTAACTTCTATATATTCAATTCTATTTTGAACTAAACTAATAAATAAGCCATAATTTCTTTTTACATCAACTAATATTTTAAAATCTTTTTTATGAAAATGTTCATTTAATAAACCTTTAAGTTCGATTATCCATTCAACTCCAAATTTAATAATAATAAAATATTTAATATGTAATATTGGTGTTATTTTGTATTTTTTACAAATTTTGATTACATCATAGGCTTGATGGAATGAATTAATCGAAAAACAATAATTCTTTAGACTCACTTATATTAATCTTTTTAAGTCTAACAGAGTATCAATCATTCTATTGGAGAAACCCCATTCGTTATCATACCAAGATAAAACTCTACAAAAATTTTGATCAATAACTTGAGTTTGAGTTGTGTCAAAAATAGAGCTACTAGGGTTATGGTTGAAATCCACGGAAACTAAAGGCAAATCGTTTATTGTTAGTATATTTTTAAGATTAGATTTTTTTGAGGCTTTTATCATCGTAGAGTTTATTTTTTCTGAAGTTGTCTTTTTTTTACTTATAAAAGTAAAATCTATTAATGAAACATTAGGTGTTGGGACTCTTATAGCAGTTCCATCGAGCCTACCTTTGAGTTTTGGTAAAACTAAACCTATAGCTTTAGCTGCACCAGTGGAAGCTGGGATCATAGAGCTTGAAGCTGTTCTGGCCCTTCTCAAATCATTATGTGCCTGATCTACGGTTCTTTGATCACCAGTGAAGCTATGAATAGTAGTCATAAATCCTGACCTAATACCAATTGAGTTATCTAATATCATTGCGACAGGCGCCAAGCAGTTAGTTGTGCAAGAAGCATTAGATATAATTTTATGATTTCTACTTAATATTTTATTGTTAACACCTTGTACAACAGTTGCATCAACATCTGCTGCTGGAGCAGATATAATAACTTTCTTAGCGCCAGCTTCAATATGAGCGTTTGATTTTTCTTTAGAGGCAAAAACACCACTACATTCTAAAACAACATCAACGTCATATTTTTTCCAAGGTAAATTTTTTGGATTTTTTTCAGATAAGAAAAAAATTTTTTTATTTTTATATTTTAGACCATCTTTAATTTTTTGAATTTTCATTGGGAGATTCCCATGTACGCTGTCATATTGCATTAAATGATGACTAGAGCTCAGTGAACCCAATTCATTTATTGCAACCACTTCAATATTTTTAATGTTTCTCTCCAAAAAAGCTCTTAAAACCAACTTTCCTATTCTTCCAAATCCATTTATAGCTACTCTCATTTTATTTAAGCCTAATCCTTTCTCTAATTAATTTAGTCAAAGCTTTGGAATTTATTCCAAAGTGATCATATAATTTTTTATAAGGACCACTAGCACCAAAAGATTTCATTCCTATAAAATTTTTATTTGTAACATATTTTTCCCAGCCATTAATTATAGCTGCTTCAATTGCAAAAATTGGTTTTTTTCCTAGTATTTTATTTTTTTCTTTATCTGATAATTTATCAAATAATTCCCAACTTGGAAAAGATAAAACTCTAACAAAGATTCCTTTTTTTTGTAATTCTTTTGAACTTTCACAAGCTATTTCAACTTCAGAACCTGTTGCCAAAATTGTTGCATGATAATTTTTTGGGTCAATAACTGGATATGCACCTTTTTTTAGCATATTGGAAGATTTTTTCTTTCTAAGCATCGGCAATCCTTGTCTAGTCAAAACTATTACTGTTGGTGAATTTGATTGCAGAGCATATTCCCAGGCCTCAATTGTTTCTATAAGATCACAAGGTCTGATGACTGTAAGACCAGGAATTGCTCTTAAAGATGATAAATGTTCAACAGGTTGATGCGTTGGTCCGTCTTCTCCTAAACCAATTGAGTCATGCGTCATAACATATATTACAGGCAATTTCATTATCGCAGCTAACCTAATAGAAGGTCTGCAATAATCTGTGAAAACTAAAAAGGTACCTCCATAGGGGATTAGACCACCGTGTAATGCAATTCCATTCATTATAGCAGCCATACCATGCTCCCTAACTCCATAATAAATATATGAGCCTTTAAAAAAATTTTTCTTTATTGTTAGCATATTTTTAGTTTTAGTGTTGTTTGATCCACTTAGATCAGCTGATCCACCAATTAGATTTTTAATAAAGGATGATAACAACTCGAGAGATAATTCACTTGCTTTTCTTGTAGCACAATTAGTTTGTAATCCAATATGATGATTTTTAAAATTATTAATTTTAATTTTTAAATCACTACTAAATTTTTTTGAAAAAAAGCTTTTATATTTTGATAAATTTAATTTTTTAATATTTATCTTATCCCAAT
>MDSW01204165.1_pt1 | contig 20551 bp, 25 predicted proteins | sample 811171 | NCBI WGS metagenome assembly MDSW01 (sample SAMN05326641, study PRJNA326480) | marine metagenome | isolation source: seawater | place: Atlantic Ocean: North West | collected 2012 | reverse complement strand
TTGGTAAAAGAACTGCAACCAGATTACTTAATTAATTTTGGAGCTAACTCTTTTGTTGGTGTTAGCTGGGACGTACCCTTAAGTGTTCTTGATGTTAACACGGGCGGTGTCGTTAGATGTCTCGAGGCCATCAGAAAATTTAAGCCTGACTGTCGCTTTTATAGCGCAGGTTCTTCAGAGGAACTTGGCAACGTAGATTATAGCCCGCAGGATATCAATCATCCGATTAAACCTAGGAGTCCATATGGAGCTTCTAAAGCTGCCGCTAGACACATGGTAAAAGTTTATCGCGAGTCATATGATTTGTATGCAGTTCACTCTATCCTATTTAACCATGAAGGTACAAGAAGAGGAGAAGAGTTCGTAACTAGAAAAATTACGAAAAAGGTTGCAGAAATAAAGTATGCATTAGATAATAATTTATCTTTTGAACCTCTTCAGCTAGGAAATATAGATTCAAAAAGAGACTGGAGCGACAGTATGGACTTTATGAGAGGCGTTTGGTTGATGATGAACCAAGATAAACCTAAAGATTATGTTTTATCAAGTAACGAAACGCATTCTGTAAGAGATTTTGTGCAAAGAGCTTTCACTCACGCAGATGTACCGGGCCTTTGGAGCGGTGAAGGTATGGACGAAAAATTTAGAGTTTTTCAAGAAAATACAGTCTTGGCCGAGATAAATGAAAAATTTTACAGGCCAGCAGAAATAGACCTTTTACATGGTGACTCTACTCCTGCTAGAGAAGAACTTGGCTGGAAGCCTGAGATTTCATTTGACAAATTGGTAGAAAGTATGGTAGATAATGATTTAGCTATATGCCGAAAAGAAAAAAGCTAACTATCTACCAGTACATAATTGAAAAATTTATAGGTAATTCTAAAACTATCTGGTCGGATAGAGAGGCTACTAAAAGAGAAATAGCTACGGCAAAGAAGCTTCTTAAAGCTTATCCAGATAAAAAATTCTGGTTTAGAGCTTCAATACCGTTCGACAATCTGGAATCGTTGATTTGGTTCCTTTCCCCTAACGGTAAGCGATACTTAGTCGTTCAATGGGGTAAATATAAGCTTGACTTACGTCCAGAAAAGAAATACGATGTAGGAGACAAGAAGCTCGGTAGAGCAAAGAAAATCAAAAAGAAAAAAAATTTACTAGACTTTTTAAGAGATGGCAGCAAAGAAAAAAATTGACGCGTTAGACCCGATAGGTCAGATTAAACAATACCTCAAAGACCACAAGCATGAGCACTACAACTTTGAGACGGAGGCAAACTATACAGTTTCTAGCGGTAGCTTACTTTTAGATATCGCTATGGCAGGAGGGTTGAGACCTTCGATTATCCGTGCTAGTGGCATATCTGAGGGAGGCAAAACTTCTTGTTCGTTAGCTTTTGCTAGAAATTTTCAGCAAACAGTAGACAACTCCATGGTTATCTATGTTAAGTCCGAAGGCAGACTTTCGCCAGAGATGATAGACAGGTCAGGCGTGGATACTTCCGAAGATAAGTGGTTTGTTTTTAAATCTAATATTTTTGAGACAGTTATTGGATTCATCACAAATCTAATCAAAGATAATCCTACCGAGAGAAAATACTTTTTTATCATAGACTCGATGGATTCTTTAATACCTTCTGGAGATATTGACCGCTCCTATGCAGAGGCTACCAAGGTTGCAGGAGGCGCAGTTTTAAGTTCTAACTTTCTTAAAAGAATGGCACTGCCTATTAGCACAAGAGGTCACATTTGTTTTATGATTTCTCAGGTTAGAAGCACAGTAAGTGTTAATCCTTATGACAAAGGCGACCCGAAGCTTACAAACGCCACAGGAGGCAATGCTTTGCTTCACTTTTCAGACTGGATATTTGAGTTTCAGAAGCGTCACAAGGCCGACCAGATAACATCTAAGAACTCTAAAGATGGAAACCCTGACGGACACTGGTGCAAAATTATATTTAAGAAAACACCTAACGAAACAACCGGCGCAGAAATTAGATACCCCATTAGGTACGGCAGGACGGGCGGCAAAAGTGTTTGGATTGAGTATGAGATTTTTGATTCACTTTTAAAGTGGGGCTTTATCGAAAAAGCGGGCTCTTGGGTTACTATCAACAAAAAATTGATTGATGAACTCAAAGATAAGAAACTTGAGATTCCAGAGAAGATTCAAGGAGAAGATGCTTTCACTGCCTATTTAGAAGAGAATCCTAAGCTTACAGAATATCTGTTTGCTAAGTTAAAAGATACTCTCACTTTAGCTTAGGTTGTATACGTTTTACCGATGTTACATAAAAATGTGTTTTATGGATGTTACGTAACAGCCTAGGCGAGTGAGACTTTACAACATTAACGGAAAGCTTGTAAGCAAGAATGTAGTAAAATACAAGATTGATTGGGAAAAGTCATGCAGATCAAAGATACAGTTCGAGGTAAAGAGTTTCTTCAAAGACCATTGGGAGAATCACATTTGTTACGAAGAGTTCCCCGTTTTTGGCACAAGAATGAAAGTCGATCTGATAAATTTTACTCGCAAGATAGCAGTAGAAGTGCAAGGTGATCAACACAATCAATACAACAAATTTTTCCATGGAGGGTCTAGAGATAAGTATCTAGCTTCCATAAAAAGAGATATGAAAAAAATAAGCTGGTTGGAGATGAACGAATTTAACGTTCTGGAAATAGAAACAAAAGATATAAAGAATCTTAGTAGATCTTATATTTTTGATACTTTTGGCGTTGAAATTTAATACTAGGTGTAATATAATATGATGAGTAAAGAAGTTCAATACGGCAGTATCCCGCAGGATCTTCTGGATAACATTAGCGAAATGTCTTATGGTGGTTATGTGTTATTTAGTTTTGACGAAAACGCGAAGCCACAAGTACACGCACAGATATCCGATGATTTAAATGCAATGTCGTTGCAGTATTTCGTTAAAAACTGGTCAGAAGCCATGGAAGAGATCTCTAGAGAAAGCTTTCTTGAGAATATAACTACCAGAATACAAAATAACTCAGAGGAAGAAGAAGGTTACGAAGATGAGTGATACAGACATTTCAAATTATTATCCCGACAAAAAAGAAACCCCTCTACCGGGATTAGAACCTCCTGCTTCATTGACAGCAGGTGAAGCTCCAGACTCTGCGCCAGCAGAACCAGAAGCCCCCGCTCCAGTAGAAGCTTTGGGTGTGGATGATTTAGGTATTGATTTGCCAGATATACCTTTGCCAGATGATGAGCCTATTGAGGATAGTATCAAAGATACTTTTGAAGATGCTGCTTTTAATTTTGCTGTTGTTGGTGTTGGTCAAGGTGGCTCAAGGTTAGCAGAGTCTTTCTGGAACTTGGGTTACCGCAGGGTCGGGGTTATCAACACGGCCAAGCAAGACCTTTCTTTAATAAACATACCAGAGCAGAACAAACTTTTGATTGGCGACGGAGGTGCTGGCAAGAATCCAGATGCAGCAGATGAAGTCTTCCGCACTCGCTATGAAGATATTTTAGACTTCCTTAAAAGGACTTTTGGCACAAGCTATGAAAGAGTTTTAGTTTGTGCTGGCGCAGGTGGCGGCACCGGAGCCGGTGGCGTAGCTAGAGTTATTGATATTTGCCACGACCTCAATCAGTCTTTAGGCAAGGAAACTAAGGACACTGATGCTAAAGTAGGATGCATTCTAGCTTTGCCTACCAGAGCAGAAGGTATTAAGGTTCAAGATAACTCAAAGAAAACAATTACGAAAGTAATTGATGCCCAGAAAACTGGCGTGCTTTCACCTTTGGTAATACTTGACAATGAGAAGATTAAACAGTTATATCCTAAGCTGTCTGTAAATCAGTTCTGGAGTACGGCAAACAATAGTATCTGCTCTATCTTCCACTTGTTCAATAAGATATCTGCCAAAGAATCTGCATATACTACTTTTGACAAGGCAGATTTAGACACTATATTCTCTTCTGGTATCATTATGTTCGGCGCAACACCGATCAAGGACACCAGTGAGACAGGAATATCTTACGCAGTTAGGGATAATCTAAGAAAGAATATCTTAGCTGGCGTTGATGCCTCTACTGGCAACGTAGCTGCTTGCGTCATCATCGGAGACAAAAACTCTCTTGACAACATACCCCAGTCTAGTTTAGAACATGGGTTTGAGCAGCTTAGTCGCATGATGGGCGGAGGTTCCACAGTTCATCGTGGAATCTACACCGGTGCAAAGCAGGGTTTGGCAGTTTATACTGCGATAGGTGGCTTACAAGCTCCAGAAAACCTGTTTGACTACTTCTTCGAGGTAGATAGAAAATACAAATAGTAGATGTCACTATATAGCATTAAGCTTGAGAAGTATGTTTTAGGCGGGCTTCTCAAGACACCAGAGGTTTTGGCAGAGGTAGATTCTTATCTGTCTGTCGCAGATTTTTACAATGAAGTTCATCAATCAATCTACTCTGTAATTAGAAACTCTTACATCGCCAATGAAAAGATAGATAAAGTTTTAGTCTCTACCAAGATGATGAAGCTTGGTATTACAGCAAAAGACTCTGTTAATATACATGACTATCTAGAAGCAATAATATCTAGCGCGCCTAATTCAAAAGCTATTATTGATTATTGCAAAGAGTTAATATCTTTTAGGATTAGGAGAGAAATAATAGACACTACCGGTTCGATAGAAGAGTATATAAATAATACTGGCGAAGACAGCGTAGACGATATTATTTCAAAAGCAGATTCTTTATATTCTCAAAAGATTCTCTCTTACGAGCTTGATGATAATCCAGAAAATATTTTAGACAGCTTTTTAGATGAAGTAGAAGAGTCTGGTAAAAATCCGATAGATGATTCTGGACTACTAACTCCATACCCTGAGTTTAACAGATTGTTCGGAGGGCTAAGAGACGGAAACATATATGCCATAGTCTCAAGGCCAGCTCAAGGTAAAACTACTTTTATAAATGACATCTGCCTAAACACCTCTCTACAAAACAATGTTCCTGCTTTAGTTCTAGACACGGAGATGTCTACAAAAGAAATAAAGTTTAGAATGGCAGCAGCACAAACGCAAGTTCCTCTTTGGTATCTTGAGACAGGCAACTGGCGCAAGAATGAAGAGATGTTTAAGAAGGTCAGGGACTACCAAGAAAACTTCAAAGGTAAGTATGACAATCATCAATATTTTCACTATCATGTGAGAAATAAAACGGTTGATGAAGTTTGCTCGATCATTCGTCGTTGGCATATGAAATATGTCGGCAGAGGTAATCCTTGTGTCATAGCTTACGATTACGTTAAGTTGACGGGCGAGAAGGTAGATAGGAACTGGGCAGAGCATCAAGCTATAGGCGAAAAGATAGACAAGCTCAAAAGAATATCAGAAGAGTTGTCTGCTCCTATTATTACTGCCATGCAGATGAATAGAGCTGGGGAAAGTCATAACAGGAATAGTCGTAATCTTGTAGATGATAGCTCTGCCATATCTTTATCGGACAGGCTTCAGTGGTTTGCAAGTTTCGTAGGTATTTTTCGCCGAAAGACTAATGACGAAATAGCTATGGACGGAGAACAGTTTGGGACGCACAAACTTTTACCGATTAAGACTAGATATCAAGGCAGAGATGCTGCTGGGCATATTGATTTAGTTCGCAGGCCAATCATAGAAGAACATAACGACACAGAAGTTCACAGAGAAGAATGGGTACAGAACTATCTAAACTTTAATGTAGAAAACTTCTCTGTTCAGAGTAGAGGTTCTCTCCACAACATAGTAAATAATATTCGCCAGAGGTTTGATATAGCAGAAGAAAGAATCGCTGGCCACGGAGATACGCAGATATAAATGGCGGACGTTAGAGATGTACTATTAGACTTGGGTTATAAAATTCAAGATCATGGCAGGGAGTACAGAATGTCTCCTCTTTATAGAGACTCAAGCAGCAGTTCTGTGCTGAGAGTATATAAAGACACTGGATGGTGGACTGACTTTAAAGAAAACAGAGCTGGCCCTTTCGAGGAACTGGTCAGGCTAACTCTTGGCCTTTCTGATATAGAAAAAGCTAAAGAGATAATCCTAGATAAATATAAGTTTAAGAAGCCTGAGAGAAAAGAATCTAAGCTCGAACACGTCAAAGAGTTGCCTAGTGAAATCTTAGATAATCTTGTAGAAGACTATTCCTATTGGGGAGGCAGAGGTGTCAGCAAAGAAACTCTTAATTTGTTCGGCGGGGGTAAAGCTATAAAAGGGAGATTCTATGGTAGATATGTATTTCCTATCTTTAATAGTCAAAAAAAATTAATAGGTGTCACCGGTAGAGACACCACGGGCGAAAACAAATTAAAGTGGTTGCATAATGGCCCTACCTCAAAGTGGGCTTATCCTTTGCAAATCAATTTTAATATCGTGTCTAGCTCTAATGAATTAATCTTAGTTGAAAGTATTGGAGACATGTTGGCCCTTTGGGAGGCTGGTATAAAAAATACCATGGTCACCTTTGGCCTTCGCATCAGCCCACATTTACTTACTTGTATTTTGAGATTAGACCCAGAAAGCATTATAATAGCTTTTAACAATGACGAGGACGGCAGAGCTGGAAACAAAGCTGCCCACATTGCCAAAAAGCTAGTGCAAAAACATTTTGACGAAGGGGTTGTAAAAGTTAAGCTTCCTTGTAAAAATGATTTCGGGTGCATGGATAAAAAAGAAATTTTAGAATGGCAGAAAAGTTAAAAGAAAAAATCTTATCAGCATCAAGGCTGAAAACATTAGAAACTTGTTCTTGGTCTTACTGGTGCAACTACCACTTAAAACTACCACAGAAACAAAATGAGGGCGCACAGCGAGGAACTGTGTGCCATTTAGTGTTTGAAATGTTGGTTAAGAAAAAACACAAGAAACACTACGAAAAAATTATGAAAGCGAACACGATAGACGGAAGTCCCGCTATCGTTAGGCTTGTTATGAAACATCTTCGTAAGATGGAGAAGTCTTCTGATCTACCAATGACAAACCAAGAAAATACAGAGTTGGTTTGGGATATGATTATGGTAGGGCTAAAGTATGACTTTTTTGGCTGGGGAGGTAAAGTAGATAACCCAGAACTTGAGTTTCTGTTAGAAAAAGAAAACCCTACATACAAAATAAGAGGGTTTATTGATAAACCTATAGTTTACAAACGTGGTAAAAAAGTAAAAATTGTAGATTATAAAAGCAGCAAATACAAGTTTAGAGGAGAAGAACTTCATTCTAATGTGCAGGCTATGACTTACACTCTGGCCGCTAAAAAGCATTGGCCAGATTTCAAGCCTACGGCAGAATTTTTATTTTTAAGATTTCCTAAGAGTCCCGTCCAGCAACTTGAGTTTACAGAGGAGCAGCTTAAAGGCTTTGAATATTATTTATCTTATGCTTATTTTAAAATAAATAATTATACAGAAGAAGATGCAACTTCAAACTATGCTGCGGACACGAAAAAGAACGCATGGCTATGCAAGGTAGGTAAATGGCGATGCCCTTACATTGATGGATATGATTACTACTCTCTCAAGGATAAAGAGGGAAATCAAGTAGCCTCTAGCTTTAAAAAGGTTGAATTAGAGCAAATTAAAGTAAAAGGTCAGAAGATTGTTAAAGAAAAGTACGAAGGTTGCCCAAGGCACGCTGGCAGCGACGAATATTTAGATATTTTTTCTTGACACGCCCCCAGAATCCTAGTATAATCTGCGCATGGACAAGGTTCTACCTTTATTCAAGTCACATTACAGCATAGGTAGGTCTATACTGACTCTGCACCCGAAAGGTTCCTCTGACGGAGTAGGTCCAGATTCAATAATTGATATTTGTGCCGACTCTGGTCTCAAAGAGCTTTACTTGGTTGATGACAGTATGACAGGCTTCATGGAGGCGTACCACAATGCCTCTGAGGTTAATATTGATTTAAGGTTTGGGTTGAGGATAAACACTTGCGAAGATATATCTAAAAAAGATAAAGATTACGCAAAGTCAGAATCTAAATGTATTTTATTCTGTAAGAATAAGTCTGGATACGAAAGGCTATTAAAAATATCTTCTATTGCATCTACTGACGGGTTCTACTATATGCCTAGAATAGATTACAAGTCATTGCATAAATACTGGAGCGATGATGACTTAATGCTTATAGTGCCATTTTACGATTCTTTTATTCATAAGAATAAGTTTAGCATGGGCAATATTATCCCAGACTTTTCACAAATAAAACCAAAATTCTTTCTAGAAAATAATGATTTACCGTTTGACTCTGCATTAAGAAAGCATGTTTTGAGTTATTGCGAAGATAAGTACGAAACGCAAGAGGTTAAGAGCATTTACTACAAAGAGAAGAAGGACTTCCCTGCTTACTTAACCTTTAGATGCATCTCCGACTCCGCCCCCGGCAGAGCAAAGAGAACTTTGGCTAAACCTAACTTTGATCATATGTGTTCTAATGAGTTTAGCTTTGAAAGCTGGTATGAAAAAATTTAAATTATCACAACAACTAATTGACAGGGCGCAAAAAAGGGCTGACAAGCTGCCTTTGCTGAACAATTCTATTAGAAAAGGTGAAGGGGCATTAGTAGCTTACATCGGCGAAGAAGTTGCCAAGCATGTTCTAGGCGGCGAAATAAAGGACACCTACGATTATGACCTAGTATATCATAATCCTTGCTCTGGTCATTTTACCGTCGATGTAAAAACCAAGGAGAGAACTGTAGCTCCTCAATTAAACTATAACTGTACAGTAGCAGACTTTAATCCTAATCAAGACTGCGACGAGTATGTTTTTGTTAGCGTAATGAAGAACTTGAGCTATGCTTGGTATCTTGGTAAAATAGATAAGTCTGAGTTTTATCAGAAAGCTAGGTTCTACAAAGAGGGCGACTACGACCCAGAGTCACCTCCGAGGAAAAGCTTTTACTTCAGAGCAGATTGTTATAATATTCCTATCAGAGATCTAAATGGATAACGACTTTTTTAAAAAAGCAGCAGGCAAAGACCTAGTCTTCATGGACTTGGAGACTTTCAATGTTAATCTAAACTTTTACAACAATCGACCTTGGCAAGTCGGGATGATACGAGTTGTTAAAAATAAGATTCAAGATAGGTTTGATGAGATGGTTAAGTGGGACTGCGGTCTGAAGATATCAGATGAAGCAGCTAGGATAACTAGATTCAGCCAAGCTAAGTTTAATAAACTCGCTAAACCAGAGCCAGAAATATTTCCAACCGTTTATCAATGGTTAGATTCGTGCGATTATATTGTCGGCCATAATATTTTAGGTTTTGATATGTATCTCATTAGGGACTGGTGCAAGATGAACGATAAACCTTACGCTCATCTGTTTGAAAAATGTATAGACACCTTGTCAATCGGTAGAGGTATCAGAACAGAACACTACTTCAAGAAGCAGGAGGAGAACTTTTTTGATTATCAATACAGAATGCTGACTCACAGAGTTAAAGGCATTAGAACTTCTCTCACTGAGTTAGGTAAGTATTATAACATTGAACATAACTATGAAACCTTGCACGATGCTATTAATGACTTGGAGTTGAATTTAAAAGTTTGGAATAAATTAAAAATTGATATGAGTAGAGTTTAGGTATATAATACATATATGCCTAGTATGGATTTTGCATACGACTTGATTGAAAAACTATCTGAAGAATCTGATACAGATTACGCTATAGTTATCTTAAGAAAAGGCAGGAAGCAGGACAAGTTAGATTTTTTTTATAGGTTTGAGAAAGAGAATAAGGACACTTTAAGAGTTTTAACAGAGAAGCTAGAATTAATATTACTGGAAGATGGAGACAGCAAAGGCGAACAAAAATCAGAGCCTCCCACCCCGCCAAAGAAAAAAAAGCGAGGCAGGCCAAGAAAAAAGAAAGACTGAGTTCTCAAACAACTTCGAGAGCTTAAACCTAAACATTCACGGGGTACGTCTACCTAAATTTGAGATTCAAGATGAATATCTTGAGCTGATTGATAACCCAGAAAAAGTAAAAGACACTTACGACTTCTTGATAGCTCTTTGCCAAAAGGGTTTTAAAAAGCTAGGCATAAAGCGAGGAACAGAGAAGCATAAGAAGTACGTTGAGAGAATACATTACGAGCTAGATATTCTCAAGGAGTTAGGTTTTGTTGATTACATACTCCTAGTATGGAAAGTAATTTACTTTTGTAAGACATCTGATATCCCAGTCGGGCTAGGTCGCGGTTCTGCGGCGGGAAGCTTCGTTCTTTATTTATTAGGCGTTACCAAGATAGACTCTGTTAAATATGATTTGTTCTTTGAGAGGTTCGTCTCCAAGATTCGCGCTAAAAAGAAAGTTGTCGATGGAGTAACATACCTTGATGGTTCTTTGATGTGTGATATAGATATGGATGTGTGCTACTACAAGCGTAAAGATGTACTAAAGTATCTAGAAAAAGAGTTCCAAGGCAAGACTTCCAAAATAAGGACACTAAACACGCTTAGCGGCAAGTTGGTAATGAAGGAGTGTGGTAAAACTGTCGAGGATAAATCAGAGACAGAAATGAATCATGTTTCTGCTATGATACCCAAGGTGTTTGGTCAGGTAAAAGATATATCAGAAGCTTACGAAGAAGTAGATGAGTTTAAAGACTGGTGCGATTCTAACCCAAGAACCTACAATACAGCGCAGAAGATAAAAGGGTTAGTGAAGAATAAGGGCGTTCACCCGTCTGCCATACTACTATCCTACGATCAAATAACTAAAAGCTGCCCGATAGAACTTGACTCCGACAAAGAAAAGATATCTTCTTACAATATGGACTGGTCTCAAATGTTTAACGTCAAACTTGACGTTCTTGGTTTGAGAACTGTTTCGGTCGTAGATCAAGCTTGTAAATTCATAGGTATAAATGTAGAAGATATAGACCTAGACCATGAAAGTATTTACCAAAATCTTTATGACTTAAAACAACCACAAGGTATTTTTCAAGTAGAAGCTAGAGCTAACTACGAAGTCTGCAAAAAGGTAAAACCAAAAAGCCTAGAGGAACTTAGTGCTGTGTTAGCTCTTGCAAGACCGGGCGCTATGCAGTTTACCGACCAGTACGCCAACTATACCAACAATGATAGCTACGACGTAATACATCCTTTCTTTGATGATATTCTAGGCGCAACTGGAGGCGTTTGTTTGTATCAAGAACAGATGATGAAGATGGCTCACAAAGTTGGATTTACGCTTGATGAAGCAGAGCTGCTGCGACGTATTGTCGGCAAGAAGAAAGTAAATGAAGTCAAGAAGTGGAAGAAGAAGATTAAAGATAAGGTTAAGCAAAACAATCTAGATAAAGAAGTCGGGGATGTACTATGGCAAATCCTTGAAGATTCGGCTAACTATTCTTTTAATAAATCTCACTCTATAGCTTATGCTGCTTTGGCCGCGGCTACGGTTTACCTCAAGTTTAATCATCCCAAAGAGTTTTTCTTAGCCTTGTTGCAGATGAGCAAGTTTGAACCAGACCCTATCGCTGAGATATCTAAAATACATAGAGAGCTAACTCATTTCAATATAGAGCTTTTGCGCCCAGATATACTTAAATCAAAAGATGATTTCTCTATCGAGGGAGATAACATAAGGTTCGGACTGACCTCAATCAAAGGTATATCTCATTCTTCTATTGAAAAGCTAAATCATTTTAAGACTTGTGCGTCAAATAAATTTGAGGTTTTTCAAGCATCTACAGAAGCTGGCATTAACTTAGGCGTTCTATCTGCTCTGATTCAAGCAGGAGCTTTGGATGTAGCTAAAAAGTACACTAGGAGTAAGGTTGTGCTAGAGTGCCAGCTTTGGAAGATACTTACTCCTCGCGAGAGAATCATAGCTTTAAGATTCGCTGAGGAAGGCAATGATGACTTGATAAATGTTATCAATCAAATGAAGTCTAAGGTTGATGATGAAGGCAAGAGGTATATCAAAGATTCAAGGATAGAAACCATGAGGAAGAGATTCTCTGGATACAAGAGTATCTTTGACATAAATAGCAAGAATGAAGACTTTGCTAACTGGTATTATGAAAACGAGCTACTAGGATATACTCATGGCATATCTATTAGAGATATATTTCTAAGAGAAAACCCAGAGCTTCGTCAAGTGGAAGAAGTCAAAAATATTAGGCCAAAACAAAAAGTCTATTTCGTTGGTACTATTGCTGACTGTACAGGAGTAAAAGTTTCTAAAAGCGGTAACGAGTACGTTAAGTTCGAAGTTGGAGACGAAACAGGGTCGATAGATGTCTTATTATTCAACAATAAAAGAAATAGCGGCATTGATGATTGTATATCTGATAATGGCACACTCCCAGCTAAGAAAAATATCGTAATTGTGACAGGCACTAAAGCAGAAGATGGAGTATTTGCCAACTTCGTGACCACTCAAGATAGAAAGATATACATGAAGTTAGGCCAGCTTAAAAATGATGAGAAAAATTTGAATTAACTATGCTTTTTTTATATAATAAAGCGTAGTTTATGATTCATTTTTATAAGCCAAATCAATGGAACTCTGGGTGCTGCTGTAGCTTTTCTTACAATACTAGCGATAAGTCTTTTTACGTCCAGCTTCTCAAACAGTTAAGTTGGGACTCTGAAAATTCAAAGGGCAAGTTCGACACTAAAACCCGCTCTGCTTGTAAGTTCACTCCTACTGAGATCGGTTCTTTTATTGACTGCATCGAGAGCGGCAGAGAGTTCTCTAGCTTCCATAAAACTCCAAAGGAAAACACTTCTTTCTCTTTCAAACCTAAAATGAAGGATGATAAGAAAGACGGGTTTGCTTTTACATTAACGAAAATGCCTAAAGACGGAGATAAGAAGAGCTACTCTATTAGCTTTACGTTTGGTGAATCTAAATTTTTAAAACAGTTTCTGCTTACAGCTTTGAGTATGTACTCATCTTCTTCGATCAAGGAGAATAACGAAGCTATCGCCAAAAGTATCGCTGCTAAAAATAATCAGTGAAGAAGAAGATTCTATATCAGTCGGACTCGGCGCTAGCGAAAACGGGCTTTGGTAGAAATACTAAAGCTCTTCTTTCTTACCTATACAAAACTGGCAAGTATGAAATAGTTAGCTACTGCTGTGGAAATGCTCGCTCTGCACCTACCCTGCAAAGAACCCCGTGGAAGTCTATCGGCACTTTACCTGACGATCAGAATCAGTTGGCGCAGCTTAACAAAGACCCCGGCCAAGCTAGAATGGCGAGCTATGGGGCGTATTTAATAGACGAAGTGGTAAAGCAGGAAAAGCCTGACGTTTATATCGCAGTTCAAGACATTTGGGGCGTCGATTTTGCAGTAGGCAAACCTTGGTTTGATAAAATCAATTCGGTCATCTGGACGACACTTGATTCTCTTCCTATTTTACCCACTGCGGTAGATAATGCCTCGAAAATTAAAAACTATTGGATATGGAGCAACTTCGCCACTAAAGCTTTGCATGAAAAAGGCCATACTCATGTAAAAACTGTTCATGGCTGTCTTGAAACTAAAAACTTTTATAGATTAACTGACGAAAACAGAAAGCAGCTTCGTGCAAATAATGGCATATCTGACGATACATATATTGTAGGTTTTGTTTTTAGGAATCAATTACGCAAGTCTGTACCCAACTTGCTAGAAGGTTTTAAGAAGTTTCAAGCAGATGTACCAAAAGCGAAACTGCTCTTACATACCCACTGGGGAGAAGGTTGGAATATCCACAAACTCGCAGATGAGCATAAAATTTCTAAAGACGACATTCTTACTACTTACTATTGCGGCAGCTGTTATGGCTATAAAGTAAAGCCTTTTACTGGCCAAGAGCAGAAGTGTGATCTCTGCGGAGCAGAGAAGACTATGAATACCACTAATGTCGGGGCAGGTGTTAGCGAGGTTCAATTAAATGAAATTTACAACTTGATGGATGTCTATTGTCATCCTTTTACAAGTGGCGGACAGGAAATACCTATTCAAGAAGCTAAACTTACAGAACTAATTACGCTTGTTACAGACTATAGCTGCGGAGAAGAGCAATGTGAAGAAGGTTCTGGCTCTATACCCCTAGAATGGAACAAGTATGTAGAGCACCAAACAGAGTTTATTAAAGCCTCGACCTGCGCTGAGTCAATCTACCAAAACTTGTTAAAAGTTTATTATATGCCCAAGAACCAACTTGAGTTTATGGGTAAGATGGCTAGACAATGGGTTATAGATGGATTTTCTGTTGAAGTCGTTGGTAAAATTTTTGAAGACTTTATAGATAACTGCGAACCAGCCAACTATGATTTTGAAAAGCAAGAAGAAGAGGAGAAAGTTAGAAATTTCCCAGATGCTTTTGTAGAAAATATTCCTGACGACTCAGAGTGGATATTGTCTTTATATAAGAAGATTTTAAATAGGGACAACACTATTCACGATGATGGATATAAATACTGGATGCAGCAGATCAGCAACAAGACTCCTAGAAAAAATATAGAAGATTATTTTAGGAAAGTTGCAAAAGACCACAATGATAAAAATTTCCCAGTAAAAATAGAAGACTTGTTAGATAAAGAAGACGAAGGTAAAAGAATATTATATATAATGCCTGACTCTCAAAAAGATGTTTTCTTAATTACGTCTTTATTTAAATCTCTAAAGGAAAAATATCCAGACTATAATTTATATGTTTCTACAAAACTGGAGAACTTTCCTATTCTTTGGGCTAATGAACATATTCATAAACTTATACCTTACTCTGAATCTTTTGATAATGTTTTGAGTTTAGAGGGGATAGGCGAATCTAATGAATATTTCACTATGGTTTTCGCGCCATATCTCACGACGCAAAGACATTCTAACTATATTCACAACATGAAAGATGTTATAGACAAGGACTACCTATGCACATTTTAGAATCATACGCGCTACAAGACAACTTAAAGATAGATAAACCTTTCATATATGAAAAGTTTTTTCCCATGGCTATCGAAGGCAGGTATATAACTATTGATACTGCTAGTGATGACGAATCAAATAAGTATAGCCACTGGAGTATGGTATTAGATTTCCTAACTCCATATCTAAAAGAAAAGAAAATCACCGCAGTTCAACTCGGAGGCAAAGAAGATGAACAAATCCCCGGCTGCTATATAGCTGTTGGCCAAACAGATCCAAATCAAAAAGCCTATGTTATAAAAAACTCTGCTTTGCACATTTCTGCTAACACTTTATCTTTGCAGATAGCTTCAAGCTATAATAAAAAGATTATATCTTTGTTTGGAAACTCTTTCTACGAGCAGTTTAAACCTTACTGGAGTAATCCAGACGATGTCACTTTGTTAAAGGGTAATATTAAAAAGCCTACATTTAACGGCAATGAAGCACCTAAAACTATAGATGCTATCGCTCCCGAAAAAGTAGCTCAAGCCATCCTGCAGAACCTTGGACATCCTCATTCTTTTGCTTTTAATACCTTGAAGGTAGGTTCTCTTTACAAAAATAGGAGAATAGAATCTTCTTTATCGAACCCTATCGCAGATATAGGCGCACTAGGAGTAGAAAGTCTTATTGTTCATTTAGATTATAATTACAACTTAGATAATCTAATAAAGCAGCTTGAAATATGTCCGTGTTCTGTAATTACTAACAAACCTATTCCAGAAGATATTATTTTAAGATATAAAGAAAGAATAGTTGAGATAGTTTATTTCCTCGAAGACGACAACGACCCATCTTTTGTAAACTTTTGTATCAGCAAAGGTAAACAGATAGGCCTGTTAAGCAGACAGCCTAAAGAGTCAATTGATAAATATAAAATTAATTATTTAGACATTGATAAACCTATAAATATTATACCTGAGATAAAATTTGAAGATATAGAAGAGATAAAAAATACAAATAAGAAAAAGATATTTTTTAAATCTAATAAGTTTCTTATCCATGAAGGCAAAGCTTACCCTAATAAGATGTCTGTAGCCGTGAATCAACCTATCTCTTCCTTTGATCACCCCTTCTGTCAGATCATAGATCACAGAGATTTTTGGGAGGATAAAGAGCATTTCTACTTTGTTGAAAAAAAGTAGTTGACTTTTAAGCAGAAGTCTTGCATAATTAGCGACGTATGGCAAAGAATACACCGCCGAAAACAATAAAGAGGAACGAACACGGGCTACTTGAGGGCATTAAGTACAGCTACCAAGATGACGGACTAATTGACTGGAGAAAGATGGTTAAGAATGAGCATATCGTACCTAACCGAGATAATACTTCAGAAACAGATGTCACAAAGTTAAAAGATAAAGATTTAATTATTCTTTTAGCAGGCTTGAAAGATGTTGCTCAAATGAGAGGTATCAAGTCCGTAAAGTATGACATCGTTACCGCTTCTCCAGAGTATGTATGCATGAAATGTGGTATCACTTGGTCAGGAAACTACGAAACTGAGGGAGAAGATGTCTACTTTGAGGGCACTGCTGATGCGGGGCTAAATAATACTGAGGGTTTTGGCCAGATTTATCTAGCAGCTATCGCAGAAAATAGAGCTTTCTGTCGAGCCGTCCGTAACTTCTTAAAGATTAACATTGTGGCCAAGGAAGAGATTGCGCCGAATAAAGGTAAGCAGGCTTCCACTACCAAGGTGACTACGCCTTCTGCTATGTTTTCTTCTCAATCATCTGTTTCCATGTCTCCAGATTCTTTTCTGCTGACGATACTAAAGGAAAACAATATCACTTTTGAGCAGGTAAGGAATAAGCTTATCGAGGAGAATAATACAGACGCGAAGAAGTGGAGCAGTGTCAAAGACATTCCTCGCCTCACTGCCTTCGAGATAATCGACAGAATCCAGAAAAAAGCTAAAGCAGCATGACACAAGACTTAAAAAACCGTATCGGTATATTTGACGAGATATCTGCCGACATAGGCCGAACAAAATCATTCACCAGACCTTCATCGCTTATCTGCTCCTCAAAGATTAGCGATGAGGACTGGAGGCACTTGCAAAACTCTGCAAACCTATACATGAATAAGTGTTTGCCAAATAATTCATTTATTACTGATGAGAATGAGCTATTGGAAACTTTCGCGCAAAACAAAGATAGTATTAAGAACATTACGCCAAACGGTTTGATTGTCCCTAAAAGACATACTGTTTTGGAGTACAATCTTCTTGTCAATGCGGTTGCTAGAATTATCAATAGTGCTGGCATCGGAGACTGGATTACCAGTTGGCACATTCCTCTTAATTTGCGAATCAAACATAACGAAATAAATGAGGAAAACATGAAGCGACATCATCCGACTGAACATATCCACTCGGATAGTTGGGCTGGCGAATCTGCTGATAGCGTTACTGTAATGATACCTATCTTTGGCGATACAGACCACAATCGGGTTACATACTATGACCCGCCAGATAATTTTGAGGACTCGTGGCTTGGCCCACTTCCTAGTTATGCAGATGGGGCAGAGATAGCTTCTAGATACGAGAAGTTAGACTTTGTGCCGAAGAAGCAGCATTTGATTCTTGCAGACTTCTCAACCTTACACGCTTCGCATAGGGACGCTGGTGCTGGCCATCGTGTCTCTATTGATACTACCTTCGTTCCTGTCAGAAAATATAAAGGCGGCGACGGAGAAACTATCCACCCGTGGAGGGAAAATGAAAGAGCTACGCACAAAGTTCTGAGTAGTTTGGGAGAAACTCATCTGTTCCATTTCCCAGATAGCGTAGACCAGCAAGTAGATAGTCAGGGAGGGTTTAAGCATCCTACAAACCTAGTAGTTAAAGAACTAGAATGATTTGTTACGATTGTGGTACTAAGGCGCAGCGCAAAGAAACTCGCGTTGCTAAAAAAGAAGGGCGTAGCCCTAAGACAACCATAAGATGTGGTACTTGGCGTAAGGGTACTTGCGAAAAATGCAAGAAGAAACGTATTTACGTCACAGAGGTCACAGACTTTTTGCTAGTTGGATAAAGTAGACATTGAGATGTGTTTTAACCCGTATATACTTTAATGTATTTTAGGTCGGATACACACTCAAATAAATAAAATGACCCAATTTAGAATATCTACACACTAGATGTGTTTTACAGTAACTTTGGGCATTTTATTAAGAGCGACTTCTGTCGCTCTTTTTTTGTGTAAATTCTTTTGTCAAAAGTCATGGAAAAAGATAAAATATATCAGATGATAGAGGACTTACTAGCTATTGACTTACGACATCTGGACGAGGATGAAAGGTTTGAAACAGAGTATCTCATAAATGATATCGTAATATCTCTTGAGGAACTCGCCGCAAAACTGGGCAAAGATTCAGATGTATCAATATAAAGCAAAGCTGATAAGAGTTGTAGATGGCGACACAGTCGATGCTATGATTGACTGCGGTTTTAGCACGTTCAAGAAAGAACGCATTCGCCTATACGGCATAGACACTCCAGAATGTCGCACAAGAGACAAAGAGGAGAAAGCGAGAGGTTTAGCGGCGAAAGCTAGACTTGAGGAGTTGATTGCTGAAGGTAATAACGAGTTCATTATAGAAACCTCTATTGATAAAAAAGGAAAATATGGCAGGCTTTTAGGTGTTTTGTATAAATATCCAGAGGATGCTTCTCCGTTTTCCGCAGTAGGCAGCTACAACGATAAGCTGATAGCCGAAGGTCATGCAAAAAAATATTTAGGAGGTAAGAAATGAAATTAGAAACTAGAATATTTATTTGTTTTCTATTAACTTTAATTTTTATTTTATGCACCGGATGTCATAGCATGAAGTACGAATGGTTGCCAGAGGATAAGCCTACTCCAAATAAGTATGAAAAGGAAACGGGCGTAATTAAAGGTACTATCGTAAAAATATCTTTTTGAATACTCAAACAGGGTTTAACTTCTTTGAAGAAGTTGTAGAAAAAGGAGACAAGCAATGCATAAAATGCTTGAAATTTTTGCCAAAAAAATGCTTCTCTAAAAGAGGAGGCGAAAACTATCTCAGGACAGAGTGCAAAGAGTGCAATAAGCAATTAGTAAAAGCTAAAAAACGACTAAAGGCAATACATGGATCTGCTCCGAAAAATCATAAATGTCCTATATGCGGTGGATCCGAGAAAGAATGCGAAGGTCAAGGCAACGAGGCTAATGGCGCGTGGGTGCTTGATCACTGTCATCAAACGGATAACTTTAGAGGATGGCTTTGTCACAAATGCAACCGAGGACTTGGGGCTTTTAAAGATTCCATCCCAACCCTATACAAAGCAATAGACTATTTAAAACAAAATGAGACTATCAGTAGTTAGCGGCGGGTTTGACCCGTTGCACATAGGGCATTTAGAGCTTTTAGAAAGGTCTGCCGCAATAGCAGATAAGCTTTTTGTAATCGTAAATACAGATCAGTTTTTGGCAAATAAGAAAGGTAAGCCTTTCATGCCACTCAGAGAACGCATGATGATTGTTCAAGCGTTGAAGCCTGTCAATCTTACAATCAAAAGTATCGACGAAGATCATACAGTTTGTGCCAGCCTAAAATTTGTGAACGAAATGTATCGAAATAAGTTTGATAAAATTATGTTTTGCAATGGCGGCGATAGAACAGATGGCACTAACACGCCAGAACACAAACTATGCGAAGAGCTAGGCATAGAGAGCGTATATGGCTTAGGAGATAAAATACAAAGTAGTAGTTGGCTTACAAAGTAATCTATTTTAAGGGAGATACATACTAGATATGTTTTAAACTCGCTATAGATACTTAAAAAGTTGAAAAAAAATTAGACAAACAGATTTTTCCTACTATAATATAATTGTATGAGAAATACTACATACAGAGTAAACGTAACACAGGCGGGCAGCGAACTTCAGATTGATTCTGTTGAGAAGCTGCGTAAGTTCAATCAGCATCGTTCGGAATACGTTGCTGTTCCAAAGTCTACATTTACTGTGGCAAAGGACTCTCAGACGCTGAAGTTCAGTAAGCGTCGGACACGCAAGTAATCTCCCCCCAGTAAATAGTAGTCCTCATAACGACCCCGCTCTTCGGAGCGGGGTTTTTTTATTTGAGTTTGATAAAGACAAGCATATAATAAAAAGGAATGTCTAAAGGCCAAATAATAACTTGGTGGGCGATTATATTATTTTTAATTATAGGCAACTGCATTTTGGCCGCTAAATATTTAGTATGATAGAATTAGTATTACAAGTCGCCTCTGGGCTAATAATTTTCATAGTGTGTATGTTTGCTTGGTCGTCTACCATATTAGTAGAAGAAAAAAAGAAAAGAAAGAAGGATAAAGATAGCGATAAATGACGTATAAAGAATTATTATTCAAGATGGCTCGCAGAGGGATGCTTACCCTTTCTAATGATAAAGACGGGCGAGGTTTGTTTTGGGTGAATATGAACAATATGGAAGCTCTTGATAGAGAGTTTGATTGGGCAGACTTTGAAGGTGATGATCCACCTAAAAAGTTTTCTTATGTGGACAGGCAAGGCAGAAAATTAGAAAGAGAGCATAGACTAGAGGACTTACCGGAAGACACCAGAATACAGAAAGTAGT
>MDSW01037287.1_pt1 | contig 20557 bp, 19 predicted proteins | sample 811171 | NCBI WGS metagenome assembly MDSW01 (sample SAMN05326641, study PRJNA326480) | marine metagenome | isolation source: seawater | place: Atlantic Ocean: North West | collected 2012 | reverse complement strand
TCCTGCTGCTGTAATTACAACTTTAGTCACAAAAACCATCTCTTAGTCTTATCATTAAGTTTTTAAAATTTTGGACAAAAAGCTCTGTTAATAGCATAGGTAGAAATATTAACTATATTTTTTAGATTCTATTACTGATTTGTGATTGAAAACAAATGTACTTTTTTTACTAGTTGATGGTTTTAGAGCAGACAAATGTTTTGGTGATAAAAAAACCTCATTAACTCCTAACATAGATTCCTTAATTCAAAATGGTACATATTTTGAACAGGCAATAAGTTCTGGTCAAGGAACTATTCCTTGTGTTGCAACTATCTTCACCAGTCTTTATCCATTTGAATGTCTAATTGGTGATGGAAATCTTTTCAAACTCAACTCAAACATTCAGTCGCATATTAAACATCTAAGAGATAATGGATTCGATACACATGCAACATTCCAAGAAGTAATGCACTATGTTGGTATGCAAGAAATGTTTGTTAATGTAGATCCTTATCCTATATCTTTAAGTTTGTGGGGTGGTAAAGGTGAAAAAATTATTGATAAACTTAGCTCTGAAAAAATGAAAGAACCATGGGTGTATTATTTACATTTGTACGACCTACATATGTTAGGATATCCTTATGAACAACGTCTCAAAGTTGGACCAAAAGAAATTCATGATGAAAAATATGGTGATAATCACTATGAGAGAATAATTTCCGCCATTGATTTCTGGTTAGGTAAAATTCTGAAAAAAATTGATCTTGAAAAAACTCTTGTTGTTTTGACTGCCGATCATGGAATTGAACATGGTGCATATACCCCTGAAATGTGGGATTTACATAATGAGAGTCGTGAAACTAGAAAACAATCTGACATTTCGAATCCAAAGACATCTGCATACAGATTGGGACATAAAATTGCAACCAATGCTCCTGGTTTTCTATCTCCTCTAAGAAAAAAACTTGCTGGAATGTACACTGACAGAGCTGATAAGAAAAGTAGAAAAGAAGTTTTATCTGGCGTAGAACAAAAAATTAAAAATAAAACTTTGAGTCCATATGAAGAAAGATTGATGAAGGAGTGTGGAATGCATATTGCACATATCTATGATGATCGAGTTCGAGTACCGTTGATATTTTCAGGTCCAAACATACCATCTGGAAAAGTTATCAAACAACAAGTTAGGAGCATAGATATTTTTCCAACAATAACTGAACTTGTTGGGCTTCCTGAAAAAACTAAGTCACATGGAATAAGTCTTGTTCCTCTATTAAAAGGAGAAAATTTAGATGAACAACCTGTATTTATGGAAACTGCGGTTAACACAAGTAAATCCCTTTCAAGTAATACAATAGGAGTAAGAACTTCTGAATACAAATACTTCCGAGATAGAGATATTATAACAAAAAATATTCATCTGTATGATTTAAAAAATGATCCATTAGAAGAAAAAAATATCTATAAAGAAAAACCCGATATTACTAAAAATATGGAAGAAAAATTAAACAAAATCCTTAATGAACAAAAAATTACATTTGAAAAATCAAAAAACACAATAACTGATGATGAAAGAGAGCAAGCTATAACAAAATTACGAAAACTTGGTTACATTTGATAAATTCCCTCGAGCAAAATAATGAAAAAAATTAAAGTTGCATTCATCTATCATAAAGAGAATGTTTTCTTATCTGGAAATCATTTTGATAATACCTACTACCATTTCTACATTAATGCATTAAAAAGAAATCAAACGTTAGATATATCATATATTCCGACTAATGATGTTTTTGATGCTTCGGTACTTAAAGATAAATTTGATATAATTTTACTCTGGGAAAACAGTGAATTTGGAATGCCAAATGAACTGCTAGGTCTAGATGAATTAGATACTCCTGTAATTACAAAAGTTTCTGATCCATTTCGAGCATCAAAATCAATCAAACTACATAAAAAATGGAAAATCGATCATTATTTCTGGATGTGTCATGAAGATTTCTTTTATGAATTATATCCTAAAAAATTCAAATACAAAACAATCATCTTTGGATTAGAATCTTCATTGTATGAAAATGTAAAACCTTTCAATGAAAGAATAAAAAATAAAATTCTATTAACCGGTGCAATTGGAAATTCTAAATTTCTTTCTAGAATAATTAATGATATTAGACGACCAAAATGGAATGCATATAGATTCTATAATCTAAGAACGCTTTGTAGTAAGTTATCCGGAGTATCTTATTCTCCCATCTCTAGTCATAATTATGTAAATGACATGTATTTGAAATTATTAGAAAAATATTCTGGCTCTATTGCTGCATCGTCTTATAGCCCAAATATCAAATACCTTGAGAATTCTGCTGCTGGATGTCTAACTTTTATGGAAATTACTAAAAAAAATCGAGGCACTTATTTTGGTTTTAGAGATGATGAAACTGCCATTTTTATTAATCAAGATAACTATAAAGAAAAATTTGATGAATTTTTATCAAACCCTGATAGTTCTAAATGGGAAAAAATAGCAAAAGCTGGACGAGAATATTCTATGAAAAATCTAAATAATGATAAAGCTGTTGAATCACTTACAGAATTAATGTCTAATTATGTCTAATTTTTTTATTCATGCAAAATTTTTGCTGGATTACCAATAACTGTAGCATCATCTGGAACATCTTTTGTCACTACACTACCTGCTCCTATTACGGCATTTTTCCCAATATGAATTCCAGCTAGAATTGTAACACTAGTCCCAATCGATACACCATCTTCCACAACTATCTCTTCCATCTTCCAATCATTATCTCCTTTGATTGAGCCATCTTCATTTAATGCGTAAGGATGTCTATCCACAATAAATGAAACATTGTGCCCAACAAACACACCATCTTTAATCTCTACTCCAGTACAAATGAAACTATGACTTGATATCTTACAATTTTTACCAATCATTGCACCCTTCTGAATTTCGACAAATGTTCCTATCTTTGTATTATCTCCTATTGTACAATCATACGCATTAACAAAATCAAAAATTTTAACATTTTCTCCAACCCTGACATTTCTTAAATTTTTTCTATCTGAGTTAATGTTTAGAACTTCCATTTCTATTATTAATCTCAATTCTAAGTTTTTAAAATTTTGTAATGAATGAATCTAGCAAATTAATGATTAGTTAAGCTCAAAAGTAACTATATTTTTGATAATAATATCTAATTTGAAAATAAATATGCAAAATATTGAGGATGTATTTGAATCTCTTAATTCACAATCATTACGAGTTTGTGTAATTGGAATTGGAAGGATTGGTCTTCCTACCGCATTATCCTTTGCAAAGGCAGGTCTACAAACAACAGGAGTTGATATCAATGAAGAATTGGTCCAAAAAATTAATTCTAAAACATTTCCATTAAAAGATGAACCTGGATATGAAGAAATTTTTCATAATGTTATGGAAAATCAAAAATTTACCGCAACTACAAATATAGCTGATGCAGTTCCTGAATCTGATTTAATTCTATTATCTCTCCCAACACCAATGGATCAAAATAATATTCCAGATTACTCTGCGCTAACTAAAGTTGCATCTCAACTTTCAGATATTTTGTCACCAAATTCTTTGGTTATTGTTGAAAGTACAATAGAACCTGGTTTTATAGAAGATGAAATGATTTCAATAATATCAAAATCTAATAGATTAAAAGTTAACGACAATTTCTTTATTGGTGTATGTCCTGAAAATGCAAATCCTGGAGAAATTTTACATGATTTCACAAATTTACCTAGATTAGTTGGGGGAATTAATTCTAATATTACAAAAATTATAACATCAATCTATAACTATGTTTTTTCAGTTGAACTAATTGAAATGCCTAATTGTAAAACTGCTAATGCTGTAAAATTAACAACAAATGTTTTTCGAGATGTCAATATTGCATTTGTTAGTGAATTATCACTAATGTTTGAAAAATTGGGAATTGATACAAATAAAGTTCTTGAAGCTGCAAAAAAGAAATATAATTTTCAAGTTCATTATCCTGGCGCTGGTGTTGGCGGTCCCTGTTTACCAATTAACTCATATCAGCTTCTAAATACTGCAAAACGTACTGGAGTGAATTTGAATATTATTGATGCTGGAAGAAAAATTAATGAAAAAATGCCTGAACATGTAGTGAAACTAACACTAGACGCATTCAAAGAATGTAATAAAGAACTAGAAAACTCTAACATATTGATTCTTGGCGTGTCATACAAACCTAATGTAAAAGATATCCAATTAACACCAGCAGAACATATAATCAAAAAATTCCAAGATCTAGGTGCAAATATACATTTGTATGATCCATATTTTCCATCATCCAAAATATTTGGCATAACCACTGAAAAAAATATTGATAAAGAAACTCTCGAAAAAATGGATGCAGCAATTCTTATCACGGCTCATGATGAATTCAAAACTATACCAATAGCTGATTTTAATATAATGAAAAATCCAATATTGGTTGATAGTAGAGGAATTTTTGAACCTGAAGAAGCTAAAAATGCTAAATTGATTTTTAGGGGATTAGGTCGTGGAAAATAATACTTTTTTACTCAATCCATCGTCATTAGTAAATATTTTAACACTGAGATATGATCCTAATTTAAAACCAAATCTCCCAACAAAAACATGGAATGATTTTGTATCAACTGATAATCCACTTAGTATTGATTCTATTGAAAAATCAATTTGCGATGATTTAGAACAAAAATTCAAAAAATTTAATGAAAATAAAATCTCAATTGCGTTAAGTGGAGGTGTAGATTCTACTCTTGTTTTATCCCTAATTCGAAAAATAAAACCTGACATTGAAATACACGCAATCTCAATAAAATTTGCAGATAGCGTTGATGAAACCATCAATGCATCAAAAATTGCTGAAAAGTTTAATGCAGAACATCACATTATAGAGCTTGACAACTATCTCTCTGAATTACCAAAAGCAATAAGTATGATTAAAATGCCATTTTGGGATCTACATTGGTATCATGTTGCAAAAAATTCAAAATCATTATCAAAAATTTTAATTTCTGGTGATGGTGGTGATGAGTTATTTGCTGGATATACGTTTAGATATAAAAAATTCCTCTCATTAACTTCGAAAGATTCTAGTTCTTATGAAAAAATCCAAGCATACCTAAAATGTCATGAAAGAGACAGAGTTGACGATCAAGACCAAATATTTGGGGAAAAAATTAATTTTTCATGGGAATCCATCCATCAAATCTTATCACCATATTTTGATAATGACTTGTCCCCGTTACAACAAGTTCTTTTAGCCGATTATAATGGAAAATTACTGTATAATTTTAATCCAATAAATAAAAAAATTGTTGATGAGCTAAAAATAGAATTAATTACACCTATACTAAACCCCAAATTAATCTCCTTTGCACCACATACAATCTCATCACAAAATTATGATGAAATTCAAAATATAGGAAAATTACCTCTAAGAAAAATTCTTGAAAAAAATGGACATAGTAGTTTAGTAAATACTCAAAAACTTGGATTTAATGTTAATACAATCAATCTTTGGAAAGCACATGGTCATAGATTATGTCAAAAATTCCTCTTAGATTCACGAATTGTAAATGATGGTTGGATCTCGAATGATTGGATATTAAAACACCTGGATAATCATGAATTAGATGTAAGATATGTCAATAAATTCCTTGGAATTTTAGCATTTGAAATCTGGTATAGATTATTTATCACAAAAGAACTAAGTAGTGAAGATACATTAGATTAATTTAGTCATTATAAAAAACTAAATCATGTTAAAAAAAGATATTGTTGTAGGTTTAGGAGAAATTGGAAATCCTATTTTTAAACTGTTATCAAAAAAACTTACTGTTGTTGGATATGATATAAATAAAAAATTAATGAATGAATCTAAATTTAAAAAATTTGAATTCAGAAAAACCTCTTTTCTTCATATTGCTATTCCTATTTCATCAAAATTCCAGTCTAATGTTTTTAGCCTACAAAAAAAATTCAATCCTGAATGTATAGTGATACATAGTACTTTGTCTCCTGGTACAACTGAATCTATTCAAAAAAAATTAGATATTCCAGTTATTTATAGTGCAACTCGTGGTGTACATAAAAGAATGTTAAATGATCTCAAACGTTATACTAAGTTTTTTGCTATATCAAAACATGCCCCAAAAAAAAGATGGGCAATTACTGAATATTCAAAAAAAATGAAAACATGTGGTATTAAGACAAAACAAATGGAAAAACCAGAAACACTCGAACTTGCAAAAATCCTTTGTGATACTTCTTATCTTGGTTGGCTAATTAATTATTCACAGCTTACAAACATGATTGCAATTCAATACAATGTAAATTATGATGAAATGTGGACTTTCTCTGATGAAATTCATAAATTTTTAGGTAATAGGCCTAAAATGTTCCCTGGTTTTATTGGAGGTCATTGTGTAATCCCAAATCTTGATCTGATGCATAATAACACTCTTGATCAAATTAAAAAAATTAATACTTCATATTCAAAAAAAGTGAAAAATTCAAAAAGTCTTCATAAAAAATATAATAAATAATAAAATTATGGCTTTCTTTTTACATGTGGCTCAATAATTCTAAGAAAATTCTCTGCTACTCTTTTCCAATTAAATTGTTCTCTGATAAATTTCGAGCCTTCTTTACCTAATTGCAGTGCAACTTGTTCATTATCTAAAATGTATCTTAATTTATTTATAATATCATCTGCATCTCCCTCTCTAACTAAATATCCAGTTTTTTCATCCACCATCATTTCTTTGTCTCCTCCCACATCTGTTGCAATTACAGGTTTTTCCATCAACTGTGCTTCTTTTAATGTTAATGGAGCAAGATCCATACCCGTAATTAATGCATAAACATCAATTGATTCTAGAAACTCCCTAACTCCATCTGGGTACTCTAATCTGCCTAACCACTCAAAATTATCATATTTCTCTAAACGGTCAGTAATTTTTTTTCGATACTGTCCATCTCCTACCCAATAAAATTTAACATCAGGCATTTTTTTCAAGACATCTTCTAAAACTAACAATTCCTTTGTCTTACCCCACCAATTTGCATCCTGAACTAACCCTACTGCAGGATGTTCTAATTCTATTTTCTTTGTATGATACCATCTTTCAGAATTTACGCCCTCAAAAAATACTCCTGTGTTTTGATTTGGATGATGTTCTTTTACAACTCCCTCCAAATACTCACAAATTGGAAGTATTGCTGTTGCTTCTGAAAAAACCCTTTCTGAAATTCTATTTCTAAACCAAATCAACAATCTATTTTTTAAATTACCTCCCATTGTTTTCATTGCCCAATAATGTTCTTGCCAGTAATGTCCACGTAACAAAACAAATGTTGGTATTCTTGAATTGATTGAATGAATTGCAAAATGTGATTGCCGATCAACAAATATTGCATCTGGTTGGAAATCCAATACTAATTTTTTGAATTTGTTATTTCCTCCAAACCAATCTGAAATATTTTTACTTGGAAATCCTTTACTATAATCTGAATCATGTACTAATTTAACTACAACATTAAGTTTTTCTAACTCCTCTGCAAACTCTTTCAAGTGGAAGTATTTTCCTAAACTGCCATATGCAATAATTATTTTCATTAAATTCACTGACTCCTATATGGTATTAAACTACTCATTATTACTCATTATATCCTATACTTTTATCATTCTCTTCTAAAATAGGAAATATCTTTTTTTATAGCCACCATACAAATCTCTAAACATGAAAAAAATAAGATATGAGAATAAACAAAAACAAAAAAACTCTTCTTCATTAAGTTATTTTGAAAAAAACTCTTCATCAAAATCGTCCACATTAAAATTTCTTTATAAAAAATTGAATAAATCAAAAATTGAAAAAATATATGATTTCACAGTTTTAGATTGGGGTCAGAATCAAAAAAATATTATAAAAGACATTCAAAAAATATTTCCTAGTCGTAAAATTATAATTCGTAGTTCCGCATTGGGCGAAGATTCAATCAAAAAATCTCAAGCTGGAAATTATGATAGTGTTTTAAATATTGATACTAGTTCAACATCAAAAATAAAAAATGGAATCAATTGCGTCATCAAATCATACACAAAAAAAGGAAATACGAATACTAACAATTTAATTTTAATACAAACTCAATCAAAAAATATCATATATAGTGGAGTAGTTTTTACAAGAAGCCCTGATTCTGGAGTGCCTTATTTTATAATTAATTATGAAGAAAATGGTTCAACGGTAGGTGTTACTAAAGGATTAATTAATAATTCAATCAAAATTTCTAGAAATACAAATCTTGAAATTCTTCCTACACATTGGTCTTCTTTACTAAAATCAATTTTTGAAATTGAAAATGTACTTAATTCTACATCATTAGATATTGAATTTGGAATTACAAAATCACAAAAAATTATAGTCTTTCAAGTTAGACCAATAACATCTCTAAAACAAAAATTAGAATTTGATTCTCAAATTTTTCAAACTATTAAAAATTACAAAAAAATCTTCAAAAAGAAAAAAAATTACTCTAGTATGAAAAATGAACCTTTAATTTTTTCTGATATGACTGATTGGAATCCTGCAGAAATTATTGGTAACAGTCCAAATCTACTTGATTATTCGATGTATGATTATCTTATAATGAGTAATGCATGGTATCTTGGAAGAAAAAAATTGAATTACACACATGTTCATAACAACAAACTCATGACAAAATTTGGAAATAAGGCCTATGTAGATATTAGATCTAGTTTTCTATCACTAATTCCGAAAAATATACCTGAGAAATTACAACAAAAACTTTTGTTTTATTATTATAAAAAATTACAACAAAATACACATCTCCATGACAAAGCTGAATTTGAAATACTTTTTTCGTGTTATGAACCATTTATAGAAAATAGATTAGATGAACTAAAAGCATATGATTTCTCAAATCTAGAAATAAAAAAACTAAAAAACTATCTATTAGATTTTACTAATAATCTAATAAACAATTTTGATAATCTTTCAAAAGAATGTATTGATTCAATAACATTGATGCAAAAAAATAGGATAAAAATTCATAAAAATCTTAATAAAACTAAACGAACACATGACGAGCTTTTAACATCATCAAAATTATTACTCGAAGATTGTAAAAACTTAGGTACGATTCCATTTTCATTGATGGCAAGAATGGCTTTTATTTCCTCCATAATACTCAAAAATCTAATAAAAAATAAGAAAATTTCAGACAAATCTGTTGAAATTTTTATGAACTCGATTGATTCACCATTATCTAGATTTCAAACTGATCAACTAAAATTAAACCACAATAAATTATCAAAAAAAGAATTTCTTAGTAGATATGGACATCTTCGACCTGGAACATATGATATTACTGCTACAAGGTACGATCAAAACCCACTTGTCATCTCAGATATAAAAATACGTTCTAAAACTGAAAAGATGATTCCTACATTCAACAGTATTCAAAAAACCCTTAAAAATTCAGGTTTAGATTTTTCAAAAATTCCTTTTGACATATTTACAAAAAAATCTCTATCTCAAAGAGAAGATCTAAAATTTGAGTTTACAAAAAATCTTAGTGATGCACTAGAATTAATAGCAGAAGCCTCATCAATTTTAAATTTCTCACGTTCAGAAATATCTAATCTTGATATACGCTTCATTCTTTCAAGTTATAAAAAATACCCAAAAAATTTGTTAATAAAAAAATGGAAAACTAAAATCAATAATCAAAAAAACAAAAACATTCTTTATAATAAAATAATCTTGCCCCCTCTTCTTACTTCCGAAAAAGATTTTGATATAATCTCATACCCATTATCAAAACCAAATTTTGTTACAAAAAAGAAAATTAAAAGTGAAATAATCCAAATCAAGAAAATTATTGATACTCAAAACATTTCTACGAAAGTGATACTTCTTGAGAATGCTGATCCTGGCTTTGACTGGATATTCTCGTATAATATATCTGGATTAATAACAAAATATGGTGGTGTTGCATCTCATATGGCAATAAGATGTGCAGAATTGAACCTACCAGCTGCTATAGGATGTGGAGAAGTACTTTACGAAAAACTTCAAAACTCCTCTAAAATATTATTGGATTGTGAAAATTCACAGATTTCTATTCTTGAACATAATGAATATGATAGCTTTATTGAACAAAAACAACTTTTAAAATCACTTGGGTATATTAAATAAAAACCATTTTCAATAAATGATATGTTAAAAATTGGTATTACGACTCGTGTTATTAATTCGGAAACTTATACAGAAAAAAGAGATGCAATTAGTCAAGACTGGATTAAATTTCTAGAAAAAATAAATGTAATACCAATACTGATACCAAATGTATTATCAAATCCTATATCATTTATAGAAGAAAATGGACTTGATGGGCTTATACTCTCTGGAGGTGATGATGTTGGGTTTCCTCCTGAACGAGAAAAAACTGAACAATCAATTATTGAATTTGCTATAAAACACGAACTTCCTACTCTTGGTGTGTGTAGAGGTATGCAGAGACTGAATAAACATTTTGGTGGGGGACATGAAACTTTATCAACAAATGAACATGTAACAAAAAACCATCCAATAATTATTGAGAATAAAAAATTTCTTGAAATAGTACCTTCAAAAAATATATTTGTAAATTCATATCACCATAATGTAATTACTAAAAATAGTCTTGGAGAAAATTTAATTCCATTTGCATTATCAAAAAATGATAATTCTATTGAAGGTTTTTCTCATTCAGTACTTCCTATAATTGGTGTAATGTGGCACCCTGAACGTGAACAAGAAAATTTTGATCAGCTAATTATTAATAATTTATTTTCTAAAAAATAAGAAATGAAAGTCATTATTCTAGCTGCTGGTGAAGGAAGTCGTTTACGACCTCTAACATTAGAAAAACCAAAATGTTTGGTTGAATTATTTGGAAAAAGTATACTAAAATGGCAATTAGATGTTTTCAATCATTTCAATATTGATGAAATTATAATTGTTAAAGGTTACATGGAAGAAAAAATTAATTTTTCTGGAATAAAATATTGTATTAATAAAAATTTTCAAAATACAAATATGATTGAAACATTGTTCACTGCTCGTAAAGAAATGAATGATTCTATCATTGTTTCTTACGGTGATATAATTTTTGAAAAGAATATATTTGAAAAATTACTATTAGATGATTCAGATATATCTGTAATTGTTGATACTAATTGGAAAAATTATTGGAAAGCCCGTTTTCAAAATCCTCTGAATGATGCAGAAAGTTTGACAATTGACAAACAAGGTTACATTACTAGCATCGGTCAAAAAACTAAAAATTTTTCAGAAATTCAGGCACAGTATATTGGGTTGATGAAATTTCAAAACAATGGTTTAACACGTTTAAAATCATTTTATGATAAATCTAAGCAAACTGCAAAAATAGATAAAAATCCACTTAATTCCAAATTATCTTTTGAAAAATCATACATGACAGATCTTTTACAAGCAATGATAAACGATAAAACCAAAATTAAAGCACTTCCAATACAAAATTCATGGCTTGAACTAGATTCCTATGATGATTTCAAGTTATACGAACAGATGTATAAAAACAAGAGTTTAGGAGAATTTTTTAATACATTGGATTGAAGAATTTTCTTTAACCAATAACATTTTTTTAATCACTATCATTCTGTTTGATATGCAAACTAAAGATTACAATATTATCCTAATTAACATAGATGGTTTTAGAAAAGATAAAATTGATTTATGTTCAACATTAAAATCTTTTAAGGAATCGTCAAATTACTTCTCTGAAATGTATACGTGTGCACCTTACACATTTGCATCATTACATGCTATATTTTCAGGAATGTATCCATCTTCCAATGGTGTAGATGGATATTATAATATTTTTAAATTTAAAAAAAATGAGATTAAAACTTTTCCTGAATTACTACAAGAAAAAAATTACTATACATGTTATGATATAATAGATGATTCTGTTGTACCGGCACAAGGATTTACAGAAAAAAATGTTTTTGATGAAAAAACTGTAAATTTTAAAGAAAGACATGCAAATATGATCAAGGAACTTGCATCAAAGAAAAAATTTTTTCTTTTCTTACATTATACTGAAATTCATAAAAATTTAGTAGATGCTGTTATACAAAAATATCGGTTAGAATCTGATAATAAAAAATTCTTTGATAATAAAAAAGAAAATAATGATAGGTTTAATTCATATCTCCCCTTATGTGATGATTACATTAAAACTATCATTGATACCCTTGAACAGGAAAAAATCAAAGACAAAACTATTCTTATTTTCTTTGCAGATCATGGTACTAGTCTAGGTGAAAAAATTGGTGAAAAATTTTATGGTGTATTTACATATGATTATACAATTAACGTATTTTGCATGTTACAAATTCCTAACATTGAAAATAATGTAATTGACAAACAATGTAGAACTATTGATATTTTTCCAACAATATTGGATCTAGCAAACATCTCTGAAATTTCATCATTAAACTTGCAAGGAAAGAGCTTAATTCCATTCCTAGAAAATCATAATGAATCTGAACGAGATGTTTTTGTTGAAACAGGTGGATTATATGGTCCATGGCCATCTCCAGAGAAACATAATGTTTTTTGTGTGAGATCAAAAAGAAAAAAACTCATTTACAATGAGAAACCTAAAATCTGGGAATATTATGATCTAAAATCAGATCCTAAAGAAGAAAATAATCTGTATGACTCATCATTATCTGATGTTAAAAATTTGAAGAAATTACTAATTCAGTTCATGAAAGAAAACAATATTGATTCAGTTTTAATTAAATGATTTTTTTCTGTTTTAGTTCATCAAAAATTATTTTAGCTATTTTTCTATTTCCTTCTTTTGAAAAATGTCCACCATATTCATTATTATCAGAATATAATTCATCCAAATTATTTTTATTCAATAATTCTTTTGTTATGTCCAAAAAAACTAATTCATCAATTTTAATAATTTCTTTAATCATTTTCTCATAAAAATTAAATTTTTTTTGAATAAACAATATGTCATCTTTCTGTGGTAAGAAGAAAAAAATTGGTAAAAAATTTTTTTCTTTTGAGAATTTTACATAATCCTCAAGAATTTTCTTAATTAATTCTATATGATTATCATCCTTGAATAATTTTATTCTCCATTCTAAATTTTTTTCCATAATTATGCTCATGGGTCTCCATGAAACTTTTTTTGTATCAATACCTTTTTTTTCCATTCTATTAATTCTTCTTACCCACTTAATTATCTCGGAATTTCTTTTCCAATTATATAAAATTGTTATTGAATATGGAAATGAAATTTTTTCCTTTTTGAATTTTTTTCTATAAAAGAAATCATTTGATTGTATATACTCCAAATATTTTTCATATTCTAAAAATTTATCCTCAGTATCTATTGGGTTGTTTAAAAATTTTAATTTATTATTGTTTAAACTAAATCTTGGTTTGAATCCTAATGTATTTCCATATTCGTAATAATGTTTCCACATACTAAGAATTCTACTAATTGTATCTGGAACTACTCCTATCATTACTTTTTTGGTTGGATTATTCTTGAATTCTCTTTTCAGCCGTAGTAATGCTTGATCTAATCCATAATTCCCTACTCCAAAATTTTGAACATTTGTTTCTAATAATTCTGATAAATAATGTTCCCAGGTTTCATCATTGTTTACTTGTCTACAAAATGAAAATGAATCGCCATAACAAGATATGTTTGATGTCATAGATTCAAATCCTGGATTTGTTCTTGCTCCATCATTGTTAATTGTCCATTTTACTTCCCCATCTTTACCGATCTCTGTATGTTCTGTGTTTGGCTTTCGTACCCAACCTAGTTCTTTGTCATATCCGTGAGGAAAAAATTTCTCTAGTACCGCTTTTTTAATAATTGGCTTTTCATCTCTTGCTAAAATTAACCATTGAAACTTTCTATTTACAGATGATACCAGATTGTAAACAATAATCTCAATTATAACAAAAATTATCGCTGCAATTAAAAAATATATTTCCAATGATAGATGAAGATTTTATCATCTTTTATGTTTTAATACATAAAGATATTTTGTCTTCTCATTTTCTCCCCACATGTATTTTTTCTCGTCAATTTCTAATCCCTGTTTTTCAACAAATTCATCAAATTTATCTTCAAGATACTCATTATGATCTAACGCTAATGAGTAATTATTCCTAAATCTTGTAGTCATGAACAATCTTCCATCTGAGTTGATATGATTTATCAGATGTAACAAAGTTTTTTCAGGATTAACAACATGCTGTAAAACTTCAAAACACGTAATTGCATCATAACTTTTCTCTAAAGGTGTTTCATCTTGAATGTTAATTGTACTGATTGAATTACTATATTTTTTAATTCTCCATTTTCCAAAATCAAATGTTTTTCCAGGTATATCTGCAGCTGTAGCTTCTAATCCTTCTCTTCCAGCAACAATACTATCTTGACAAATTCCAGCACCAAAATCTAAAATTGTTCTAAATTTATGCTCTTTAACCAACTCTATCACAGTCTGACTCAATTTTTGTTTTGAATCTGTACTGTGATACTCCATTAATTCATAGATATAATTTGGTGTGTTACGATAGAAATTCATAACTTCATTGATACTGCTTTGATCAATTTTTTTCTCATTCCATTCTTCTGCTGATAAATTTGACCATTTAACAAATCCTGGATATTTAGCTTTGACTTTATTATAATTATCTAAAATTGAACTAAATTCCATACCAAAATATTCGGCAATCTCTTTCAAATTTTCTTCTAAATTCATTTTTCTACCTCCAATCATATCTTATTTTTAACATATCATATAACTTCTCATTATGCTCTGAAAAGAAGTTACATAATTTTTGTCTAGTCTCTATTTTCATTGGTGGGTATTCGGCAACATTTTTTTTCTCCAAATTTCTTATAGTATGGTCAGGTAAATCTAAAAATCTAAAAATTTCATTCATAGTTTCTTTAATGTTATGTGAGAATTTGTTGCTTTCTAATATCTTAGTTTCAGATGTTGGAAAATATTTTTTCCAAATTTCTAATTGTTTTACATAAATACCTCTTCCTAAATAAGTCTGAGAAATATACTTGTCCATTATTATTTCATCATATTTCTCAATTTTTTCTATTTCATCATCTACTGCTTGTTCAAATGTTCGTTTTTCATCTCCCATTCTAACTCCTAAATGATAATTTGAATAAGCACGGTCAATTGGATTTCTTAATATAACAATTAATTTAGTATTTGGAAAATAATTTTTGATTTTTTTTGCTACATCTTCATTATAAATATAGAATGGTGTATCGTCAAATGTTAAAAATTTTCCAGTTTTTCTTTTTACAATTTCCCTTGTAATTACTGTAGGAAATAATGTTTTATACCATGTCCATCCTAGTCTGAAATTATCATCAAAGAATCCTAATTCATCATATGCTGATTTTACAATACTTGGGTGTTGATCTAAATAATGATACATGGAAGTTGTACCACTACGTACTACTCCGATAATAAAAAAATCTGGTAATACTCTAATTGAAGAAGTTAATCCATAAATATGACGTTTAACTAATACATATTTCAAATTCCTAAAAATTTTTACAAGTGTTTGATTTTTTTGTAATTCGGACAATTATAATATCTTATTTATCTCATCACATACTGTCATGATTGATTCATTATCTAATGTAGGATATGATGGCAAAGATAGAATTTGACTAGAAAACTTTTCACTATTTTCTAATTTTAATCCTAATGATTCATAGATTGGTTGTTTATGTATTGGAATTGGATAGTGTATTGCAGTCTGTATATCTTTTTCCATCAAATGTTTTTGTATGGCATCTCTCTTTTCATGTTTTATCACAATCTGATGATAAACTGATTTTCCATTAAGATTTTCTGGTAACACTATGTTGTCTTTTAAATTCTTTCTGTACATCTCGGCAATCTCTTGTCTGCGTTTATTTTTTTCATCTAATCCTCTTAATTGTACCCTGCCTATTGCAGCATTAACTGAATTCAATCTCATTGTATATCCAAATCTAATGAAAGCATTTCTTGTACCTCCTCTTCCATTATCTCTAATTGAGCGTATTTTGTCTCTCGTTTCTTCATTATCTGTTGTTACCATTCCTCCATCTCCTCCAACTGTCATATTCTTTGTTGGATAAAATGAAAAACAACCTGCATCGGAAATACTTCCTACTTTTTTATCTCTAAAAATTGCTCCATGTGCTTGACAAGCATCTTCAACTATAGGAATTTTTTGCTGCTCGGAAAATTCCAAAACTGAATCATAGTCACATGGATTTCCATAGATGTGTACTGGTATGATAGCATTTACATCTGTTTTCACTGAGTTAAGATCAATGTTCCCATCTATGGGATTGATATCCGCCAAGATTGGTCTTGCATTTGTCATTTTGATACAATTTGCTGATGCAATAAATGAATTAGTTGAAGTAAGAACTTTTGAATTATCTGAAATCCCTAATGCTAATAAAGACAAATGTAGTGCACTATTTCCTGAACTTACTGCAATTGCATGTTTTGTTCCAATATATTCCGCAAACTCTTCTTCAAATTTTATTACACTTTCTCCTCCAACGAAATTCTCATTTTGTAATGCATCCATTGCCGCATTTTTCATTTCTTCATTGATGTTTTGTACAAAAAATGGTATTGTCATGAAATTACATTCCTCATCTTCTCAATTCTCTCAAAGTTTTCCTGATGAATTAATCTCTCTAAAGAATTCCAAATCTCTTTCTTTAGCCACAGTTCTATTTGCCAAAAATTTCTCACTTTTTTCTAATAGAATTTTTAATTCTTTTAAATCAGATTCGCTTATTTTTTCACCTTTTTCTGAATTAAAAATTATTCTTGCCAGTTTCATATTTAATAATAATATCATTTCACTATTTACCAGATTTCTAAGTTGATATGGATTTGTTTCAACTGAAATATCTACTTCAGCTTTTCTAGCTGATGTTTTCTTAAAATGAATTAACCCTGTAGTAATTAAAATTGGAACTCCTAACATCACAAATGTTATCACGTAATGTAAGAATGATGGAAATATTTCCTTTAAGAACGGAATTTGTTCAATTGCAAGATAATATGTAACGGTGAGTGTGTTTACAGCAGATAGAATAAATGCAAAATACATGGACCATCCAGTTCTGAAATAAAACCATGAACGAAATCCAATATTTTTCCTCACGTCGATATTCTCTTTTTCATATATATCAACCTCACTAATTTTTAATACCATACTTTGATTGATTTGGGATAATTCTTTCATAGTTGAAAAATTACTGTATAATCCTTCATAATGTTTTAAACTAGTTTAAAATCTGATACAATATGAAATCCTCTATTCTATTTCTAATAATAATCGCATTTACATCGATATTTCTTATTGGTATACTCGTTGGTGTCTATGAAACTTTTCCATATTCGTATCTGAAAGAAATTAAAAATATGTTCTCTGTTGAAACTTCAAAACAAAAACACATAGAAACTTTTCCTACATCTGCTACCCAAATTTCATCTTTAGTCTCTATAGATAATAATATCCAATTACATGAAAAGCGTCAACTTCTTACTACTTTCATCTGGAAAAACAAAAATCTTCCATTTGAACAAACTCCAAATATAATTAAAGAGAACATAAAAGATTCTAAATTCCAAAATATGTCTAATCTTAAGCAAATTAATCAATTTGATATTGAAATGGAATATGGAGTAAAATCCATTTCATATTTGTTTATTCCTGAATCAAATAATAATAAATTAATCGTATATCACCAGGGACATTCTGGTGGGTTTGATAATGGAAAAGAAACAATTCAAGAATTATTAAAACAGAATTATTCTGTGTTAGCATTTTCCATGCCTTTACTTGGATACAACAATCAACCTGTAGTTGAAACTGATGATTTTGGATATATCAAATTAATGAATCATAATAGCTTAAGATTAATTGAATCTGATGAATTTTCACCAATAAAATATTTCATACATCCAATATTTGTAAGCTTAAACTATGTAGAAAAAGAATTTAGTTTTGATTCATATCATATGGTTGGATTATCTGGAGGTGGTTGGACAACTGTATTATATTCTGCAATTGATGAAAGAATTTCAAAAAGCTTTCCTGTAGCAGGTACAATGCCAATTTTTCTAAGATATGAGCCTCAAAATTTTGGTGATTATGAACAAACATTACCTGAGTTATATCGTATAGCAAATTATCTTGAATTATACGTAATGGGTTCTTATGGAGAAAAACGTATTCAATATCAAATCAATAACAAATATGATCCTTGTTGTTTTTCTGGAAACCAGAGTTTATCTTATGAAGACATAATTCAAAAGAAATTAACGGATCTTGGTACTGGACAATTCTTTGTAATTATCGATGATTCACATGATAAACATATGATATCAAAACAAACAATGAGTTACATTCTAAACCAACTTCAAAAATAACTCTTGTAATTCATTCTAAAACATTTTTAGTATGTTTTTTTGATTATTAACTATGAATGTTGCAATAATTGGTTATGGATATTGGGGTCCAAATTTGGTAAGGAATTTTTGGAAAAATCAAAATTTTAAAGTCACACATGTAGTTGATTTTGAAAACTCCAGATTAAAACTTGTCAATCGTGATTATCCTACTATACTGACAACAACAAATTACAATGATGTACTAAAAAATCAAACTATTGATTGTGTTGTAATAGCAACGCCAGTTCATACTCATTACAAGTTAGCTAAACAAGCATTAAAATCCAAAAAACATGTTTTAATTGAAAAACCATTAACTAATTCTTATAATACTGCAAAAGAACTTGTTGAACTTGCAAAAAAACTTAATCTGATTTTAATTGTTGATAATACATATCTCTATACATCTGCAATTCAAAAAATTTCTCAAATTACAAACAAAACAGCTTTTGGAAAAATTCAATATATTGATTCTACAAGAATTAATCTAGGAAAATTCCAACCCGATGTTAATGTTTTATGGGATCTTGCAACACATGATATTTCAATTTGTTTACATTTGTTGAAAGAAATACCTCATTCGGTACAAGCAATAGGAAAATCACATACTAAAAGTGGAATGGCAGATATTGCATATCTTACATTACATTTTAAATCAAATAAAATAGCTCATTTTAATTGCTCATGGATTTCTCCTGTAAAAATCAGACATATGTTAATTGGTGGAACAAAAAGAATGATTGTATTCAATGATTTAGAATCAACTGAAAAAGTTAAAGTCTATGACTCTGGCTATGAAGAAAAAACAATCAATTCCAATAAATTCTTGACAGATTATCGTGTTGGAGATGTCTTTGTACCAAAATTAGAAATGACTGAAGGATTGTCAAACTTGGTATCTGATTTTGCTTCTGCTATAAAATCAAAAAAAATACCTATTTCGAATAACAAACTAAGTCTAATGACAGTAAAAATTTTGGAATCTGCTGAAAAGTCTCTAAACAATAATGGCCGATTGATAAAACTCTAAAATTATTTATTCCAATCAAATTTTCTGTCTAAAAATTCAAATAATTTTTCATTGTATGGTTTAAAATATTCAATTAAAATGTCTCGTGTTTTCTCATCCATTTTTTTATATTTTGATACGTTAACTTTTTTTGTATCCTTGATCTCATACTCAGGTAATTTTAAAAATCTAAAAATATCTTTTAATGTACTTTGAGTTTCTGAAGCTAATTCTTCACTAGGTACAATCATTATTTGTTCTTCTGAAAAAATATCATACCATGGAACTAGCTGCTCATAATAAAATCCTCTTGCTATCTTTGAATTTTGGACTTGATTTGAAAAGTAACTGTCATTCTTTTCACCATCTTCCCACGTTGATATATTTCTCATATCTTCTTCTATTACTTCTTTAAATTCTCTTTTTTCATTATTCTGTTTGGTAAGATGATAATGTGAATATGTTCTATCAACGGGATTTCGTAAAACAACAATAAATTTCATATCTGGAAAAATCTTTTTTATTCTTCGTGCAGTCCATGGTCTTCTAACGTACCATGGTGTCACCTCATATGTCATGAAGTATTTAGTTTTTAATTTAATCAAAAATTTTGTAAAAATTGTTGGAAACATTGAGCGATACCAACTCATTCCTAAATGAAAATTATCATCAAAGAAACCTATTTCATCATATGATGATTTAACTATGCTTGGATGTTGTTCTAAATAATTGAATAATGATGTAGTACCGGATCTACCTACTCCAATCACCATAAAATCTGGTAATACTCTAAGACCAGAAGTCATACCAAAGAAATGTCGACTAATAAGAGTATAACGCAAAATTCTGTATAATTTCTTAATCATTCTAGTATTCATCTCAATTTTCTAAGCTAATTAAATATGATTGA
>MDSW01195806.1_pt1 | contig 20559 bp, 22 predicted proteins | sample 811171 | NCBI WGS metagenome assembly MDSW01 (sample SAMN05326641, study PRJNA326480) | marine metagenome | isolation source: seawater | place: Atlantic Ocean: North West | collected 2012 | reverse complement strand
TTCGATATGAAATCACATTTTTAGGAAAAAATGGTGAAGTACTTAATAAAGAAGTTTATGATGATTTAGATTCGTTGACATATCCCTTAACAAAAATATATGGCGGATACCGATTTGTTAATTGGAGTGAACCCGTTGAAATTTCAGAAGAAGTTTTAGATACGTATATTTTACAAAAACTCAATGTGTCATCTGAGTATGAAAAAATATATATGACTCTTGAGGAATTAAGTCAATATGATGGCAAAGACGGAAAAGATGCTTACATATGTTATGAAGGTGTGATATATGACGTTACAAATAACCCTAGTTGGCCAAATGGAGTTCATAGAGGGTTTATTAATGCTGGACAAGACGTTACAGACTTATTTAAGAATTCTGGCGCACCACACTCTTCAGCAAATATTACAAACTTACCTATAGTTGCATTTTTAAGTGAGGAGTAAATTAATTTGGATTTTTTATTAAACAATCTAGCATTTATTATTATTCCATTTATCTATATAAGTATATTTATGATTGGAAAATATATTGTAAAGTATCAATTTCATTTTATTGCTCTCGCCTTTATACTAAGTTTTGTCTTTTATCTAATTGGAGGACAATTTTTGGAGTGGACTGTCTTCTCTGGTCATTTTTCTTTAGCATTATTTATTTTAGTAATGCTAGCGGGTGTAATGAAAAAAAATGGAATATATAGAAGTGTAATAGATCCAGTTAGAGGTGATTTATCTCTTTACGGTTTCATATATTTATTACCACATATATTTTTAAGATTTGATATGTATATTAATGGATTTAATCCAATTGGTTCAATTGCATATCTTCTAATGATTCCACTGTTAGTCACTTCAATTAGAAATGTAAAGAAGAATATTGAAACTGAAAAATGGCAGGAGATGCATAAACTTGGATATTTAGTATATTTTTTAATTTATATCCATGTTGGATTTAGAATTAATATTAATAATTTTGAAGTAACTATACTAGAAATTTCATGGCCATTTCATCTAACATTAATTGTTTATGTGATAATCAAGTTGCTTAATCGATTGAAATTAATAAAATTAAAATAAAAAGCCCTAATGGGCTTTTTATTTAAATACTTTGATATAAAAGAATTCCACCAATCAGTGAAGCGAGGCCCCAAAAAAGAAAAAACCAATAAGTACCTTTTGCGCCAAGAAATTTTTGAAAAAACTTAGTTTTAGGATTATTAAAAACCAAATTGTTTTTTGATAGTACTAAAAATAGAACTAAAACGCCATATACAATTAAAAATATTGATAAAAACTCCATATTTACCTCCTATGATAAATTATTTTTCTTTTTATAAAAATTTAATAAATTTAATATAAATAAACCATTTACAAATAATCCTAAAATAAAATATATATAAGGAGATGAAAATGTATATGATGAGTTGTAAAAATCCATTGTCAAAATTCTTGATGGCCAAAATCCAGGAAATAATCCTATAAAGAACTCAGTCCAGTCAGTTAAAAATAAAGAAAGTATTGGTCCTATCAATAGCAACCCAGATATTTTCATTACTACAAATCCTTCTACCTTATTTGAAGCAAAAACATTCATAATTAAAGCAATTATTGGCCCTTGAAGGCTTGCTAAAAAAATCGTCATTATGAACGAAACAACAGAAATACCACTTGATATATTAGCTATAAAAACAAGCGAAGTTGTTGATATCAAAGAAAATATAAAGCATATTAGAAGCTTAAAAAATATATACATATTAACATCAATTGGTGTTACTTGGAGAGACAATAATACGTTATCATCCTTATTATCTAGAAGAGTAAAACCAGTAATAGCTCCGAAAATAAAACCATTCATCAAAAGAAATAATATAAAAACCATTAATATAGTTGATTCTGGATTAGGTTGATCTTTTAAATAAGGAAAGAGAAATATTGAAACAACAAAAAAGAGCAACAAGTATCCGACAAAAAACGAATACATTTTATCTCTTTTTATACTCCCTAATTCATGTTTAAGAATTTTTATAAACATTAGACTCCACTTCCTTTTTGTACATATTTATTGAATTGTTTTTTTACAATTAAATTATAAGTTAGTAAGAAATAGATTAGCATCATTGATAATGAAAATATAAAGTGAATTGAATAGTCCGAATTTACTACAGAATTTATTAAAACAAGAGCTTGCTCCATAGGACTTAATAATAATATAAAATTTATCATTTCTGTTGATTGGAAGACTCCAAAATAAATTAGCAGACTAGGCAAAACTAATAAAATATAGAATGTTGCTAAATTTGCTAGTAAACTTGTAAAATCTTTCGAGAAAAAAGCAAATACGAAACCATATAATGTGAAAGTGGCTACATTAATTAGTATGATTGGTGTTAAGATAAAAAGGTTTATCTCAATTCCTCTAATTAACATAAATGCTATAACTACTAATAATGTAGATGTTGTTTGATGAATCATGCTAGATATTACTTTGCTAAAAATCAATTGCTTTTCAGACGCAGGTGTTACCATAAGTGAAGGCATGGTTGATTCAGTTTTTTCAAAATTTAAAACAGAACCTGTATACAAGACAGTCATCATAGTAACATCAAGAAGTATTATGATACTAATTATTGAACTAAATATGATTGGATCTTCAATTAGATATAACATTATTGACCAAACAATGACAACGAGAAGAGACACAAGGATTACGTTATACTTATTTAGTCTAAATAGCTCACCTTTAACTAATTTTAGTAACATACTTATTCCTCTTTTGAATCTTTTAGATTAACACCGGTGACTTTAATGAAAATTTCTTCAAGAGTTGTTTCACCACTATGAATTCTAATTATTTCTTTCTCTTTTATTATTTTTGATAGGGAATCCATTTCGGATTTTTTATTCATATCGAAAGCTTTTTCAACGGTATTTTCTTTCTCTTTATATTCAACTTGGATCGTTTTTTCGCCATAGTCGAGTTTTAGTTTTTTTGTATTAGATAATTCAACAATCTTACCATCAACAATAAAACCTACTCTATCGCATAGTTGTTCAATATCAGCCATAATGTGAGAAGTAATAAAAACTGTACCGCCGGCATTTCTAAATTCACGAATCATATCTTTTAATATCATAGAGTTTTTCGGATCTAAACCGTTAGTAGGCTCATCTAAAAAAAGCATCTTTGGTTTGTTGATTAAGGCTCTAACAATATTTAGCCTTATTTTCATTCCTTTAGAATATTCGCTAATTAATTTATCTTTGTCCTCCCATAAGCCAACTCTAGTCATTAATTCCTTTATGTCAGCTTTGTTTTTGTAAAGAGATTGAAAAAACATCATATTTTCTAATGCCGACATTTTTGTAAAATGAATTGGCATTTCAAAACTGACACCAATATCTTCGTAAAAGTTTTGTCCCAATTCTAATATGTTTTCTCCATCATAACGAATTACACCAACTCCACCAGTGAGTAACCTTAACATTAATTTTTGAGTCGTAGATTTTCCGGCTCCTGAAGGACCCAAAAAACCAAATATTTCACCCTTTTTTATGTTAAATGATATATCTTTAATAGTGTTGTCAGTATTCTTTGGATATTTAAATGATAAATTATTGACTTCAAACATAAAAGTCTCCTTATTAATATTTTATCACATTACGATTTTTTTTAGAATAATTATTGACTTAATAAATGAGAAGTGTATAATTAATTTGTCATTATTAATTATGAAATCAAGAGGCAGAAAAAAGTAGGATATAATTTTAAAAATGAAACTAATTTCACTTAAAAATATATACAAAAAATTTAATGATCAATTTGTTTTAAATAATATTAATTTAGAGATAAACGAGAACCAGTTTGTAACTTTATTGGGGCCCTCAGGTTGTGGAAAAACAACTACATTAAGAATTATAGGTGGATTTATTGAACCAACGGAAGGTCAAATTTATTTTGAAGGTCACATGATGAATGGTGTACCACCTTATTTAAGACCTACAAATACTGTTTTTCAAAAATATTCATTGTTTCCTCATTTAAATGTATACGACAATGTTGTTTATGGTTTAAAAGTGAAACAGGAAATTCTTGGATTAAGACAACAAGTAAAAAAAATGGAAGAAGACTTAAATAAAGATAAAAATTTTATCAATTTAAATAAATCGAAAAAAAAAGAGGTTTATAAATCAAAAAAAAAGTCATTAATTGAAAAGTTGAAATTTAACAAAAAGGAAATTAATAAAGAAGTACAAAAATTTTTAAAATTAGTTGGTTTGACTGGTTTTGAAAAAAGAAACATTCTAAAATTGTCAGGTGGTCAACAACAAAGAGTTGCTATCGCTAGAGCACTAATTAATAAACCTAAAGTTCTTTTGTTAGATGAACCTTTGGCAGCTCTAGATTTGAAATTAAGGCAAGAGATGCAATATGAACTAAAAAATATACAGAGAAGTTCAGGTGTTACATTTATTTATGTAACACATGATCAAGAAGAAGCTCTTACCATGAGTGACAAAGTTGTAGTAATGAATAACGGGAAAATTTTGCAGCAAGGTAGTCCAGAAGACATTTATAATGAACCAAAAAACAAATTTGTTGCCTCTTTTATTGGAGATTCAAATATTATTCCAGGAATTATGAAAAAAGATTTTTTGGTACATTTTGATCAACAAGACTTTGTTTGTGTTGATAAAGGATTTAAAATTAATCAAGCCGTTGATGTTGTTATTAGACCTGAAGATATTGATATTACAACTATAAAAAAAGGTCTCATAGAGGGACAGATCATCAATATTGTTTTTAAAGGTGTTCATTTTGAAATACTAGTCAAAACAAAATATAGAGATTTCATGATACATACTACAGATTCTTATAAAATCAATGAGAAAGTTGGATTGAATTTTAATGATGAAGATATTCATGTAATGAGTAAAGAAAATGACTAGAAGAAATAATTCAGAAAACAAAATATATTTATTTCTCGGAAGTCCATTCTATTTATTACTAATTATTTTAATTTTGATACCAATAATATTGATGCTATTCTACTCAATAATTGAAAATGCAACTTTTGGTATTCCTTCGAATATCATTTTATCATTTGATAATTATTTAAATTTTTTTAGAGAAACTGTATTCATTAATTTATTATTAGAGTCTTTAAAGTTGGCTTTTTACGCGACTTTATTATCTTTTTCAATTGGATATCCAATTGCATATCTAATATCTAATTTGAGACTTAAAATAAGAGGTATGTTGATCTTATTGATTACAGCACCAATGTGGATAAATATGCTAATTAGAACAAGAGCACTTCAACAAATTATTGAAATTATTAATCCAACATTATTAGGCACTGATTTTGCAATTATTGTAGGTATGACATATAATTATCTTCCTTTTATGATACTTCCAATATATACTGTTTTATCCAAAATTGATAAGTCTTTATATTCATCATCGTACGATTTAGGAGCAAATAGAATTCAAACATTCTTGAAAATTACTTTTCCTTTATCAATTTCTGGAGTTTTGTCTGGTGTTATGATGGTATTTCTTCCATCTGCTACTACTCTTGTTATTCCAAAATATTTGGGAGAGGGTAGGTATCTTATAGGAAATTTAATAGAAAATGCAATAATTCAACAAGGGAATTTTGGTCGGGGATCTGCAATAGCAATAGTTATGTCTATTTTAATATTTATATTAATTTATTTTATAAGAAAATTTGATGTAAAGTTGGATTATGAAAATGAGTAAAATAACTAATAAAGGTAAAATATTTTTATTTATTTCGATGATATTAATTTATTTACCAGTTTTAAGTTTGATAATATTCTCTTTTAATTCTTCTAAATCAGTGATTAGATTTACGGGATTTTCATTTGAGTGGTATCAGAAATTATTTGAGAGTGATCAAATAATGAATGCCGTCTATACTACCATAACTGTTGCAATAATTTCCACAATTATTTCAACGGTAATTGGTACTTTTGGAGCATTGCTTATTTCTAAAAATAAGAGGGCTATAAAGGAATTATTGCTCAGGTTTAACAATCTTCCAATAGTTAATCCAGAAATAGTAACTGCAATAGGATTTTTTGTATTATTTAGTTCGTTGACATTTGAAAGAGGATTCATTACAATGTTAATGGCACATATAGCATTTAGTGTTCCATACGTTGTTATAACAGTTTTACCAAAGGTAAATCAACTTGATCAAGATCTTATTAGTGCATCTTATGATTTAGGTGCAACTCCAATCCAAACAATTAGGTATGTTATATTTCCACAGATTAAAGTTGGAGTAATAGCTGGTGCAGCAATCGCTTTTGCAATGAGCTTTGACGATTTTGTAATAAGTTATTTTGCAAGTAGTGGATCCGCAGTACAAAACATTTCAATATATTTATATACTTTAAAGAGAGGTTTAGAACCTACAATTAACGCTTTATCAACAATAATTATATTTTTTATAAGTTTTAAAATCATGTACGATTACATTAAAGATTTTTCTAAAATAAAGGAGGAAATAGAATGAAAGGAAAACTTACATTATTAATATTGTCATTGACTATATTAGGCTTGGCTTCTTGTACAGATAGCTCGGCAACATTAAAGGTGTTTATGCCAACAGAGTATATTGATGAGACTTTGGTTGAACAATTTGAAGAAGAGAAGGGTGTGAATGTCGAGATTATAGCTTTTGAATCAAATGAGATAGCAATACCACAAGTAGAAACTAGTAGCTATGATTTGGTTATACCAAGTGATTATGCAATAGAGGAATTAGCAAGTAAAGGACTATTAGAAACTATCGATTGGAGCAAATTAAATACAATGGGCCAATCGGATTTAGAGCCTGAACTTTTGACATTTATTGAAAGTATCCAGGTAGATGTTAATGTTGAAGGGTTTGATATGTTATCATATGCTGTTCCTTATTTTTGGGGAAATGTTGGTTTACTCTATGACAGTACAAAAGTTAGTTATGATTTTTTAGAAACCAATGGATGGAACTCATTAAATTTAGTAGATGATAAAGTAATGTTTTATGACTCATCAAGAGATATGATTATGGTTGCTTTAAAAGATCTCTATGGAGGAACTGTTGATGTAAACAGTCCAACAGAAGAACAATTAGAAGCTGCAAAAGAATGGCTTGTATCAGAAAACAAAGTATCAGACTCAGTATACGCTACTGATGAAATTTTTGATGATATGCTTGAACAAGGAAATACAAAATATGCTATGGCAGTTTCTTATTCAGGCGATGCGGTTTATTTAATGAGTGAAAATGAAGACCTAGGATATTTTGTACCTTCATCAGGAACCAATGTATGGCTTGATGCATTCGTAATTCCTAAAAATGCAAAAAACAAAGATTTAGCTTACGATTTTATAAATTTTATGTCAAGTTATGAAAGCATGTATCAAAATTCAGATTATGTAGGATATACTGCTCCAAGAAAAGATGTATTAGAAGATATTATTTTGGATGGTTATTACTCAGAGCAATCTTATAGAGTTGCAATCAGACCTAATGATTCAATCTTTAGATATAATCCTGAAAGCAAACAAGCACTAGCGGAATTATGGGCTTTAATTAGATCCAGTTGAAAAAAGAAGTCGTTTGACTTCTTTTTTTTTGAATAAAAATATTATGATAAAATAATTATGAGGATTATATGAAAAATAATATGCACCAAAAAAGAATATCTATGATGGAGATGCTTTATCAATTCGATTTTTATGAATGCAATTTAGAAGAATTCAAGAAACATTGTGAGTTAAATATTCAAAAAGATAGATTTCTTAAAATTACTAGTCAATACAATACCTTAGATCCAATAATTGATAAGCACTTAACAAATTATAGATTTAGTAGACTTTCGATAGTTGATAGATCAATAATACGACTTGCTTTATTTGAAATGCTTTTTGAAAAATTGCCTAAAGAAATAGCAATAAATGAGGCATTAAACTTAACTAAAATTTATTCAAATTTAGATGATGATAAGCAAGTAAAATTTAATAACAAGTTATTAGACAAAATTTCAAAGGAATTGCAATGAAATATTTAACTGTCTCTGCATTGAATAAGTATATAAAAACTAAGTTAGAGTATGATGAGCATCTTTCAACTATAAAAATTAAAGGAGAAATTTCTAACTTTAAAAAACATTCAAGAGGTCATTTATATTTTTCATTAAAAGATACTTATTCCCAAATTAATGCAATTATGTTTTCAAGTAATGCTTCAAAGCTGAAAATATACCTAAAAGACGGAGATAAAGTTCTTATAGAAGGAAAAATTTCTGTATATGAACCAAGTGGATCTTATTCAATTCAAGTTTATAATTTAACGTATGATGGAGTTGGAGATTTATATTTAAAATTTGAAAAGTTAAAATCAGACTTAGAAAAAAAGGGTTATTTTAAAATTGAGAATAAAAAAAGCATACCTTTATTTCCAAAAAAGATTGGTGTTGTTACATCCAACACTGGTGCAGTAATAAAAGATATTTCAAATACAATTAATAGAAGATATAGGTTGTGTGAAATAATTTTATATTCTTCTCAGGTTCAGGGTCCAAGAGCAGCTGAAACAATTTCAAATCAAATTAAAATTGCAAATTTAAATAGTGAAGTTGATATATTAATAGTTGGTAGAGGTGGAGGATCAATTGAAGATTTGTGGGGATTTAATGAGCTTGTAGTAGCTGAAGCAATATTTAATTCAAAAATTCCAATAATTAGTGCAGTAGGACATGAAACAGACTTTACAATTGCAGATTTTGTTTCAGATCTAAGAGCTCCAACACCTACAGCTGCAGCTGAATTAGCTACTCCAAATAGCAAAGAAATAATAAATAAAATCATTGAGAATTCAAAAAGAATTAGAAGAAGACTATATGAAAAAATTGATGAGAATACCATAAAGATTCATAATCTAGAGAAACGTTTAGAGGTATCTTCTCCAAAAAACCTTATAGTAAAAAGATATGAAAATCTTAAAATACTTAAAATGAATTTATCAAAATACTTCAAACAGATAATTGATAATAAAAGATACAAATATGAAATTTTCAGAACAAGTATTATAAATTTGAATCCACTAAATATAATGAAAAAAGGCTACAGTATAGTAAACCAAAATAATAAGCTTTTAAAAAGTGTAAAAAAAGTAGAGATTGGAAATAATCTTGATATTACTATGTATGACGGCAAATTAGAAGCAAAAGTTTTATCAAAGGAGGTAAAAAATAATGAAGAATAAATCATTCGAGATGATGTTAAAAGAATTAGAAGAAGTTGTTACTAAATTAGAGAAAAAAGACATAAATTTAGAAGATGCAGTTGAAGAATACAAAAATGGAATAAAACTAGCAAAAGAGTGTTATGAGATTTTAGAATCAGCTGAAAAAGTAATAGTTAAAGAAAATAAAGAATGAAAAATCGATTAGATTCTTATTTAAAAGAGCATCACTTATTAAAAAGCAGATCTGCAGCAAAAGATTTGATTAAACGAGGGTTTGTAAAAATAAATGAAAAAGTTGTGAAAACTCCTTCATATATTTTTAAGGAAGGAGATGTTATCGAAATAACAAAAAAAAATAAGTATGTCAGTAGAGGTGCAGATAAATTAATCTCATTTTTGGAAAACATTGAGATTGAATTAGATAATAAGATTGTAATTGATGTCGGTTCATCAAAAGGAGGATTTACTCAAGTTCTCTTAGAAAAAAATGTTAAAAAAATTTATTGTGTTGATGTTGGAACTAATCAACTTGATCAAACTCTTATTGATGAAGAAAAAATAAATTTAAATGAGGAAACTAATATCCTAAATTTTGATATTCCAAAAAATGATTTAATAGTTATTGATATTTCATTTACATCTATATTGCCAGTATTAGAATACTTATTCAACAAAACAAATAAAGTAATAGCTTTAATAAAACCACAATTTGAACAAAAAGAGAAATCTAAGCATATTATTAAAGATGAAAAAGAATCTAAATTGATTTTAGATTCTGTTGTTTCAGAGATTAAAAATTTAGGTTATAATATTATATATGTTAAAAAATCATCCTTGAAAGGAAAAAAAGGTAATCAAGAATATTTTTGTTATCTAAAAACTAAAAATGATAAAAAATCTTAAGGTAAAAAATATAGCATTAATTGATGATTTGAATGTTAATTTTGAAAATGGATTGACAGCATTGACTGGAGAAACTGGTGCAGGAAAGTCGATATTAATGGAATCACTACAACTTCTTTTTGGAAAAAGAACGGATCAAGACTTAATTAGACACGGTACAAATGAAGCTTATGTCTCGGGTACTTTTTTTATTAATAAAGAATTAGCAAAAAAGTTTGACTTGAATCAAGAAATAGAAATCAAAAGATTGATACAAAAAAAAGGAAGACATGAAATAAGACTTAATGGACGTGTAACTACAATTCATAAAATAAGATCAATTACTAGAAATTTCGGTGATATTCATGATCAAGATGACATGTTTCAGTTATTAGATCCAAAATTCTATACCAATATCTTAGATGATAGAGATAAAGAAGTTACAGAAAATTTAAAAATCAAATATCTTTTGAATAAAGAGAAATATGAAGAAGCAAAAAAAAGACTAAAAAAATTAATTGAAGAAAAAGAAATGTACGAAAAAGAAAAAGATCTTATTTCTCATCAGCACAATGAAATTGAAAAAATGAAACTTGTTTCCAATGAATTAGAAAATCTAACAGATGAAATAAATACTTTGAAACATTATGACATCATCTCACATAATCTTAAAGAGAGTGTAAATACTCTAAAGTCAAACAATTTATTAGAAAGTTTAAATCAAATAAAAACAAATATATTTAATGTATCTAGTAAAATTGATTCAAAAAAAGACCTCTTAAAAAGATTTGAAGACTCATATTATGAAATTGAAGATATTTTTGAAGACTTAAGAAATATGCTGAATGATCTTTATTTTGATGAAGAACACTATGAAAGTCTTAATCAAAGAGAATATGAATTAAAAAATTTAGAAAAAAAATATAACAAATCTGTAGAAGAATTGATTCTTTACAAAGAGGAATTAAAATCAAAACTTGATCTTGTAAGTGATTTTGATAGTTATATAAAAAAAGAGAATGAAATGATAAAAGTATTAAGGGATAATACTATTAATTCAGCTCTCAAAATAACAAATCAAAGAAAATTAATTGCTAGAGATATGGAATTAGAACTTATAGGTATACTAAAAAAATTAGATTTAGAACAAACACAATTTAAAGTTGAAGTCAAAAATACAAATAACTTTTTTGAAGATGGAATGGATGAAATTTATTTTAAAATATCTCTAAATAATGGCGAGCCTATGAAAGAACTAAATAAAGTTGCAAGTGGCGGTGAAAGATCAAGATTTATGTTTGCTTTAAAGACAACAGCAGCAACTAGAAAAGGAATATCAATGCTTATACTTGATGAAATTGATTCAGGTGTTTCTGGTAAAACTGCTTCAAAATTAGCAAACCACATGTCGCTGATTTCAAAAAAATTGCAATTATTGGTGATAACACATCTTCCACAGGTTGCAGCAAAAGCAGATATTCAAATGGAAGTATTAAAGAAACAAAAAAATGATAGAGTTATAACATATATTAATAAGTTGAATTATGAAGAAAGGGTCAAGTCTATAGCAACGATGCTTTCTGATGAAACAATGAGTGAATTCGCAATCAAACAAGCAAAAACCTTATTAGAAAAAAAAAGACAAGCTTTTTAAGCCTGTCCACTTAGAAGTGCAACTATAAATGAAATAAAAACACCACCTATCATGCCAAGTAAAATTAACCATAATACGATTTTACCCCACAACTTTTCGTGTGGCATTTTATAATTTTCTGAACTATCTGTTTTTTTTTGTACAGTTTTTTTACTCATTAAAGACTCCTTTATCAACAATATTAATTATACAATAATTTTTATTTTTTTAAAGAATTTGATTTATGAATTTTTGGAAACGTTTACTAAATTCATTATTTGCTTTAGAAAAAAATATTTGATATCATTAAAACATCTTCAATAAATCGTATAATAGATCGAATGTGGCGGTCAAGTTTCTACCATATCACCGTAAATGATATGACTACGATTGAATCTTTTCCTATTCAATCAACCACATAATCGTGGTTTTTTATTTCGTTAATTGAAGAACAAAAAAAAAACAAAGGAGAAAATATGAAATTTTTAAAAGAATATTTTCATATTGAAGAACGCAAATCAAGCGTTTGGGCTGAAGTAGTAGGTGGAGTAGTTACTTTTTTAGCTATGATATACATACTTCCAGTCAATAGTTTTATGCTTGCGGATGCTGGCATGAGTCAACCCGGTGTTTTTGTTGCTACAGCAATTGCAGCCGGTGTTGCAACAATTTTGATGGGGATTCTAGGTAAAGTTCCAATTGCTTTAGCCTCTGGAATGGGGATTAATGCATTTTTTACTTATACCATAGTCTTAGGTCTTAATTTCTCATGGCAAGAGGCACTAGCTGCTGTTTTTGTATCAGGAGTTTTATTCTTGATAGTAAGTTTAACAGGTCTTAGAAAACTAATAATAAATGCAATCCCTAAAGACTTGAAGTTAGCCATTGGAGCGGGAATAGGATTTTTTATCGCTTTCATAGGTTTAAAAAATGCAGGGTTAGTTGTTTCAGATCCAGCAACATTTGTTGCTTTAGGTAACTTAGGTAATCCAGTGGTATTGCTTGGGTTGTTTGGTATCTTGTTAGTTTTATTATTATATACAAGAGGAGGAAAACTATCAAGATTTTCAATCATTATTTCAATGTTAGTTGTTGGTTTGGGTGGTGCATTATTAGGGTCGTTAGTTCCAGGCCTTGAAATGTATATGCCAAAGTTTACAACTTCTAACTTAGGTGCTGTTAGTGAAGTTGGTGGATTAATTGGTCAGGCTTTTTCAGGGTTAGGTTCTTTACTTACAAATCCTCTTGCTTATCCAGTTATCATAACATTACTGTTTGTTGATTTTTTCGACACAGCAGGTACTTTAGTCTCTGTGGGTCACCAAGCAGGTCTTATTGACGAGGAAGGAAAATTAGTTGGAAATGACAAGGCCCTTATGGTTGATTCGATAGGTACAATTTTTGGTGCTTTTGTTGGAACTTCAACTGTAACATCTTACATAGAATCTAATACAGGAATTCAAGCGGGTGCTAAAACCGGTCTTTCTGCTGTTGTTACTGGTGTATTGTTTTTGTTAGCAATATTACTTTATCCACTATTTGGATTTGTTGATGCAGTATTTGTAGAAGGCGTTGCATATTCACCGGCAACTTCTTTGGCTTTGGTCTTTGTTGGAATACTCATGATGAAACCATTGAAAGAAATAAATTTTGAAGACCCAGTTATTTTAGCAAGTAGCTTCATGACAATAATCATGATGATATTAACATTTAAAATATCTGAAGGTATTGCTTTTGGTTTCATTACTTATTCAATGTTAATGGGGTTATCAAAAAGAAGAAAAGAAGTACATTGGATGGTATATGTTCTAGGATTATTCTTTTTACTTCATTTAGTTGTATATTTTACATATATTGTTTAATTTTAAAAGAGTCTCTAATTGAGACTCTTTTTTTTTAGAAAATATCCAAAAAAATAATATGTTATAATTCAGTAGGTGGGTCCTATGTATAAAATGTATAAAGAAAAATTAAAATTTAAAACTTTTACACCTGTACAAAAAAAAGTTTTTGATATTTATAAAAAACAAAAATCAATTGTTGCTATTGCACCAACAGGAACTGGAAAAACTCATGCATATGGTATACCTGTAATTGATTCAATAGACGTAAGTATCAAAAGACTTCAATCAATTATATTAGTTCCTACTAATGAACTAATTAGACAAGTAGAGGTAATGCTCTCAAAATTAAACCAATTTGTTAATATATATTCCATCACAGGTTTGGATGAACTAAAAAGAAAACGAATTGATTCTTCTCAACTGATTATAACAACACCAAAAAAAATAATGAAACTCATTAATTCTAATCTTTTAAACATAAAGAATCTGAAGAATATTGTTTTAGACGAGGCTGATATGATGTTTGAGGGCGATTTTATTTCAGATCTTAATGATTTAACGAGTTATATATCAAAGGTCAGATATCTATTATTTTCTGCTTCATTAAAAAGAAATATGAAACCATTTATTAATAATTTTTTCGGTGTCTATGAACTTATAGACACTACTAAAGATCATAAGCTAAAGATAAGAGACTTATTTGTATATTCAAGAGAAGAAACAAAACTATATAATTTATATAAAATAATAAAATCATTAAATCCTTTTTTTGGTGTCATTTTTGTTTCAAAAAAGAATAATATTAATCTAATCAAAGAGTATCTTTTAGAAAAGGATATTAAAGTTAATACTTTTTCATCAGATCTTAAACTCAGGAAAAGGTTATCGATGCTAAAGTCTGCAAGAAATTATTCATTTCAATGGCTATTAAGTTCAGATATTCTCTCTAGAGGAATAGATTTAGAGATTTCTCTAATCATTAATTATGATTTTCCTGATAATATAAAAACATATTTTCATAGAAGAGGTAGAACAGGAAGAATGGATAATGAGGGTGATGTCATATCAATCTACGGTGAAAAAGATAAAGAATTAATTCAAAAGTTATCAAAACAAGGTATAAAAATTCTAAAAGCAAAAATTGTAAACGATAACTTAACAGTTAGTCCTCAAAAGAAACAAATGAATTCAATAAAAAGAGAACTTAAAATTAGAAACCCAATAAAGAGACCAAAATATAGTAAAATAAAATTAAAAAGAGGATTAAAAAAATGATTAAAATAGGATCTCATGTTAGTTTAAAAGCACCTGAAATGTTTTTAGGTTCAGTTAAAGAGGCGCTTTCGTATAATGCCAATTCAATGATGGTGTATACGGGTGCTCCTCAAAATACATTTCGAAAATCAATAGATCAAATGAGGATCAACGAAGCACATGAATTTATGAAAAATAAAGGATTTGAATTAAGCAATGTGGTTGTCCATGCTCCTTACATAATTAATCTTGCTAATCCAGACCCAGAAAAAAGATCATTTGCAACAGCTTTTTTAACAAAAGAAATAATAAGAACACATTCATTAGGAGTTGCTCAAATGGTTCTCCATCCAGGTAGTGCAGTTGGAAAAGATCGTCCTCAAGCAATAAAATGGATTTCAGAAGGGTTAGATATAGTTTTCGATAACACTCGTAATCTTAAGGTTAAAATAGCTTTAGAGACAATGGCAGGAAAGGGAAACGAAGTTGGTAAAACTTTTGAAGAATTGAGAGAAATTATTAATTTATCAAAAAATAAAGACAGATTATCTATTTGTTTAGATACATGTCATATTTTTGATGCGGGTTACGATATTGTAAGTAATTATGAGAATGTAAAGAATGAATTTGATAAGATTATTGGTTTAGATAAAATTTCAGTTATTCATGTAAATGATTCTAAAAATATTCTTGGATCTTCAAAAGATAGACACGAAAATCTTGGATTTGGTAATATAGGATTTGAAACGTTATTAAATGTTATTTATGATAAAGATTTCAAAGACGTAGTAAAAATTTTAGAAACACCATATATAAATTCAAATCCCCCATATCTTTACGAAATAGAGGCAATAAAATTAAAAAAATTTAATAAAGAACTAAAAAATATTTTAAATAAATAAATGAAAATATTTAATCGATTTTTTTATATAGATCTTCGTATTGTTTAGCCATATCATTTAGGAAAGAAGTAACATTCATTGCATTTTCAATCTTGATTTTTTTAATTGTTTTTTCTTTGTATTCTTTTAAAGCACGATCAAGTGTTGAATTAAATTCATCAACAGTATAATTCTTAAAAGTGTAACCATTCTGATTTTCTGTATCTTCAAATACGGTATCTTTTAAACCACCAGTTTCTCTTACAATTGGAAGTGTTCCATAACGCATTGCAATCATATGATTTAATCCACACGGCTCAAATAAGCTAGGTAGAAGAAAAAAGTCACTAGCTGCGTAAGCTTGATGAGAAATTTTCTGATCAAATCCTGAATGATAATGAACAAGTTTAGGAAAATCTTTTTCAAGTTCTCTAAAAAAAGCTTCAAATTTGAGTTCACCCTCACCAATGACTACAAAGTATATATCTTTATTTTTCAAAAGTTTTTGAATTTTTTCTTTAAAGAGATCAATCCCTTTTTGTCTTCCCAATCTTCCTATGAAAAGCAACATTGGTTTTTCTATATTTTTATCAAAATTTAATTTTTCAATTAGAAATTTTTTGTTTTTGAATTTCCCATCTTTATAATTCGAGAATGAATAATTGTATGGTATCAGGTTTTCTTTTTTTGGATTGTATGAATTATGATCAAAACCGTTAAGAATTCCAAATAAATTATCTTGTCTTGATTTTAAAGCACTATCAAGATCAAAACTAAAAAAACGAAGCAGGATTTCTTTTCTATAAGTTTTTGATACAGTATTTATCGAATTAGATCTCATGATACCAGTCTTTAAAAAATTGATTTGACCATTAAGAATATAAGTGAAATTTCTAAAGGGTAAATATCTTTCTATTTCTCTTTCAAAAATACCTTGTTTTTCTATGTTATGAATTGTAAGTAAAGTTTTGATATTTTTATATTTGTCATCTTTACGATAGTTTGAATCTAATAAATATGGGATAAATCCTGTGTGCCAGTTATTAATATGTAATATTTCAATAGTGTGATCGATCAATTTTAAGGATTCAAGAGCAGCAATACTGAAAACTAGATAACGTAAAGCCTCCTTTTTTTCATCTAAAATACTAAATAATGAATTTTTTATAAATATATGTCTAACTTTGTTATGAGTATATGAATAAAATTCAGTGGGCTCAATGTGATCGCCTAATATAATATCTTGTTTTGTAATTAATTTAAACTTTGCTTGATAAGGATCATCATCATAAAAGGGTAGGATTGTTGTGATGTTGTGTCCTCTATCATTTAATGTTTTGGGAAGAGAAGCACTAATATCTGCTAAACCACCATGTTTTTGAAATGGATATACTTCATTAGTTACAAAGGCAATATTCATATTAACTCCTAAATTTATTATACACGATAAAAAAAAGTTTCAACAGAAAAGAGAATTTTAAATGTAATTAAAAATATGCTAAAATATTCTTGTTAAGGAAATTGAGGTATATATGAAAAATATTGCTATTGTAGGTATGCAGTGGGGCGACGAAGGTAAAGGAAAAATGACTGATTACCTAGCACAGAATACTGATGTAGTTGTGAGATATCAAGGTGGAGATAATGCTGGACATACAGTAGTTTTTGACGGTAAAAAGATTGACTTACATTTACTTCCTTCTGGAATAATTCATAAAAATGTTATAAACATAATGGCTCATGGAATGGTGATAAATCTAGAAACATTATTTAAAGAATTAAGAAAGTTTAAATCTGAAAACTTATATATATCTGATAGAGCTCATTTAATTTTACCTTTTCACAAAGATATAGATACTGAAAACGATCGAATTCAAAAAATTGGTACTACAAAAAAAGGCATTGGACCTACATACTCTGACAAAATTTTAAGAAGAGGAGTAAGAATGTCTTCACTTCAATCAATGGATAGATTTGTCCATGACGTAAATAATTTATGTACTTCGAAGAAGATATCTTTTGATCCTGAAAAATATTACAAAGAAAATTTTAAAAATATAAAAGAAATTATACCGAAAATAACAAACACGTCATTTCTATTGAATAAATTTGTTGAAGAGAATAAGAGAATTATTTTTGAGGGTGCACAAGGAGTTATGTTAGATATTGATCACGGAACTTATCCATACGTTACTTCTTCATCACCGTCGGTTTCAGGACTACCTCAAGCGGTAGGAATAGCACCATGGAAAATTAATGCAGCTTTAGGAATTATAAAAGCATATTCAACTAGAGTTGGAGAGGGACCTTTTCCAACAGAAATGGGAGAAAGATTAGCTTCAAAAATTAGGGAAGCAGCAAATGAATATGGTACCACTACTGGAAGACCAAGAAGGATAGGCTATTTAGATTTAGTAGCATTAAAACATGCTTCGTTATCTTCAGGTCTAACTTATATTGCTTTTACCATATGTGATGTTTTAAACAATATTGATGTATTAAAGGTTTGTGATTATTACACCATAGAGGGCAAAAAAATAAACACATATCCATCTCATATAGAGGATTTAAAATTAGTTAAACCGCATTATATTGAATTTCCCTCTTTTCAAAAAGATATTACAAATGTAAAAAAGTTTGATGAATTACCAGTAGAATTAAAAAATTATCTATTATACATTTCAAAAGAACTAAAATCAGAAATTGCATTTGTCTCTGTAGGTCCAGATAGAAAACAAACTATAATTTGTAATGAAATATGGGAGAAAAGAAGATGATTAAAAGATATCAATCAGATAAAATGAATGAATTATGGTCACTAAAAAATCGCTTCTCGAAATTTTTAGAAGTAGAATTAGCCTCTTTGTATGCATTGAAAGAAAAACGAGTGATTACTGAAAAAGATTATGATAAACTCTTAAAAACTAGATTTGAATTAGATGAAATTTTGAAAAAAGAAAAAACATTAAAACATGATGTTTTAGCTTTCATTGAAGTTTGCCGTGAATCTTTAGGTGAGGAAAAAAAATATTTTCATTACGGATTAACATCAACTGATGTAGTTGACAGTTCTAATTCTTTAATAATAAAAGCCGCAAATAACATTATTGAAGAGAGATTAGAAAATTTATTAAATGTTGTAAAGAAAAAAATACAAGATACTAAAGAGATCCCAATCATGGCTCGGACCCATGGTATGTACGCTGAAATATCTACATTAGGAATGAGATTTTACAGATTTTTTGAATCATTAAATAGAGTGATTATGAATTTTAAAAACTCTAGAAAACAAATTGAGGTTATTAAGTTGAGTGGTGCAGTTGGCACATACTCTATTTTAGATGATGAACATGAAGAATTAGTAAGAAAAAAATTAGGTCTTTTCAAGTCTAAAGGGTCATCTCAGGTATTATCTCGAGATAGACATTCAAATTATTTAAATTGCTTAACTAATTTAGCATGTATTATAGAGGGTTTAGCTATTGACATCAGATTATTATCTAGATCAGATGTATCTGAATTAAATGAAGGATTTTCAAAATTCCAAAAAGGTTCATCTGCAATGCCTCACAAAAAAAATCCAATAACTAGTGAAAATTTAACAGGATTAGCTAGAATGATGAGAGGTTACATGTCTATGTCCTATGAAAATATTGCTTTGTGGCATGAAAGGGATATTTCACACTCATCAGTTGAAAGAGTAATGCTGGAGGATATGACATCATTAATTGAAAATATGATTAATAAATGTGTTGAATTAATTGATAATTTAGTTGTAAAAGAAGAAATAATGAAAAAACATATTTTAGATACATATGAAACTGCATTTTCTCAAAAAATATTACATCAAGCTATAGATAAAGGTTTAGACAGAATAGAAGTATATGAACGGCTTCAAAAATTGAGTTTTCAGGCATTATCTGAAAAAATAAATTTATCAAGTTTAATTAAAGAGGACAATTTTTTTAAATCCACTAACATGAATATTGAAAAAATTTGTGATCAAAATAAATATGTTAATGAAATCTCAATTTTGATTGATAAGTTAATGACTAAATAAGTCCATTTCATGCTATAATATATATATTATTTTTATAAAAAATTGGAGGAAAACATGTCAGACAAGTATAATAAATTTAAACCAAAAATTCCAAAACAAGTTAAGATAGGTTTGATTGCAACGTTTTTACTTTTAATAGGCTTATTTCTACTTACTGTAAGAACAAATGAAGAAAAAATATATGATTCTTATTCTACAACTGCTTCTACACTAACAGAAAATCATCCATTTTATGAGATTTCATATAACGGTACAATTTTTGAGCCGGGACTAAAAAAAATACTCGAGGAAGATGAATTAGTAATTTTATACATTGGAAGTCATTTTTGTTCAGTTTGTATTCAAACAATTGGTAATATCGAAAAATATTATTTCCAAGAAGATATGGATGAAATATTTAGTCAAATATTTTATTATCAAGATTGGGTTGGCGAGGATGCATCAAATGATCGAAATGATATGTTGGAAGCATTTCCAGATATACAGAGATCTACACCTCAGGTAATAGTATTTAGAAATGGAGAGTTGTTTTTTCAATATCAGTCGCCTACAATTCAAAACCCTTCCCCTCAAGATTATGCCAGAGCTGCAAGCAATTTTTTCAAAGATCTTAAATATGAAATATCTAAATTATGATTGTTGAGAAAATAAAAAAAGAAATAATAGAAGTGTTTCAAAAGAAATATTCTTATCATCAAACTGTTGAGTATTCTAATGTTGATGGGGTTGATTTAGCATGTCCA
>MDSW01006468.1_pt1 | contig 20561 bp, 17 predicted proteins | sample 811171 | NCBI WGS metagenome assembly MDSW01 (sample SAMN05326641, study PRJNA326480) | marine metagenome | isolation source: seawater | place: Atlantic Ocean: North West | collected 2012 | reverse complement strand
TTAAGAGAAAAAAGGTTTTGTGATGAAATTTCGGAAACACCAAATGCAATGGTTAAAAATATGAGTAAATTTCTCGACGCGGATATAATTTTATGGGCTCATCCAACAAACCCCTTAACAAACCACTTACATTATAATGATGCATTAAAAAAATTTAGATTTTATGAAAAAAAAGGTAAAGATAGCCTTTATGCTGTCTCTCAGCTAAATGATTATTTTTGGGATCATAAAAAAAAACCTATTAATCATAATCCCCAAGAAAAAGTTCACACTCTTTTAAAAAAACATCAAATTAAATATATTTATATAGATAATGGAGCAATTTACATTCGTAGAAAAAATGATTGGATAAAAGATGGAAGATTCTGGGGTAAAAAAGGCTTTATGTATGTTATGAACGAGGTAGATGGATGGGATATAAATACCCTTTGGGATCTTGAAGCTTGTAAATTAAAATCATTTAAGAATAAAATTTTTTAATGTCACTAAAAAGTGTAAAAAAATTTTATAATATTGGAAAAAACGACTTATTCCCTATCTGTAGAAGCCTTACTGGAAACGGAAATAGAAAAACTTTTAGTATAATAAAACGCTATTTTCCAAAATTAAGAACTTATAAAACTTTATGTAATAAAAAAGTCTTTGATTGGACAATTCCTAGTGAATGGAATATTAAAGATGCTTATGTAGAGGATAGGTTCAAAAATAAAATTATAGATTTTAAAGAAAATAATCTTCACATTGTTGGTTACTCTATACCAATTAAAAAATATTTAAAAAGGGATGATCTTCTTTTAAAGTTACATTCTTTACCCAAGTTGCCAAATGCTATTCCTTATATCACATCATATTACAAAAAAGATTGGGGATTTTGTTTATCTCACAAAGAAAAAAAAAAAAAATCATATCTAATTACAAAAAAACTGACCGATTTAAGGTTGTAATTAATTCTTCTTTAAAAAAATCGGGAAAATTAAACTATGCAGAGTATTTTATTAAAGGAAAATCAAAACAAGAAATACTTATATCAACATATATTTGTCATCCATCTCTGGCTAATAATGAACTCTCTGGACCAATTGTTTCTATGAGCTTGATAGATTATTTCAAAAAAAGATATAATAAAAAATCAATTAGATTTATTTTTGTTCCTGAAACTATCGGATCTATAATGTATTTAAGTAAAAATTTAAAAAAACTTAAAGAAAATGTAATCGCAGGATATAATTTAACTTGTATTGGAGATGATAGAAACCACTCATGTATGTTTACAAAATATGGTAATACAATTTCAGATAAATGTTTAGCGAAAGCTTACAAACAATTAAAAATTAAACCAAAAATACATTCATTTTTAACAAGGGGATCAGACGAAAGACAATATAATTCACCGGGTATAGATCTTCCAATTGCATCAATTTTTAGGACAAAATACGGACATTTTAAAGAACAGCACTCTTCTTTAGATAATTTTAATTTAGTTACACCCAAAGGAATTTACGGTGGGTATAGAGTGGCTAAACAAGCGCTATTAAATATAATTAATAAAGAAATTCCAACTTATAAAGTTTTATGTGAACCTCAATTAGGCAAGAAAGGTTTATATCCAAGTTTATCAAAAATTATAATGTCTAAGGAACTTTTAAATGCTAAACAAATTACGGACTTTTTGCAATTTTGTGATGGAAAACATGACTTGCTTGAAATTAGCAAAATAATTAAATTAGATTTAAAAAAAACAAAAAAAATTTTCAATTTAATGAAGAAAAAAAAATTAATAAATACTTAAAGTGCTAATTTTTATAACAGGGCATAGAAAATCTGGAACAACATTATTACATAGTCTGTTTGACAATCATCCAGATATTGACGTTTATCCAACTGACTTTACTTTTTTTTACTCTTATTTTCCATACTATACAAAAAATTTAAAAAACAAAAAAAAATTAATCGAAAGAATAATGCTTATAACAAATAATACTATTAATAGATATTTTATAAAAAAAAAGATATTAACAAGAAAAGAAATATTATTTTTTAATAAAAAACTTTTAAAAAAATTAGAAAAAATTAACCTAAGATCAAAAAAATCAATCTTTAAGGTAATTATCAATCATTGGATTAATCTAAAAGGAAAAAGAATAAAAAAGAAAATACTTATTAAAGAAACAAGTCAATCAATATACTTTGATGAATACAAAAAAATATTTCCTAATTTAAAAATGATAAATATTGTTCGTGACCCAAGAGATAATTTTGCTTCCATTAAATCTGGCCAAAAAAAATATTACAGTAAAATTGGATTAAGTTATTTACAAAATTTTGCTAATGTTTTATTCAGATCTAGACAAGATTTATTATCTTGTTTTTACAATAAAAAAAATAAAAGATTTAAATTTATCACTTACGAAAATTTAGTCAAAAACCCAAAAAAAACAATGAAGAGGCTTTGTTTATTTTTAAAAATTAAATATTCAGATATTTTGATTAACCCTACATTCGGTGGAAACAAATTTTACGGTAATAATTTTAATAAAGAATTTATTGGTATAAGTAAAAAAAATGCTAACAATTGGAGAAAGAGAATTACTTCAGAGGAGTCAAATATTATAGAATTTTATTTATCAGATATGTTAAAAATATACAAATATAAAACTTTTTCGAATAAAATTAAAATTAAAAAAGATTTTAGTAAATTTAATGACTTGATTAATTCGAAATATTTTTTCGTGGATAGCTTTAAAAATGTTAAAAAATAATCTTAAAAAAGTTAAAAGAACTAAATTTTGGTATTACATTGTATTTTTAATAGTAAAACCTTTATTCGAAATATTTTGGAAATACTTGATTAATTTTCATGGGTTTGTGCTTAAAAAAATTTGGTTTTTTAAAAAAAGAAGAGATTTTATAAGTCTTGAAAAAAATGATAAAAAAATTATTTACGATCAAAAGGAATTTATTGAACTGGCAAATGAAATTTATAAGCAATTTGACACAAATTTATTAAATAAAATTAACTTAATTATTAAGAAAGGGCTAATAACTCAAAACAAATCTAATCATGGCAAAAAAACATATACTATTGATACTTTTGAATTTTTAAGTGCTGAAACAAAGCAAAAGATTTTCAATCTAGCAACTTCGGACCTGATGATATCTACAGCTGCAAATTATCTTGGGGTATTCCCAATTTTATCAAGAATACTTGTTAACTTTAACATACCAAATGATCCTGATGATCAAAGAGGAGCGATGCTATGGCATAGAGATGATTTTGGATACAAATCCTTAGATCTTTTTTTATCTATTACCGATGTTGATGAAAATAATGGACCTTTTTTTTCACTCGCGAAACCATTAAAATTAGGAACTTTTTCTAATTTCGATACTAAAGAAATTTACACCGAAAAAGGTTATAGAGGTAAGATTGATGATAAAAATTTTTCTAAACCTGTTAATAAGTATTCAGTGATAAACAATATGGGTAGAAGTGGTACAGGTGTAATAATAGATAGTTTTTCAAGTTTTCACAAAGGTGGAGGATGTAAACAAAATCATAGAATTATGCTTAGAATTTCATACCAAACTATCGACTCTATAAGCCTAAAAAAACAAGGAAATAATTTTTTAAATTTTGATAAAGTTAAGAAAAATGAAACAAAAGATATTTTTTTAAAATACATGCTTTTCAAAAGATCAATGTTCTTTGAAAAAATTAGATTACCAAGTTTTTTATTATATTTATATCGACTCTTTCAGTTTAAAGAGAGTTTATAAATTTAAAAATATTGATTTTTTATAGTTTTTAAAATTTGTAAAGTGCCTGGCAAATTATCATATTTATTCTTTAGACTAGAGTTCTTTTTACCAAAATATATTTTCTTATAATCTTTAAAATTCTTAACGAAGTTTTTTAAATAATCATCATATAGATCATCTTTATTTTTAAAAAATTTTTCTATATCCTCTTTTTTAATTGTCTGATAATTTTCCATTTCATACGAAGGTATATTGACTCTCTTAGGGTAATATTTGTTTCTATCATAATAAAATGGTCCCATTAAACGACTATTTATGTTTATTAATCTTTTTTTTAGTATTAGAGCATCAAATGTAGTGCTAGACTCATGGGAAACTGTAGTGTGGGCTCTTAGAATATAATATTGAGTTCTATATTTAATCACTTTTATTTTTTTTGATAAATACTTTTTTATTACAGTCGAATTTACTTTTGGATGAACACAAAAAATAATTTTTTTATTATAAAATTTCTGAAGTAACAAAAGTATTCTATTAAGAAAAAAATAATACTTTTTACGATTTTTCCGACTTTGACCTATCCCGTGCCTCTTTACATCTGGATGATCAAAACCACCATCTAAAAAAACTATATAATCTTCTCTAGCTTTATTAGATAAATTTAGATAACTATCATAAGCTCTACAATTTATATGATGTAAATTTTGAATATATTTTATATTAATGAACGGGAAAATTCTAAAAATTTTTTGTCCAATTTGTTTTTTAATTAAATCGATATTTTCTAATGAACCCTCAAACATATGATCAATTTTTGGAAAAATATTTATCATAACAAAAAATCTAAATATTAAAAAACTAAATTTTTCATTTTTGAATGAAAAAATTTTTTTTTTAAAAAATTTAAATTCCTTGTTTACCCCTATTGACATATTTAATATTAATTTTACATTATATTTCTTAAACAAATAAAGAGTTCTAAAATATTCAAATGTTTTACCAAGTGATATAAAAGTTACTAATTGATATTTCTTTAAAAATTCATCCAATTCAGCGTAATTTTTGGGAGAGAAAAAATTTTTATTTTTTATATATTCTTTATTAATATTTTTTTTTTTCAAAATTAAACAGTTTAAATCAATAATATAATATTTTTTAAATTCTTTATTTAAATTTTGAAACAAATCTTTAAAGACATATTTTTGTCTATCAAACGGACCTAAAAAAGTATAGCCTAAAATTTTCTCTTTCATTTTATTTTAATAAGTCGACCTGATTTGATTTTATATATTTTTGAAAATTTTTTTAATGAGTCTTTTTGATGGCTTACCAATACAATCAATTTTTTTTCATATAATTTAAATATTTTACTTATGATTTTATCCCTTAAGTTAACATCTATAGAGTTTAATGATTCATCAAAAATCAAGACTTTAGAATTTCTATATAATGCTCTTGCGATGCCAACTCTTTGATTTTGTCCACCTGATAATTTTGCACCTCTTTCACCAATAGCACCTTCTTTTCGAAATCTTTTGCTTATTTTCTGAAGATTTAAAATTTGAATTATTTTATTGACCCTTTTATTATTTGAGCGAGCGGTTCCTAAAGTAATATTTTGTTTTAAATTTTCATCAAGTGTTAAAAAATTTTGTGGAACATAACTTACAATATTCTGCCATTTATTGATTTGATCATTAAAATCAGATTTGTCTATTTTTATGGTTCCTTTTGTAGGTTCTAAAAGGCCTGTTAAAATATTTATTAATGTGGTTTTTCCTGATCCGGTTTCACCAATTATCCCTATTTTATCATCATTTTTAAAACTCAAATTTATATTGTTCAAAATTAAATTTTTTTTATTAGGATATTTAAAACTTACATTTGAAAACTTTATTTGATTAAATTTAAATTCTTTTGAAGAGCTATCGATCGATAGTTTTTTATTTTTTAAAAACTTAAAATAAGAATTATTGAAAATTTTTGTGGCATTAATATTATAAGTGATTGTTGAAAAGTTCGAAACTAAATTCGATGTACCAGGCATTAATTTTGACGCTCCTAGTATAAACATTGACAAAGTTAAAACAATTTCAGTAAACGATGTGTTGTTTAAAGTTAAAAAGATAATAATTAAACTAATTAATATTACAACTGATATCTCAACTATTGATCTTGGAATAGAAAATATAAAGTTACTAATTAAACCCGATCTAAGATTTTTCAAATTATGAAAATCAAAATTTTCAATAAAAAAATTTCTGCTGTTAGAAATAATAATTTCTCTTATATTAGAGAATGCTTGTTGTAAGTTTTTGAGAGCTTTTCCACTATGAATATGTCTATCCTCTCCTAGATTTTTAAGAATTTTTTTTGTAAAATTTGAAAATACTATACCAACAAAAGTTAAAATAATGACTATTGTTAAAGTTATTTTAAAATCAATTAAAAGTAAAAAAATAAAAATAGTTAAAACTGATACAAGTGATGATAAAATAGATAATATGGGTCTAAGCAAATTAAAACTTATTATGTTACATTCTTGACCAATATTTTTGATTAAATCTGCAGAATTACTTTTTACATGAAATAAGTAGTTTTTATTTAAGTAATACTCAAATAAATTCTTTGAATTTTTTCTAAGAAAATTATACGACAATTTATTTTCTAACCATTTTAAAAGCAACAAAAAGAAATTTTTAATAAAGAAAATTGAAATGATAATGATAATTACTGACGACGTTTTTTTAAAAATTTCGAAATTAGTAAATTTCAGAATTTTATTAAAAAAATCATTTGAAAAATTAATTTCATTCGTAAGATTAGAAAAAAGAGGAACTAAAATTCCAATAGAAAAAATTTCTAATAACATATTCATCACGGATAAAATAAATAAAAGCATTACCAATGCCTTCTCTTTTCTATCTAATAATAAAAATATCTTATTTATTTTATTCATAAAAATATTAAATCTCAATTATGTTATTAGAAAAAATCTCAATAAATTTTTTCTGTTTTTTTAAAGGAAAATTTTTTTCAAAAATTTTTTCTTGTTTTATTAAATTTTTTGACATCACATCAGTTGAAAAAAATTTTGGATTATCTTTTAATTTTAAATAAGACTTTTTTAAAGTTTTTTTCATTATAGAATGAATTGAGTATTTGCCATGATAATTATTATCATTAAAATATAATTGATGATAAACTTTATTGATATCATTTTGATTAGAAAATTTTAAACGGCTCCAACTTTTTTTTAAAATTTTAATATACTCATTTCTGTTAGACCATTGATTTGAGATGGAATATTTTGAGTCCCAAGGACATTTAGAAGATGAAATAGTTTTTAATCTTAATAGAGCCATCTCTAAAATCACAGTTCCGTGATGTGTAAGGCCTATGCAATCTTTGTTTAATAAATTTAAAATATCAAAATTTTTTATACTTTTATTTATAAAATAAAAATTTTTTTCTTTTTCATATTTTTTTTTTACTAGTTCAAAAATTTTTTTATCCCAGTCACTAAAAATTCCTCTACTTTTTTTATAATAATTCGGATGCCCTTTTATAATAGCTTTCTTATTATTCTTTTTTAAAAATTCTAAAGTAAAAATTAACCAATCGTAAGTTGTTTCAAAACCATCAAAACCTCTGGACATTTGAGCATCTGTAAATGAATGGGGAAAAATTATGTATTGATACTTATTTAGCTTTGATTTCAAAAAATTATCCAATTTCTTATATTTTGTATCAACCATCCAAGGTATGTATTTATAGCTTTGTTTAAGATAATTTTTTTTAAAAATTTTAATTTTTTTTTTTTCACCAACCTTCAAACTTTTTCTAATGTGCTCTAAACCAATTGATTTAGAAAAATCGAAATATTTTTTTTTATTTTTTGAAAAATCAACCTTAAATGCTGATCGTGGATAAACGTTTGAATAAATAGTTTTTTTATGCCTTGCAAATATCTGATAATAAATGCCGTTAAGATACATTAAGTGATCCAGATAAACTCCCTTAAAATTGTAATTTTTTAAATATTTTTTTGAAGTTTTAATTATACATCCAGCGATGTAAAAATTTTTAAGCATAAAATAGATAAAATAAATCTTTGAAGAATAAGATTTAAAATTTCTATAAGTTCTTGATAGAACATGATTTCCAATTTGAATTTTTTTAAAATAAATATTAGCTCTCTTATCCTTCTGAAAAATTTTTCCTGAAAAAATAAGATATAAAAAAAAAATTAAATATTCTAAATTTGGTATCTTTTCGTTTCTGATTAACAATAATTTAGATTTAATGTTTTTTTTTTTTTCAAAATTATTTTTAAAAGAATTTAAAATGATTTTATAAATCAAGTTAGGTTTTCTTGATGTAAGAAAATAATTCATTAATCGATTTGAAATGAATTAATTATTTTTTTTATTTCATTAATTTTTAAAAATCTGATCGGTTTATCACTTGTAAATGAAAAATTTTTTTTTACTTTTTTTATTTTTTTAAACTTTTTCTTTCTTAAACTGTAATCAATTGATCTTATTGCGTAGTATGCTCCATAATCAAAGGTATTGTCACTATCATGAATAGATATTAATTCCTCGTGAATTTTTTCACCTGGTCTTAAACCTATAACTTCAATTTTTCTTTTTGGATCTATAGCTTTGGCTATATCTAAAATATTATAACTTTTTAATTTTGGAATAATTATTTCTCTTCCATCACTATTTTTCAGAGCCCAAAAAACTGTTTCAACAGACTCTTCTAAACTAATACAAAATCTAGTCATTTTATGATCTGTTATTTTGAAATTTTTATTCTTTCTGTTTAATTCTAAAAAAATTGGAATTACTGACCCCCTACTTCCAGAGACATTTCCGTATCTAACTACTGAAAATTTTGTTCCTTTATTTGTTGAAATATTATTTGCTGCTAAAAATAATTTATCTGAACATAATTTTGTAGCTCCATATAAATTTGTTGGTGAGGAAGCTTTATCTGTTGATAATGCAATAATCTTTTTTATATTGTTATTGATACAAGCATTTATAACATTATTTGATCCTAAAATATTTGTACTTATAAATTCAAAAGGATTATATTCGGCAAATGGAACTTGTTTGAGAGCTGCTGCATGAATTACATAATCAACAGACCTAAAAGCTAAATTTAATCTATTCTCATCTCTTACATCACCTAAAAAATACCTTAAAAATTTGTATTTGTTCTCTGGAAATTTTTTTTGCATTTCAAATTGTTTAAACTCATCTCTGCTAAATATAATAAGTCTTTTAAGTAAAATTTTTTGTTTTAATATACTATTAATTAATGCGTTGCCTAAACTTCCTGTTCCTCCGGTGATTAATAAAGTTTTATTTTTTAAGAAATTTAAATTCATAACCTTAAGTCTCTGACACCACTGATGCAAACATTATTATCTAATTCATTATAGATCATTTTTTCATCCATTTTTGAAATTTTGTGAAAAATTTCTTCGAGAATCTCTAGGTATTTGTTAATTATGTTTTTTTTATGTTCTGTACAAACATAGACTGTATTACCTGCTAAAAATTTCTTTTTTAAAAATTCAGAGGAAATAAAAGTCTTAAATAATAAATTATTATTTTTAAAAACAAATTTTGGAATAGCATCTAAGCCTGATATTTCTATATCTTGATTATTTCTCTTGGCAATTTTTTCCCATTCCTTTTTTATCTTCTTTCCGTTTTCTGAAATTATTTTCCAACTTTTCATTTTCTCCATCTGGTTAAGTGTTTCTATGGCAGCACCAGATCCAATTCTCTCAGTCCAGAAAGTAGAGCTTATGAATGTTTTAGAAGCTTCTTTCATAATATCTTCTCTACCAACAACCGCATTAATGGCATATCCATTACCCAATGCCTTTCCATAAATAACAATATCTGGATTAACCCCATATTTAATATGAAGACCACCAAAAGTTTCTCTAAATCCGGAAGTACATTCATCAAAAATTAAAGGTACTTTTTTGTGTTCAGTTAATTTTCTTACTTTTTTAAGAAAATCTTTTGTAGGTTTTTTGTCTCTCGAAACTTCCATAATTACAGCGCCCAGATTATTATTATTCATTATTTTTTTTAAATTTAAAAAATCATTGTATTCAAAGACTTTAATATTTTTTTGATAATTTGAGGGGACACCCTTAATTAGTAAATTTTTCATCAAATGATTATTTAAGTTATTCTTATTCTCTAAATTTCCAGCTAAATACCAATCGTGCCAACCATGGTATCCACATACAGCAACTTTATCTCTATTGGTGGCTGCCCTTGCAATTCTTAAAGCAATCGAAGATGCTTCACCACCTGTTCTGGCAAATCTTACAAATTTAGCCCATTTATTTATATCTATTAGTTTTTCTGCTAAAATTATTTCTTCGGTACTATTTAGCGTTGATATATTTCCATTTTTGATAATTTTTTTTACCGCTTTATCTACAAACCTATTACTATATCCGAGTATATTTGTACCTACTCCCATGAATGAAATATCAAAATATTTTTTTTTATCTAAATCCCAAATATTACAACCTCTGGTCTTTGAAAAATATGCTGGCCATTTTTTTGGTAGAAATAAATCAGGATTTTTTGAAAATAACATTGATCCGCCAGGAATTATGTTATTTGCTCTTTTCCAAAATTTTTGACCTTGGTTCATCTTGAAACCTTCATCTCTTTGAATGTCAGAATTGATTGAAAAAATTTTTTTGTCTTTATTGAATAAATTTTCTAGGTCTTTTAATTTAAAAGTAAAAATTTTGTTTTTCATTTTATAAAGAATTTTTGAAATTACTTTTAAATCTTTTGGTTCATCTAGTGTAACTCTAATTTTTGAAATATCTTTTTTGTAAACAAAATTACCTAATTTAATATCTCTTAATCTATTAATGTGAGATGTTACATGTTCTCTATCTAAATGATTTTTTGAGTATCTGGAAAGTTTTTCCAAAACATGTGTTTTAAAAATTTCAACATCTAACCCATCAGGAAATGTAGCTGGTTTGTTATTTGATAAATAATCTAATTTATTTTTTTCATAATATCTGATCATTTCATCAATTAAACTCCTATCTGCAAATGGACAATCTGAAGTAATTCTTATTATATTTTTTGTAGGAAATTTCTTTACAACATCTTTATATCTTTGAATTAAATTGATACTATGACCTTTTAAAAAACTTACTTTATTTTTTTTACAAATCTTAACTATTTCATCATCCCTGGTGTCATGAGTACAAGCCACTACGACTTTTATAAATTTCTTTGACTCTTTAAGTCTTTTAAGTAGGATTTCTAAAAGAAAATATTTATTAAATTTTTTAAGAATTTTACCCTCAAATCTTGAAGATTTAAATCTGGCCTGAACAATAATTAAATATTTTTGTATCTTTACCATTTTCTTGGGTCAATCAATTTTTCATCTTTAATAGATAAATTATTTGGAAATTTTAAAATTTTTGAATTGTTATTAAATAATGATGTTATCATTTTTAATTGTTTTATATTCTCAAAGCCAAAAATTGCATATTTTATCATCTTATTCTTTTTTAAATATAATATACAAGCCTCCATTCTTGTAATTGAAAATTTTTCACAAAATTTATCTAAATTATTAAATAAAAAATTCCATTTTTTAAATTTTTGAAATCTTATATCATTTTTTTTATAGTTGATTATAAGTCCTTGTAGAAAGCATGACCTTGAGTGTATTTCAATCCTATTTTCAAAAATATATTTCTTAAAAAATTTACTATCAAATCTTCTATCAAAAATATTAATTGGTATCTGTAAAATATCAGGTGTCAATAAATTTTTGAAATAACTTAAGTCTTTTGGAGAATATATTGAAAAACCTATTTTTTGAATTTTTTTATTCCTCTTTAAAAACTTTAGAATTTTAAATAATGATTTTCTTTTTTCAAATTTCAAATCAAAAATATTATGAATAAGTAATCCATAAATTTTTTTTCTTTTTAATCTTTTCAGGCTTTTTTGAACATTTTCGATAAAAAATTTTTTTTTGTAATTCTTAGAATTTACGTAAATTTTTGTAATTATTTTTTCTTTATTCAATTTTTGATTTCCAATTATTTTTTCAGAATTTCCATATATTTGAGCTGTATCAATTAAATTAATTTTATTTTTTTTTATAAATCTAAATAATTTAATAATCTCTGCCTTTTTTATTTTTGATTTTCGAAAACCATACCTCTTATCAAGGTTTGCCGTACCAATTGCTAATTTCATAAAGATTAAGTGCTGTAAATTTTATCTTTTAATCCTAATATTCTCCTAATAAATTCTAGAACCATTCCAATAAATCTCAAAAAACCAGCTGTGATCATGAAAGGGATTGGAAAAATGTCAAATTTAAATAATGAGATTAACGGATATTTAATAGGATAATTAAATAATTGATGTTTAAGAATACTAAAAATTTTATTTGGATGAATAAGAATAAACTGTGCATCTCCTTTGCCATACCATAAATATTTTTTTACATACTGTAGAAATGAGGGTCTATGTACATTATAAATTATTGCAGAACTTCCACCAAACACATAACCTTTTTTACTCAATCTATAACTAAGATCAGTGTCATCAGATCCTGCTGTAATTTTTATATTAAAATTATTTTTTTTTATAATTGACGATCTCCATAGAGCTGGCATTCCAATCATTTTTTTTGCACCTTTAATGTTTACATTTATATCACATAATTTTTGATAACTTTTTTCAAAATAATTCATATTTTTTTTTTTTTGAAACTATAATTGGTTGTACTGCTACATAGTCGAATTTATCTAAATCATTTAACATCTTTAAAAAACTACTTTTTATTGGTCTATGATCAGCGTCGATTAGTGCGATATATTTTGTTTTTGATTTTTTTATACCTAAAGCTCTTTGAAATGCTAAACCTTTTTTCTTTGCAATGTAGTATGTAATATTTTTTTTTTTAATAAGTTTTAATGTTTTGTCTGTTGAACCCCCATCTATAACTATGATTTTTTTTATACCAGATTTCTTAACACTATTAATACAATTAAGTATATTATTTTCTTCATTTAAAGTTGGAATATTAACTGTAATTTCATTTAAAGATTTCATCTAATTTCTATAAAATGGAAATACCATAATCTATATTTGGTAATTTAACCCCAGTTTTTTTCTCGAATTTCTTTACATCCATATAAGTTCCCAGAGGTCTATTATCTTTTTTATAAATACTTTTGAAAGGAATAATATATGATGAATTAATTTTTAATCTTTTAGCTACTTTTTTTGCAAATTTATATTTAGAGATATAATCTTTTGAACCTAAATTAAATATACCTTTTAAATTTGACCCTCCTACTAACAATAAATTTTTTACCAAGGTATTCAAATTAAGTGGATTGAAAATAATGTTGTTTGCAACTTTAATTTTTTTTTTTCTTTTTAATATTAATCTTTATGTAGTCTGTATAAGTCCGATTATTTTTTATATGTGATTCCCCAAAAAAATTAGTTCTTATAACAATAGTATTTTTATATTTTAATGCCGCCAACTCTCCTAAATATTTTGTTACACCATAACCATTTGATGGATTAATGTTATTTTCAGAACTAGCAATATAATTAGGAGAATTATTATAAACTTGATCTGTGGAAATATGAACTAACTTAGTTGAAATGTTTGAATTTATAATAGCATTAGTTAAATTATTTATTGTATTTACATTTATATTATATGCTTCCAAAATATTTTTATTACAATAGTCAACATTAGTTAAAGCTATACAATTAAAAATTATATTTGGCTTAAATTTCTTTAAAATTTTAATTGCATTGTATTTTGTTAAATCTAGTTTTAAATCACTTTTTTTTTTATTACCTACAGATACACATTTAAAATTTTTTGATTTAGCGTATCTAATTATTGCTGAACCCAACCTGCCTGAACCACCAAATACAATTATTTTCACAATACTTTAATAATAAAAAATTATATATTCATTTTGATATATGTTTTAAAAAATAACAAGAAAATAATAATTAATAGGATTTAAAAAGCTGTTTTGTTATTTTTCTGCGAATAAAAAACCTAATTCAGATTTATCTTGTAGGCTTAATATAAAAAATTTTTCTTTTTTATTAAATTTAATATCTCGAATTTTTTGACCTATAAAGATTTTTTCATTAAAAATAATCTTATCAAAATTTTTTGAAAATTTTACTCTGTATAAACTATTATCCATTAAAGAAGTTACAAAATAATTATCTTGCCATTTTACAGAAAAATCATTTGGAATTTTTATAATCTCTGAAATACCGATTGATGGAACGAAAGCAAAAATTGGTTCTTGATATCCAAAATCTTCATGACTTTTTTTATATCTTAAATTTTCATCAATTTTATTTGGATCAATTTTTTTTCCTTTAAAATAAAAAAACTTATGATCATATTTTTTTCCATAAGATGATAATGGCCAACCATAATTTTTTCCAAATTCTATTTTATTTATCTCATCTCCACCTTGAGGACCATGTTCGGTTGATAAGATTATCTGGTTTTGCTTATCAAAAAACAGTCCTTGTGGGTTTCTGTGTCCTCTAGAAAAAGTAATTTTATTTTTAGTTTCAAAATCAAAAAATAAAGTTTTGCCCATAATTGAGTTATTGTCCATTGGTTTAAGATTTGGTTGATTTAAAATATAACCTCCTGTTGTGACTAATAAACCATCTGATCCATTGTGAGTTATTTTTTGTATTCTTCCTCCTCCTGGAGATTCTTCTATACACTCATCAGATGAAAAGAAAACTTTTGAGCTTAAACTTTTAAGGTTTAAATTAATTATATTAAAATAGTTGCATGCCTCCTTTTTTTCATAATAAGATAAGTATAATTGATCATCATCAATAAAAATGTCAGTTAAACTAAATTTAATATTTAAGTCTATTTTTTTTGCTATTAACTTTTCCTGTTTAAATATTTTGTCTTTATTGATCTCAGTTATTAAAAGACTTCCATCAAGATTTGAAACTACCAACTTGTCACCGTCAAAAAAATCTAAATGTCTAGTGTTAAGTATCTGATTGTTGTTATTGTCAAATAATTTTTTTTTAAGAAATTTTAATTTTAAAAATTGAGTCTCAGGTAGAAACTTGACATTATAATCGTTTTTTAGAGAATTAATTGTAATTTTATCATTTTTGGAGACCCATAACTTTTCCTCTAACCCAAGCAAATGTAAAGAATATTTTATTTTCTCTGGTAGGTTATTATAAATACCGTTGAGCACATACCTAACATTTTTCTCAACAAAATCTGGGAATAAATTAACAATTTGTTTTTGATATTTATATGGTGAAAAAAAAAATAACATCATAGTTATCAACATAACTATTAAAACAATGATCATATTTTTTTTTATTTTTTTCATCGTACCAATATTTTTCTTATAACCATTTTGAAATAAACTTGAATTAACATTTGTATCACAGATATTCCTAGATTATAAAGAATTTTGAAAATATTATGTTAAAAATTAAATTAAATAAAAAATATATTTCAAATAAAACTAAAACTTATTTTATAGCTGACATAGCAGCCAATCATGACGGATCCTTATCTAAGGCAAAAAAATTAATTAGATTGTGTGCAAAAGCTGGAGCTGATTGTGCAAAATTTCAGCATTTTAAAGCTGAGACGATAGTAAGTGATAGCGGATTTAAAAAAATTAAGAGACTTTCCCACCAAAAAAAGTGGAAACAAAGTGTTTTCGATGTTTATAAAAAAGCTAGTATCAATCCAAAATGGACAAAAATTTTACAAAATGAATGTAAAAAAAATAAGATTGATTTTATGACAGCACCTTATGATTTAGATTATGTTGATCAAGTTCAGAAATATATTTGTGCTTATAAGATTGGTTCAGGAGATATAAATTGGAAAGAAATAGTCAATAAAATCAGAGGAAAAAAAATGCCTGTATTTTTGGCAACAGGCGCCTCGTCGCTAAATGATGTAAAAAAAACTGTAAAATTTATTTTAGAAAAAAATAAAAATCTTGTCTTAATGCAATGCAACACAAATTATACAAACTCTAATAAAAATTTTAATTATATAAACTTAAATGTGCTAAAAGAATATAAAAAGATTTTTAGAGATAAAGTAATTTTAGGTTTAAGTGATCATACGCCTGGACACTCTACAGTACTTGGTGCTGTTGCATTGGGAGCTAGAGTAGTTGAAAAACATTTTACTAATGACAATTATCAATATGGTCCAGATCATCTATTTTCAATGAATCCAAAGACATGGAAATTAATGGTTGATGAAACAAGGAATTTAGAAAAATCTTTAGGTGATGGTGTAAAAAAAATTGAAAAAAATGAAGAGGAAACTTCTATCGTACAAAGAAGAGGGGTTTGGATAAATAAAAATAAAAATGTAGGAAGTATATTACACTATAACGACTTAAGTATCTTAAGGCCATGCCCAAAAAAATCAATCTCTCCCTTTGAAATAGAAAAATATATTGGTAAAAAATTTAAAAGAAAAATTCTTAAAAACGATTTACTTACAAAAAAATGTTTCGCTTAGGAATTGTAATTCCATCTAAGAATGAATTTCAATCATTGAAAAAAATTGTAAATAAGCTTAGGGAAAAAAAACTTAATTTTGTAATAATAAACGATGGCTCAACAGATAATACTGATAAATATCTTAAGGAAAACAAGCTTAATTTTATTAAAAATCAAATCAGTATTGGTTATACAAGATCTATAATCAAAGGTGTAAAATATTTCAGATCTAAAAATTTTGATTATATCCTAACAATGGATGCAGATGGTGAACATAATATTAAATATTTGAATAAATTTAAAAAAAAACTAAATACTAAAGATTACGATTTGATAGTTGCAAATAGGTTCTATAAAAATAGAGTTTCAGAAAAAATTGTTTCTTTTTTCACAAAACACAAACTTGCTATAGAAGATCCACTATCTGGTTTTAAACTTTATAAAGTAAGAACTTTTATTGAAAATATTAAATATTTTAACGATAATAATTTTTTTGTAGATTATATGGCTTTTTTAGTAAAAAAAAATTATAAGGTGATTAATATTAATTATCATAATAAGATATTAAAAAACCGAAAATCGAGAATGGGTAATAATTTTATATTGAATTTAAAAATTATTTTTATGTTAAGATTTTTTTTGAAATAAAAAAAATGAATTTACGCCCTCAAAAACCTTTATTATCTAAATATAAGAACTTTTCATCTCAACTTAAAGTTATAGATAGGAATAGATTTTATTCAAATTTTGGACCTTTATACAATAAATTAAAAAAAAAAATCGAACACAAACTCAAAATAAAAAAATATTCAGTAATTTTAACCTCAAGTGGCCATACAGCCGTGCAAGCATGCTGTAATCTAATTGCACATAATAATAAAAAAAAATTAGTTATTGTTCCATCTTTTAGTTTTGCTTCAAATCCTCAAACTATTATCTCAAGTGGATTAAAGCCTTTTTTTGTAGATATAAAAAAAGATACACTTGAAATGGATTATTATGATGCAAGTCAGGTAATTTTAAAGAATAAGAAAAATATTGCTGCTATCATGATTTGCTCACCATTTGGTTATCCTATAGATATAAAAACTACCTATAATTATTTTTCAAAATTTAAAATACCAATTATTTATGATTTAGCAGATGCAATAATGAATATTTCTTACATTGATGAAAAAAAAATAAATTCATTTTTTACATTTAGTTTTCATCCTACAAAAAATATTGCAGCTAATGAGTCAGGAATGATTGTAGCCACTAAGACAAATGAAGATATGCTAAAAAGCATAATTAATTTTGGTATTTATGGAAAACATAGAGAAATATTTTTTCAGGGTTTTAATGGTAAGTTTTCAGAGTACGATTCGGTTATTTTAAACGCCAACCTAAATGATTTTAAATCAAAAAAGAAAAAGATAACAAAAATCTCTAAATATATTGTTTCGAGAATTAAAAATGAGTCAATTATAATTCAGAAAAATTATGGAATAAAATGGTTTGGTTTAAAAATGATTTTAAGACATAAAACTAAAAATTTTAAAACAATTTCAAAGATTCTTAATCAAAAAGGTATTCAAATTTATAAACCTTGGACTATAAGACCTATGCATGAATATAAGATTTTTAGATCATACAAAAAAACTAAATTGAAAAATACAAAAGAAATTACTAGTAAAATATTTGCAGTTCCTATCTATGTAGATATGAAAAAAAAGCACTTGGACTTTGTTATCAATCAATTAAATCAATTATAAATTAAAATAATTAGACATGTTAATTTTTATAAGCAAAAAAATAATAAATTTTTTTTTTTTATATTTCTTATTAATATATGGTTTTTAGATAAATAAAGGTAAAAAAATTTTTTATCTTTAAATAAGTTTGACTTAATTTCTTGACAATGTACTATTTTTCTAAGTTTTGAACCAATTATGACTTTAAGATATTTTTTTGGAACACATTGGGATTGAATATATTCCACTGGAAGTTCTTTAAGATCTTCAATTTTATACTTTTTCTTTTTTTTGATTAATAATTCTTTTTTTTTTTTCAACCTTAAATTAATTTTTTTTTTTTTAAAAAAAAATTGCTCAAAAACAACCTTTTCCAAATGAAAATGTTTATGGTAAAAATTTATGATTAAGTAATTTTTTTTTACTTTGAATTTTTTTTGATGTAATATTTTTCCAGTGTCAATTCCCTCGTCTATTTGGTGAATTGTTATACCTATATATTTTTCTTTATTGTAAAATATTCTATTAATAGGATATTTACCTCTAAAATTTGGTAAGAGAGATGGATGAATATTTAATGGTATAAATCTTTGTTTTTTCAATAAATGTTTTGGAATTAAATATTTGCAACCATTTGTGAAAATCTTATGGTTTAAGTTCTTTTTAAGTATTTTATAAAAGTCATTTTTGGAGCTATAAGTTTTATAGATAATTTTTTTTTGTTTACAGAATTTTTCAGCAAAAGAGTCTTTTTCACAATAAATTTTACTATTTTTTATTTTAGTAAAAGTTTGAATTAAACTATACCTGTTTGTAAATAATAAATTATATGTTTTCATAAATTATTAATAAAAAAAGTTTTTTGAAAACCTATATAAATTGTATTTAAAAAAAAATATTAAATATTATTATATAAACTTATATATTATGAAAATAGCTATAATGCAGCCCTATTTCTTGCCATCTATCTACTATTGGCAATTGATAAATTATGTAGATACATTTGTGATTTTAGATGATGTGAAGTTTATGTCAAAGAAATTTTCACATAGGAATTTTATTTATTATAATAAAAAAAAAATTCAACTAACGCTCTTCTTGAAAAAAAAAAGTCAGAATAAAAATATAAATGAGTTAGAAATTCTTTCATACGATAAACTTATTAAAAATTTAAAATTTATTTATAAAAACGAGTTAAATTTCAATAAAATAATTAATATAGTAGAAGAAAACCTTAAATTAGAAAAAAATTTAAGTAAAATGTTAACTAATTTATTAATTGCAATTTCCTCATATTTAAATTTAAAAACAATCTTTTTCAAAAGTAGTGAGCTAGAAATTTCAAAAAATTTGAGTGGAGCTGATAGAATGATTAAAATATGTCATCATTTTAAATCAAAAAATATAATTAATCTAATCGGCGGCAAATCTCTATACGATAAAGATTATTTTCTAAAGAATGGAATAAATATTAAATTTATTAATTTTAATAATTTTAAGAAAGAGATATCTATTATTGATTATTTAATGAAAATGGACAAAAAAAATCTAATTAAAAATTTAAACAAAATAAGATTAATTTAATAAATTATTAAATATTAATTAATTAGATTTAAATAATTTTTTAAAAAAGCCATAATATCTAATTATGCCCGCTAAAATGATAAACGGAATATATATAAATTTAAATTTTAATAAACCTATAATAGGTAATATAAAAAGATAATTAATTAAAACATAAAAAATTGATTTTAAAATTCTTATTAGGTTCCATATCTTCATATTGTTTTTTAAAAACAAATAATCACCTTCTCCATACCATCTATATTTTTCAAAAAAAATTTTAAAATTTAATTTTTCTTTTTGAATTGACTCTTCTGTTATATTCGAAACATTAATTAAATTCATTTTAAACAGATCTAATAAGGCACTATCATTTCCTGAACCTTCTGGTATGTATTCAGACTGATACATTTCTTGCATAAATTTTGTATAAGAAATGTAAGGTGTGCCGAAATACTTTTTGTATCTTAAAATTTCATAATGTACCTTTTGGCCTTTTTCAAAAAAATTTTTTGCATCTATAATTTTTAACTTAGAATAAGCCAAATAATTTTTTGAGTTTAATAATTCAGTTTCTAATTTCTCAAATAAACCCTTTTTGAATCTTTGATCTGTCTCAATTAATAAAAAATATTTATATTTACAAAAATTTATTGCCTCTAATACTCGTTTTCTACCTAAAATATATTTACTTTTTATTATATTTTTTGTGAAATAATTTGAGATTTTTATTGTATCATCAGATGAATTTTCATCACTTATAATTAATTCATCATATTTTTCTTTTTTAATTGTCTCTAATAGTTCTTTTAAGTCTGTCTCTGAATTTTTCGTAAAAACCACCACAGATATACCGGGTTTTAATTCAACATGATTTTTATAAAATTCTAATTTT
>MDSW01182717.1_pt1 | contig 20564 bp, 15 predicted proteins | sample 811171 | NCBI WGS metagenome assembly MDSW01 (sample SAMN05326641, study PRJNA326480) | marine metagenome | isolation source: seawater | place: Atlantic Ocean: North West | collected 2012 | reverse complement strand
CACCGGTTCGAAACAAAGCGGTAGTAAACTGCGCATCGCGGTAGAAGCGCTCCACTGGGAACTCTTCGGTGAACCCGTAACCCCCATGAAGCTGAAGTGCGTGATCTGCTGCCTTAAACGCAGAATCGGTTGCGAACATACGTGCCATGTCTACTTCACGCGGGTGCTTGGACAATGCTGCTCGCAATACCAAAAGGCGTGCCCCATCGTTCTCAGTCAGCATATCCGCCAGCTTAAACTGATTGGCTTGGAACATAGCGATAGGCTTACCAAACTGCTTTCGGTCCATGCCGTACTGAGCGCCCTCACTCAAACATGCGGCTCCCAGACCCACAGCTAAGGCGGCCATACCAAGGTCTAGATGAATTTGAGCTGCCTCAAGTACATCGGTTCCAAACCAAGCTGCCTTAGAAATACGAACGCTCTCGCACTGCAGTGTCGCCAAACCAGCCGAGCGAAGGCCAAGCCCATGAGAAACAGGCTCAATGCTGACGCCCTCTGCATCTAACGCCAGCAGTGCAAGACCTTGCTGCTCTTCCAAAGTCGTCCGCACAAGCACCCAACCTGCGCGCTCGGCAATCGCGACCGCTTCTTTCGCTCCCTTTAATACAAGGTCATCACCATCGGCATGCGCCGTCATTGAATTTTTGGGACTGTCTACCCAACCCAGCGTCGCATAACTTTCACCGGCCGCGAGACTCTGGACCACCGAATCATAATTTTCTAGATCTCTCGCCAATGTGGATGCCGCGACAGAGTGAACGACCAAAGCCAACGCTAAACCGCCATCGCCCGCCGCCAAAGACTCAACGGATTGAACCCACTCTACCGATCCAAAACCGGCACCACCCATGGATTCAGACAACTCGAGGCCCAAAAGTCCGAGGTCTCGGAGACCTTCGAGGGCGTCTTGAGGCATTTGACCCGCCTGGCTCCAGGCTGTTGCACGGGGTTTGACTGCATCCATGACGAAGCGGGTCAAAGTATCGGTCAACATTTCTTGTTCTTCAGTGCGCTCAAACAGCATGGCTTCCTCTGTGTCTGTAAATCTAACGAGATGCCAATACCCCAACCGCCGTCATTCGGCAATGGTCCCTTCAAAGTTGCAGATCCCTGAAATCCTACGACTTTTTTGCCCTGAGACTCTGATTGTATTACGTGGTTCTTAAGGATTTCTGGACTCAGGCGATTATAGATAGATGGACTCGATACAATGGGAAAATGCCGCAGCCGCGGTTGAGGCGATCACAGAGGTCTTAAAAACCCGTCCGCCGGATGTTTGTTACGAGCAAGTTCGCATTGCCCTGCAGCAATACCCAGATACTGCTGAACTTCACAGCATTGCTGGCGTGTGCTTTCTTCTTCAAGAAAACAACGAGAAAGCGCTTGAATACTTTTGCGAAGCCGCCCGGCTTGAGCCTCGAGAGCTGCGATACCTCGTTAACCAAGCCGAGCTACTTGTTAAATTTTCCCGGGAAGATGAGGCCATGGAAATTTTCCATCATGTGCTTGGTCAAGACCCGCGTTACGAGACGGCGTATATTGGTATCGGGAATATCTACCAAGCCAACGATGAGCTAGAAATGGCATCCGCTCAATTTGCTCGTGCGGTTCGCTTCAACCCAAAATCCGTAGCCGCCCGTAACAACTTCGCCAGCACGCTTGTCAGGCTACAAAACTACGAAGAGGCCTTAAGTGAAACTGAGAAAATTCTAAAGCTTCAGCCTGACCACAAGATTTCACACCGGCGGATGGTGAAAATTCTGGTCTATTTTTCAAAGTTTGACGAGGCTAAGGAATCCCTCGACCGCGCCATTCAGTATTTTCCCGAAGACTCATTTTTACTGCACGAACTTGGTAAGCTTTACGACCGCAGTGGACAGCCGGCAATGGCCATCCAGTATATGGAGAAAGCGCACCGGTTGGACCCAACCGATAGCAACCTTACACTCAATTTAGGCAAAGTACTTCATGATGCCGGCCGTATTGAAGATGCCGTCGCCGTGCTTCTGCCGGCAGCAAAAAAGCAAAAAGGTAATGACCTTCTTTGGTCCAACCTTTTGATGGTCTCTCAGTACACCAACCAAATCGACCGTGACGCCAAATTTAAGCTTCACCGAGTATGGGGAGAGCACATTGAATCCATTACTGAACCCATGTCTCTGCCTGACCCTTCACAAGAAGAGCCCGACAAAGTTCTCCGAATAGGTCTGGTGTCAGCGGATTTACGCGAACATCCCGTCGGATATTTTCTTCAGGCTATGGTTAAAAATCTACCTGAAGATATTTGCTTTTACGGCTACCACAATACATCCCACCACGATGACCTGACGGATTACTTTAAAAATCACTTCGCGGGTTGGCATGAAATTGCTGACGTCCCCGACTCAGAAGTTGCCCAAAAAATTCAAGAAGACCAAATTGATATCTTATTCGATTTAGCGGGTCATACCTCTGGGAATCGTCTACCCCTTTTCGCTCTGAAACCTGCGCCCATTCAAATCACCGGACTTGGATATGTAGATACCACCGGACTTACCCGTATGGACTACATTGTAAGCGATGCATTTCAATCTCCTGAAAACGAAGACATCTTTTACACCGAAAGAGTATGGCGTCGAAAAGGTGATTATATTGTCTATGCTCCGCCGCAAAAGTCACCTCTAGTTGCCGCGCTTCCTGCATTAACGAATGACTACGTAACATTTGGCTCTTGCAACAAGCCTGCGAAATTATCCGATGAAACTATCTTGCTCTGGTCGAAGACCCTTCTCGCAGTGCCCAAGTCGAGACTCTTGCTTCGCAATGTGGGTTTGGACCAGCCCGGCATTCAAAACAGCCTCTGCGAAAAATTTGAAGCACAGGGAGTCGAAAGAGAACGTATTAAATTTCTTGGCGGAGCAAGTCACGAGCAATTGTTAGCAACCTATAACCAAATTGACATTGGTCTTGACCCCACACCTTATTCAGGCGGGTTAACCACCTTAGAAGCTGTTTGGATGGGAGTTCCTGTTGTGACCCGCGGTGGGTCCAATTTTGCTAGCCGCCACAGCATGACACATTTAAATCATTGCGGACTTCCTCAATGGGTTCATGACTCCGATGATTCGTTTATTGACCACGCTAAGTATTGGGCGGAAAACCTCGAAGCATTAAGTAACTTACGGCATCAACTTAGAGCCCAACTCTTGAACTCGCCTGCTTGTGACGGCAAACAATACACCGAAGATTTTGCGGCCTTCGCTAGAGAAATTTGGAAAGCCTATCTCCATAAGAGCAATGAATCATGGACTACCTAGATAGAAATATAAGCGCTCTTGAAAGGCTGCATCCAGAGTTTGCCCAACGTATTTGCGATGCCATTGGAGACAAGCATCTACTCCAAGGTGATAACGGCCAGTTCCATTACATTCACGGAATGGCCAGCTATCCCCTTAACCTTTCGTCGGGTTCGTTGCTTATACTCCTAGAGGCCGCACCCCAAGCGAGTGACATTTTACTAGCAGGTGTTGGTCTGGGCGAACACTTACTTCCTCTTCTCAATGAGGGTCCTCAAAATACTGTTTGGCATGTCTGGGACGATGACCCCGCCATGTGGCGAGAGACCCTTCGTCGGTTTGATCTACGAGTTCATATATTCAGCGGACGCCTCAAACCGTATCTAGGCATCGACTTGGTCACGCACCAAGAGTCGCTCAGTGCCATGCCCACCTTAGGTCACCCCGTTCTTGAACACTTTTATCATTTACATCTCGAATACCTTAAAACCCCAAACAAAGATAAGAAGTGCCTGCTTTGCGACGGCGAACTCTTTGTGGAGGATGTTGCGCAAACCCTCACGCTACAAGGGTATGCAATTTACCCCTGGGCGACGGGTCGAATCAGTATGAACGAGATCGAACGATGTTTGCGCGTTTATCAACCCGACTTGATCATGGCGGTCAATTTTCGCAAAGGCCTAGCTGAGATAAGCCAACTGACCAAAGCACCCATTGTATGCTGGGAAATTGATCCCGCGGTTGATACGCCACCAAAAGCTCCCAGCGAAACCACCGGACTGCACATCTTCACCTATCGCCGCCCGCACATTAATGACTACCGGGAATCTGGCTATACCAATGTACAGTTTTTACCGCTCGCCAGTAATCCCGCTACACGGCATCCTCTGCGCGAAGCCCCCGAGATAGAATCTCCCTACCGCAAGACCGTGAGTTTTGTGGGCGCAAGCATGTTGGATCAGGGACGCCTCCTCTTGGAAGAGTTTGTTCGGTGCTACCCCAATCTCATCCAAACTGGGGAAAGCCAACGGCCAGAAGACGAGGTTCGTCTCATTCTGAAACAGGTCATTGACCGGCAACGAGAAGACCTTTCCACGTATATGCTCAATCAAACTCTATGGTCGGCTATGCCTGAGCTTGCTCCCGTAACGCCAGGTTCGCTTGACCCTGAAAAACTGGTCTCAGAAATCTGTGCTGCTCATAAGCGTATGGATTGGCTTGAAAAACTAAGTCCTCATACTGTCAGCGTATGGGGAGATAGAGGATGGCAAGAGTGTGCCAACATTGAATACCAGGGCAGCGCTGGCCACGGGCAAGAGCTTACGTTGATCTACAGCAACTCCCTTATCAATATCGATATCGGTAGACTTTACCAAAATGACATTATGACGATGCGACTTTTTGATGTCATGGCCTGCGAAGGATTTTTACTGACAGAGAAAACCGATGAAATCACCCGCTGGTTTGAACCCGGCGTACACTTGGATGTCTATCAAGGGCCAGACGAGCTCTCGCAAAAAATACAATTCTACAAAGACAATCCCGACAAAGCCCGCTCCATCGGTAAGGCCGCTCGGCAGAAAATATTAGAAGAGCATACGTTCGAGAAACGGTTCCAAGAGATATTCAAATCCCTAGCGGGTTAACTCTTGATCTAACGCCTGCATCAAATCGTCGATGACAGGCCCCCAGTCTCCGCGGTTACGCTGACGAAACAGGCGCATGGTCGGATACCAACTACAGAGTTCTCCGCTTATGCCCCAGCGCCAATCAACAACCGTGGAAAGTACAACCCAAACACGACAGCCCATCGCCCCCGCAAGGTGAGCTACCGCAGTATCCGATGTGATCAATAGGTCCAGTCCATGGATACATCGAGCGGTATCCACGAAGGCATCGTCGCCGGTATCCAAAAGATGTCCCACAGCCGTCAAAGCGTTTTTAGGCAGCTTATCCAGTTGATCTTCCCCAAACCCTTTTTGGATACTGACCATCCTGACATCTTCACGCTCAAAAAGAGGCGTAAAATTCCTAACATCCAGCGACCGAAACTGGTCATGGGGAAAATCCGGATTGCCTTGGAAGTTCAGGCCAACCTTAAACCCTTGGTCATCTCCAAGAGCTTCCTTCCAAGAGTCATCGCCATCAGGAGGAGGCTCTAGCCATGGCTTGGTGGTGGGAACATCACCAGCCTGCAGATGCAGTTTACCCGGACAACTCATTAACCATTCATAATAGTCCGCTTGAACGTTCTCACCAGATTCATCATAGACTTGGGTGACCAAATCCGATGCGAGCAAAAGTTTATGCAATCGAGGGTGACACTGCACCGCAACAATTGCTCCCCGTTGGGTAAGACGACTGGCACAAGCTAGCATTTGAAACAGGTCACCAAACCCCTGCTCGCTTATGATTAAGATTCTCTTTGTATCCAGCGGCTCTGCTTGCCAGCGCGGGACGCCGGGCGGAACACGCGGCTTGGCCATGTGTTCAAGTTCAAACCGGCTTTCGTAATATTCAAAACCTTTGGGCCAGTCGCCAGCCAAGAGGTGCGCCAAAGCCGCGTTCCATTTAATTTCGGCATCGCCAGGCAGCTGCTCAATTAAAGTCGCATATTGAGAACAGGCCTGAGCGCTCTCTCCCATGTCTCGAAGTAAGTTTGCAAAGTTAAACCGGGCCGAAACATCTTGAGGCGTAAGCATCAGAGCTTTGCGAAATGAGCCCGCTGCATCCTCCCAACGGCTCTGAGCCACAAGCGTATCAGCTAAGTTATTATGGGTGGCCGCCAGTTCTGGAGAAAGTTTGATGCTTTTTGAATAAGCATCCGCAGCTCCCTCTAAGTCCCCCACACGTCTCTTGGCTATCCCAATGTTGTTTAATAATTCCGCGTCCTCACCACAGAGGCTTAATGCCTGCTCGAGCGCCTGAAGCCCAGCTTGGTATTGTCCGAGCTGCATAGCGGCCAAACCACAAACCTGCCACATCATCGCATTTTCATGCGATTCAGCAATGACTGTCTTGGCATGTTCAAGCGCCGCTGAGAAATCTCCCTTTTGGAAATGCTCCACGGCTAAGCGGCTTGTTTCTTCGATCTCAGCCACAATGATTGCTCCACTCTGAAATGGGCGGTGATTTGACGATGATCGTCAAGAACCCGCCAATACTCTATGGCAAACGACACTGCCCTCTTGCCCCCATCATCGCGGCATCCTTAACCATTTGCAATCATTGAACCTTTTCAAATCATAAATTCCGGGTTCAAACGTACTCAAGTGGCATGGATCGTGCTGACTCTATACTTGGAGGTGGATGGCGTGGCACATGATAAAAACGATGCAGTGGCGTGGCTTTTACGAGACACAGATGTTTCCGAGAAACAAAATGATGACAATCAACCTTGGTACCTAGGTGAAAACCGTTACCACGAGCACCAAATTCAACAAATAATGGGGGCTGCAGGCAACTTTTTCGAATCGGGAAATTTGCCGCTTGCCGAGACGATGTACCGCCAAGCCCTGGAGCTATGTCCTTCCAATTCACGCATCCTTTACATGCTTGGGAAAGTTCTCAATGCTATGGACAGCTGCGAACAAGCTCTTGAGATGATGCAGCAAGCCCTTATGTACAGCAGCCAAAACGCGCTGATTCACGCCGAGCTGGGGGATATCTATCGCAAAATGAATCAGCCCCATGAAGCCATGGCTCATTTGATGACAGGCCTTGAACTGGCACCCGATTCGTCCATGATTCACAGGACCATGGCCCGTTTTTTTGCCAGCCATCATCAACTTGAAAGATCCGCCAGCCACTACCGAACATGCTTAACCGCCGACCCATCCAATCAAGAAGCGATGCTCGAAGTAGCCGAAGTCTACGAAAAGCTAGGGCGTCACGGCCACGCCATGCGGCAATATCAACGAGCGTTGGAAATCTCGCCAGAGGATGCAGATGTGCACTCCCGAGTCATTAGGCTTTATTGCAAAATGCCAGATGCACCACCCAAAGCACTGAATGATGCCACACAAAAGTGGGCAAAAAGTCAAAGAGCCACCGCAGCATCTATCACCCGTCTCTATCCAAACAGCCGCCATCCTGGGCGTCAACTTAGAGTCGGCTATCTTTGCTCAAGCGAGGAGAGGTCAACGCGGCGATTTGCCATTGAAAGCATGCTCACCCATCACGAACCGGGTGAAGTTGAAGTCTATTATTACGGTGAGAAGCCTTTAAGCTTCGACCCATTCTTTGAAACACGTATCACGGCTCAGAAAAGTAACCTCCTCATCGCGCAAATGGTTGTTGCCGATCAAATCGATATTTTGGTGGACCTGTCTGGTCATGGCCCCTCTTCTCATATGGGTATTTTTGCCTTCCAGCCGGCGCCGCTGCAGCTTAGCTTTGGCGGGCTTTCCGGCACCACTGGATTGACCACTGTCGATTATATTATCACAGACCGCTTCCGGCATCCGGTCAGCGAAAGCAATGGAGGCCCCGAGGAGCTGGTGCGCATGCCACATGGCAATTGGTTCTACGCACCTCTTCAATGGAGCCCCGAGGTGAGTCCATTACCGGCGTTGCAGCGCTCTCAAATCACATATGGATACTGCGGAGAGTTAAGTCGTCTCAGTGAAAGCAGTCTTGCTCAATGGTCACGCATTGTATGCGGCACCCCCGGCTCACGCATCCTCATTCAGGCGTCCGGCCTAGAGGAGCCCTCTACCCGGCAACGTATGCTCGACCGGTTTGCAAAGCTAAATCTACCGGGCAACAGAATAGAGTTGGTGGGAAGCCTAAACGACAGAGACCTGCTCGGAATCTATTCGCAAATAGACATCGGCTTGGACCCATTCCCTAATTCAGACGAGTTCTTTACTGCAGAAGCCATGTGGCATGGCGTACCCGTAGTCGTCATGCATGGGCAAACTTTCTCAAGCCGGGTGTCGGTGGTCTACCCAATAACCGCAGGGCTCAAAAGGTTGGTCGCTCAAACTGATGAGGACTATGTTCAAGCCGCTTTTCGACTTTCCGAAAACCTTGAGCAGCTTGCAATGCTTCGTCAATCTCTTCGCGGAAACCTTCGCCAGAGACCCACTTTCCAGGCTTCGTGGTTTGTCCAAAACCTAGAGACAGCGTACAGGCACCTTTGGAGACAGTGGTGCTCAAAAGTAAGCCCTGTCTCGAGGCATCTCGCCTACAAGACGTTTCATTAGGACAAACTGATGCTGGTATCCTTAGATGCTTCGCGTTACGTTTTGGTATGGAGCTTCAAGGCTATATTTTAACCGGTGGAAAAAGTACGCGCTTTGGCGATGAGGACAAAGCGTTAGCAACCATTGGTGGCGTCTCCTTGGTCGAACGGGTTGCCGAGTCTATTGGTAAACACTGCCAAAGCATTCATTTGGTAAAATCTTCGGTCCAAAACTATGAACATCTAAATTACCCAACACTGGTAGATCGGTTACCAGGGCTCGGTCCATTGGGCGGAATTGATACAGCCTTAACCCACGCCGGCCCTGAGCAATGGGCTTTTGTCTGCGCCTGCGACCTCAGCCTGATGGGCACAAGTTGGCTGCCTTCACTCCTGGCTGCCCTAGATGCTCAAGCCGACGCCGTCGTATTTAAAGGCACACGCTACGAACCGCTTTTTACCTTGTATCATGGTCGCATCGGTCCGGTGGTTCGCCGGCAGATTGAGCAAGGTCACCTTGCGCCTCATCGGCTTTTTGGAAAAATAAATACAACTGCCTTGGAAATGCCGAGAGACTGGCCTCGCGAGCCTTCATTTAATACTCGAGAAAGCCTTGAAGCTTTCAATAAATAGACTTAGTTCTAACCCGAGATGACAGCCAAACACCGCATAAGTCCCATCACTCGAGTCGAACCCGGTACCGTCGACGCCAGAGCCGACCAACTTGTTGTCGAAGCACCTCTCGCAATGACAGTGAAAACAGATTCGTCACAGCCCAAGAGCATCGCGGTCACCATGCGCACACCAGGTGATGACAAATTTTTGTGCGCCGGGTTTCTACTCACCGAAGGAATCATCGACTCCCAAAGTGATATCCAGGACATTGATATTCGAGAACAAGGAGGAGATATCTCAGAAGCTGTCGTCCAATTATCTCCTGGCTTCAAGCTCGATCCTAGCAAGCTCGAACGAAACATCTACACACACTCAAGTTGCGGGGTTTGCAGCAAACCTACTCTAGACAGCATTGAAGTCACAGCGCCGAGTCTTGAAAATCAGCCCACACCGTTGCTCAGTGCTCAAATGCTTTATGGGCTCCCGCAATTGCTCCGCTCCACACAGGCAAGCTTTGCTCAAACCGGCGGTATTCATGCCGCTGCTCTCATCAATGAGCAGGGCGAATGTACGACGACGATGGAAGACGTTGGTCGTCACAACGCTGTGGACAAGCTCATCGGTAAGGCACTTCTCGAAAACAAGCTGCCACTGCACAACGTGGCCCTGCTACTCAGCGGCCGCGGTGGATTCGAGCTGATTCAAAAAGCACATGTCGCGGGCATCCCCATGGTTCTCGCCTTGGGCGCTCCCACCACCATGGCCGTTTCGCTTGCGCATCAAATGGGGATGACCCTTGCAGGCTTTCTCAAAAACGATCGCTTTAATATTTATACTCACCCTCACCGAATTGATTCATCCCAGAAAGATTTCACATGAAGTTAAGAATTCGCGGCAACAGCATCCGGCTTAGGCTGCTGCGCGCAGAGGTCGATGCGCTTGGAAGAAAAGAATCAATCGTCGAAACCACTCGCCTGGGCCCAGGTATCGCTGACAAGTTATCGTATAGCCTTGAAACCCACAGCCAAGAAGCCAGGATACAAACCCAGTGGAACCAAGGTTGCCTCCAAGTCACTATCTCGCCCGAACTCGCTCAAGCACTCGCCCACACCGAAGAGGTCTCTATCTCGGAAGAAATCGTCTTCGATCAAGAGGTGCTCACGGTCCTCATTGAGAAGGACTTTAAGTGTCTAACCGCCCGTCCCGGTGAGGATGAGAGTGATAATTTCGAAAACCCTCAAGAATCTCATTAATAGAGCGAAAAATGATTGATTTTCAGCGATAATGGCTTGAAAAGAGGTACCTAGATCGCACATTGTGCTGATAGGGAAACGACGAAAAATCGTGTTATATCAGCAAAACTTAGCTTTTTAACAAAGGCACCAGGGATAATTGGTCAGTCCAGTTATCTCGACCCGAAGAGCGAAAACGCTCAGGAGAACCTTCATGACACAGGCTGTTGCAATGGAAACCAGCAAAAAATTTCTCGGTACTGGAGAAGTACTATTCTCGGACTATCCGTTCAAAGTTAAAGACCTTTCAGAAGCCACTGTCGCTTTCGGTCGCAAAGAAATCGAACTCGCTGAACATGAGATGCCGGGCTTGATGGCGCTGCGTGAAGAGTATGCCGGTAAGCACCCACTCAAGGGCGCTCGCATCATGGGCTCTTTGCACATGACCATCCAAACTGCAGTGTTGATAGAAACACTCGTTGAGTTAGGCGCAGATGTTCGCTGGGTTTCTTGCAACATCTTCTCAACCCAAGACCACGCTGCAGCAGCTGTAGCGATCGGTCCTAACGGAACCATCGACAAGCCAGCGGGCATTCCAATTTATGCTTGGAAAGGTGAAACCCTGGAAGAATACTGGTGGTGTACGCTTCAAGCACTTCGTTACCCAGACGGCGGCGTGCCAAACCTCATTCTCGATGACGGCGGCGATGCTACCCTGCTCGTTCACAAAGGCTTTCAGTACAACAACGAAGGCAAGGTACCGAGCCCAGACAGCACGGACAACAAAGAAGAGCAGGTTATCTTGCACCTTCTCAACGAGCTACAGGACATCGACGGTAACTTTTGGAAGCCTTTCGCTGAATCTATTCGCGGCGTTTCTGAAGAAACCACAACAGGTGTTCACCGCCTCTACGAGATGCAAAAAGAAGGAAGCCTCCTCTTTCCTGCAATCAACGTGAACGACTCTGTTACGAAGAGCAAGTTTGACAACGTTTACGGATGTCGACACTCACTCGTAGACGCCATCATGCGTGCTACCGATGTACTTATCTCTGGTAAGCGCTCATTGGTTTGCGGGTACGGAGACGTTGGTAAAGGCAGCGCAGCATCTTTGGTTGCTCAAGCAGCAAAAGTATCGGTTACAGAAATCGACCCAATCTGCGCACTCCAAGCTTGTATGGACGGCATTGATGTCATCACCATGGAAGATGCGATTGAAAAAGGTTTTGATATCTACTGCACGGCAACGGGCAACAAAGACATCATCACTGCAGACCACATGATGCGCATGAAGGACAAAGCCATCGTATGCAACATTGGTCACTTCGACAACGAAATCGATATGGCGGGTCTCGAAGCCATGGCTGAAAAAGGCGAAGTCGAAAAGATTGAAGTGAAGCCTCAGGTACATGAGTGGAAGTTCAAGGCAACAGGCAAGAGCATCATTATTCTTGCTGAAGGCCGTTTGGTAAACCTCGGTTGTGCAACGGGTCACCCAAGCTTTGTAATGAGTAACTCATTCACAAACCAAGTCATCGCTCAGATTGAGCTTCACGAGCGCGCGGAAGAGTACGGCAAAGATGTTGTTACACTTCCTAAGCATCTTGATGAAAAAGTTGCTCGCCTCCACCTTGAAAAGTTTGGTGTTAACCTTACTGAACTTTCTAAGGAGCAGGCAGACTACATCGGCGTTGAAGTATCTGGACCTTACAAACCAGGTCACTACCGCTACTAAGATGTAAGCCTAAGCTTACAAGCAAATGAATATGAAAACGGGGCCTCTGGCCCCGTTTTTTTTGATCTTTCCTGGAAAATAAAGTCGTACATTTATGGCCGCATCCAATGCCATCCCCTAAGCTATAAGTGAATGAATATTATCTCGCTCGCCATACCTGTATTCTTCACAATGATCGCCATTGAATGGCTTATCTCGTACAAGAAAGACCTCAAGCTATTTCGACTCAGCGATACTCTCTGCAATTTATTTTGCGGGGCCGGTTCGCAAATCACCGGTGCCATTTCAGCCGTTGTTAGCTACGGGATATACACCTGGACCTATGACACCCTTGCCCCTCTACACTGGTCCACTGGAGCAGTATGGGAATGGATTCTATGCCTCATTCTCGTGGATCTCGGTTATTATTGGTTTCACCGGGCATCCCATCGAGTTCAAATATTCTGGGCTTGCCACATCGTTCATCACCAAAGCGAAGAGTACAACCTCTCCGTCGCACTCAGGCAAAGCTGGTTTGGTGGATTCATCGGGTGGGTCTTCTATGCTCCATTGGCTTTGGTCGGATTTACACCGGCCATGATTGTATCTGCCAAGCTCATCAATCTTCTCTATCAATTCTGGGTTCACACCAGACTGGTTGACCGAGTTGGCGTATTCGAACTCTTCTTTGTCACCCCATCGAATCACCGTGTTCATCACGGCTGCGACGAACGCTCGCTCGATACCAACTACGGCGGAATTTTCATCATTTGGGATCGTATGTTTAAAACGTTTCGAGATGAGACAACAGAGCCCCCCTATGGGACCGTAAAACCCTTGGCCAGTTTTGACCCTCTGAAAGCAAACCTTGATGGCTGGTTCACCATTGGGCGGCTTTTTCAGGAAGGACAAGGACTCAAGGAAAAGCTCTACGCATTCTTCGCACCCCCTGAATGGGTTCCCAAAAATAGCCCAGGCTACGAGGGCCTTCTCGAAAAGGTCACGACTCGAGATAAATATTCAACGAACACAACACGCCAACAAACCCTCTACGTGCTGGCTCATTTCACCGCAACATCATTGGCTCTGTCACTTTGGCTTAATTGGCAAGATCCGGCACTGCTCGAATACCGGACCCTTGCAGGATTCACACTCATTCTCGGATTTACAGCGTGGGGAAGCTGGCTCTCAAACTTATCCAATTGGCGAGTTTGGGAAGTCATGCGGCTTATTTGCATGACTGTATTCTTAATCTGGAGCATAGGAGCCGCTTACGGAGCGGCTTTGGGAGCGTTAGAGCTTGCTTGGTTTATCCTTGTGACTCAGAGTCACAAGCAATCAATCCGTACGGGCTAACAAAAAGTAATTCGGCGTCTCTTCACCATGCTTGTATGCCCGTCCAATGGTGACATGCTTCGATACCTTTCGAAGGTAATCAATCATCTTGCTGTAAACCAGCTGCTGAATACCCTCTTCATTGCGTTTAATGGTCGGCCACCCGCGAGCCAAGCGTGAACCCGCCGGAGGAACCTTGTAGTAATTCACCCCGACTTCACCGCGCGGTTCGAAAAATTCAGCAACAAAATACCCTGGCCCAACAACTGCTCGGGTCATTCCCTCATTGTATCCATAGAGTACCGAGTCGTCCTCGGTAGGTCGGATAAAACGCTTCTGAAAACGCGTAAACAAAGGAAGCGAGTTCTTGCCCTCGTGAATCACCTCGGTGTCCTTTGGAATGTACTCCGGTACAATATCCGTAAGCCGGCTGACCCGTCCCACAGCGGCATCCCAAATCCGTGCCTGCTGACGACCATTGATAGCTTGTACCGCACTCACGCGCTCTACATGGGTCATGGCATCCAGTTCACGGCCTAGGAGTTCGATGTCCATTTGGCGAGGTTTTAATAACGCTTGTGTCAATCTTATTGCATGGCTCATACAAAACTACCTACAGGCATTATTCACTTGTTGTCTACGCCCCAAACTACTGCTAACACCAATTTACATACGACGGTGATGCGCCAAAAATTAGACGTTAGAAAGCGAAGACCATGTCCATAAAAGCCTGTCTTTTCGACCTCGACGGTACCCTCGTTGACTCTATGGAGCTCATACTGGCCTCATTTCGTGAGACCGCATTGCATTTTAAAGGCGAAGCGCCACCAGATTCAGTTCTTATTGCCGGTATTGGTACGCCACTAAAAGAGCAATTAAGTACGTTGGCCTCGAGCCCGGCCGAGTGCGAAGCCATGCGAGAGTTCTTTGCGGAGTATTATATTCGCAACCACGATGCCCACGTCAGCAGTTTTAAAGGCGTGGCGGAGCAGCTTAAAATCCTTCAAGATTCGGGTCAAAAACTGGCCATTGTAACCAGCAAAAATGACGTGGGCGCACACCGCGCACTCAAACACTGCCAGCTGACGTCCTATTTCGACACAATCATTACCATCGACAGCACCACCGAACACAAACCCAACCCAGCCCCTGTCTTCAAAGCTCTCAGTGACCTTGGCGTGTCTGCCGCCGACGCATTTTTTGCGGGTGATTCCACACACGATATTGAGGCTGGTAACGCGGCCGGCTCTTACACTGTGGCCGTGGAATGGACCGCGTTTGATCACGAGAAGCTTGCAGCATGTAAGCCTGATTTATGGCTTAAAGAAGTTTCGGAAATTTCCGACTTGCCCAATAGGTTTTAAAGTCAATGATACATAGGCACCGTAAAGGAAACAGCGGTGCCACCTTGATTGCGGTTTTCAATCCAGATTTTCCCGCCGTGCTCCTCCACGATTCCTTTGCAAATAGCGAGTCCTAAACCAGAACCTCGATGGGTTCGGGTATGTCCCATATCCACTTGACGAAACCCTTCAAACACAACCTTCTGAGCTTCCTCAGAAATGCCAGGTCCTTCATCGCTGATGGTAAATTTTACCATGCCTGCGTCTTGCTCGGCTTGAGCGAACGAGACTGAAACCCGAGACCCATCCGGTGAGAACTTGTACGCATTGTCAAACAAATGCATCAAGACATTGAGAATATAAGCTTCATCACATGCAATCCAAATGGACTGCTCAGAATCTAAACTTAACTCTGGTTTAAGCTCTTTCTTGTTTTTCTCGGCGGCCAAGACCAAGGCATCGTGAATTAAGTCGCGTGCGTTTACTTTCTCATTGGCAAGCTTTAAAAAACCCGCTTCAATTTGAGCGTAATCCAAGACGCCCGAAAGAATACTATTTAGCTCGTTGGCTGACTCTTCAACCCGGTTGAGCATGGTGCGCTGCTCCGGCAAGCTGACCTGGTGGGGCTGAAAAGCCACCACACACATGGGATCCCCACAATCGGGACAGTGTGCTGTACGAGGATCGTCCATACTCTTTAAAGTCTCATCTTGAAACTGAATGCTACATGCCTTGCACTCCCAGAGAAAGTCGCAAGATATTGCTTGTAAAACCAGCGGTGGGAGGTTTAACAAGGCATTTAAAGGTGTTCGGACCTCGTGAGACATATTCGCCAAAAAGTGACTCTTTAAGTTGTTTGCCTCCCGCGCCTCGGTCAATGCAATCTCCAACTGCTGGTGACTGTCACTCAGTGCCTTCGATGTTGCATCCCGTTCACGCTGAAGAATCTGAATCTTGTCAGCCAATGCGAATGCAATCAGAATTGCGGCAATCATGCCTCCACCAACTTGAATCACGTCGAAGATAAAAGAAGTAGGAAGAACACCTTTTTTCTGGAGACCACTCAATATGGTACCGCTCAAAAATATCGGCCAAGCCAAAAGAAAGAAGCGTGCCGGTCGATACCCTTGTCGCCAGCGCTGAAAAGCAACAATGCTTACAACCACCGGACTTATGATGACTAGGGGTGCAATAAGTCGAGCAGCCAAATTGTAGTCAATAAAAAAGGCAAGGACCGATAGAGACGCGTAGAAATAGAAGAGTGCGATAAGCGACTTATACCAGCGCTGACTCCACTTGTAGACATCCAAAAAGCTGGTTGAGAAAAGAAAGAAAAACGAACTGCTAAATGCCAAAGAAGGCAACACCGTCATATTACCCCAATACGGGCTGTCTGCGAACAAATAGCGCAGGGTATCACCATTCAAAGCTGCATTGGTTAAAACAATTAGCAAAAGAAAAATGGCACAGAGAAAATACTGCACTTCACGCAGACTGATATACAGGAGCAAATGATAAATACACATTGCCAACATGACGCCATAGAACAAAACCCATAAGGAGGTGTCTGCTAGAGTAAAGTTATCAAAGGCCTGTTCTGTTTCGATAACAATAGGAAGCTGCATACTTCCATTGGTTTGTGCTCTTACGTAAAGTGTCGCCTTCGTCCCACTCGGTATTTCCAAAGGAAAGTGGATACTCTTGTGACTGCGATAACGTTTCGAAAAGTGCAGGTGGTCGCCACCGAACTGTGGACTTCCGTCCTCACCTTCAAGATCAACATAGAACTCAAAGCGGTCAATCAAGCCGTACCGGTTGGAGAAGACCAGCCGCTCGACACCCATTCCATTTATGACGTCGACTTTGAGCCAATAAAAAGAATTGGATAAACCGAAATTTGGAACATCTCGGTCATGCTTTTGAAATTGAGCGTCATGCTTACCAGAGCGGATGTCTTGAATGGTGACTTGTCCCGAAGCATCTTCGAAATACAAAGCGTGCGGTCCCAGCTCTACCGAAGGCTGGTCCAACACCACTCCCGTTATGGATGTACTGAATATCAGGGCAAAAAGGTGCACCATCGATAGCCATCTCCTCTACAGAAGATGGTATCGATTGTTCGAGTGTGACGCTAGCGGGTGCTTCTTTAGAGAGCGCGTACCATCAATTCGGATACCAGACGGGTAAACGCTGTTGGGTCATTCAAAGTGCCACCCTCGGCAAGCAACGCCTGACCATGTAGGAGCTGAGCATACTCGCCAATGGCGGGATCTTCAGCGTTTTCGCCCACTTTGCCCAAAAGCTTTTCAAGAATTGGGTGGTTGGGGTTCACTTCCAAAATACGTTTGCTCTTTGGCACGGCCTGGCCCATGGCACTCATGAGCTGCTCCATTTGCGGAGACATGTCATTTTGGTCAACAACCAAGCACGCGGGAGAAGAGGTCATACGGTTGGTTAAGCGAACTTCTTTAACCTGCTCATCGAGTTCATTTTGAAGTTTTTCAAGCAGTGACTTGAAGCTTTCCTCACTTTTCTTCAAATCTTCGCGGGCTTTTTCTTTTTCTTCTTCTGTGCCCAGGTCAACTTCACCTTTGCTGATGGATGCAAACTTGAGGTCTTCGTACTGAGGCGCTCTTTCCAGCCATACTTCATCTACAGGGTCAGTGAAAAACAGAACTTCATAGCCCTTGTCTTTAAAAGACTCTAGGTGAGGTGAATTTTCGATGGACGCTAGATTTTTACCTGTAAGGTAATAAATGCTTTCCTGACCCTCTTTCATACGGTCGCTGTAGTTGGCGAGGTCCGTAATCGTAGAATCATCGGTGGTTTTTGCAAGCATCAAGCTGAGGATGGTATCCCGGTTGTCCGTATCCGAGTAAAGGCCTTCTTTAAGAACCTGACCAAACTCATTCCAAAAGCTTTCGTAAGACTCTGCATCATTTTTCTTAAGGTCTTTGAGACTGTCGAGTACCTTCTTGACCAAGCGCTTACGAATGGTCTTAACCTGACGGTCCTGCTGGAGAATCTCACGCGAGATATTCAAATTGAGATCTTCTGCGTCTACAACACCCTTCACAAAACGAAGGTATTCAGGAAGCAGCTCAGAGCACTCATCCATAATAAATACACGGCGAACATAAAGCTTCACACCGGTCTTAAAATCTTGATGAAAGAGGTTCATCGGCGCTTTAGACGGGATAAAGAGAAGCGCGCGGTATTCGTAAGTGCCTTCAGCCTTCAAGGTAATAGTGGAAAGAGGCTCATTCCAGTCGTGGCTGATATGACGATAGAACTCGTTGTATTCATCGTCCTCTACTTCACTCTTGTTGCGCATCCAAAGCGCTTTCATAGAGTTCAGCGTTTCTTCAGTGACAACGGTCTTACTTTCGCCACCTTCAACAACCTTGCCTTCTTCGTCACGCTCTTGTTCTTCGCGGCTCACATCCATCTTGATTGGATAAGAAACGAAATCGGAGTACTTCTTGACGATGTCGCGAATCACCCACTCGGTGCAGAAATCGCGTTGACCGTTTTCTTCGTCTGTTTCTTTAAGCTTCAGCGTAATGGTTGTTCCCACAACTTCGCGGTCGGTTGTTTCAATGCTGTATGTGCCGTCACCGGTGGAAACCCACTTGGTTGCGGTGTCTTCGCCGGCGCGCCGGGTAATCAATTCCGCTTCATCGGCCACCATGAAGATAGAGTAGAAACCAACACCAAACTGACCAATCAGGTCCGGGCCACCAATGGAATCTTTTGTATCTTTAAGCGCGCTTAAGAATTCTTTGGTACCGGAGCGAGCAATGGTACCGATATTCGTGATGACTTCGTCGCGGCTCATACCGATGCCGTTATCGCGAATAACCAAAGTGCGCGTTTCCGTGTCTGCTTCAACCCAAATGGAGAGCTCTTCATCTTCAGTTAGGAGATCTTTGTTTTCAATGGCTTCAAAGCGTCGTTTGTCCAGTGCATCGGATGCGTTCGAAATCAATTCGCGAAGGAAAATCTCACGATTCGAGTAAACGGAATGCGTCATCAACTCCAGGATCTGCTTAGCCTGGGTTTCAAAAGTGAAAGTTTCTGTTGCAGTACTCATATGCATGTTCCTCTTTGTCCAAACGACGTTGAATTCGAATTGCCGCAAATAGCGCGCGTCTCAGTGGTTTTCAAGATAGGAAAGAAAGGCAAAGGCACAAGGGATCCCAAATTGTGTCATCATGCCGCCAAATCACACCCGCAACTTGTTTACATCCCTGTAATCATTAGGTTTTACTTCATTTCTATCGCTCTAAGCCGCGTCACAAGGCGTCATTATAATGTGTGCGTTGAAGTAAAAGAAAAATCAGCCAAAGAGGCCGGTTGATAGCGTGATTTGTTTACATCCCTGATATTAAAGAACTTTTGACAATCTGGGAACCATGCCCAAGGTCGAGGGAATGATCTCTAAATTGAAAAAAAACGGCACTAAATCAGAGATTAACTTCTCTAAATTAAAATATATGGGGTCTAAATGTAAATTTAAGGAAGCCAGAGGCGAGCTAAGGACTGGTAAAATTCATAAATGAAAAGCATCAGCTATGATTGGCAAGTCTACAAGTTGATTGTGCGACAATATGCTACACCTAGCTCACCCGCAGAACAGGATGTCTTCGTCCTGGGACTGAGAAGTGCCGCGCCGCTTGCTGGAGTCCGGCTCTCGCAGATAACGGTCCACCGCCTCACGAACAACCTCAGATAAATTGCGCTCCCCCATCACCGCTTTAAGCTTTAAGGCCTTTATTTGCTCAGGCCTCAAGTAATAGGTGGCTCGCTTTAAAGAGTCAGAATCAGATGTACCAAGAGAACCGGTGGACTGTGCTGGTCGATAACTGCGCATGGTGTGTGCCCCTCTGAGATTTATCAACAAAGCGGAAATGCACTTTGTTGATAAATTGTTAGATGGGAGAACCTATCAGGTCAAAAAATCGGCAAATGGAGAATCCAGGCCGGAAAAACTCAGCTCGGGGTCCAGCTGTCTTTGTACCCCAAAACAACCAAAAGACAGGCACCACCAGCTATGCAGTTCACCCCAGCCTCTTTTGCGCGGGCAATGGCCCAAGGACTTTCTGCACCGGGCTGCATCCAAACATGCTTAATACCAAGCTCGATGACTTCTTCGATGATTTTATTGGTGACATCCGGTGGCGTAATAATCGAGACGCCATGAACCATCGTGCACAAATCCGAAAGCATTTCGAAACAAGGCTCACCCTCTATCTCGGGATCCACAGGATTCACGGGCACAGCTTGCAGACCATGCTGTAAGTAACATCGTAATATTTTATTGCCGTACTTGCTTCGATTGCTGGACGCGCCCACAACGGCATAGGCAGAGCCGTTCAAAAATTCTTCGATCTGCTGGGACTCGTTGCTCATGCTTCGCCATTACCTTCAAGATCATATTGAGACCAGGTCATCGTTCCCAAGATAAAACCCACTTGACCGTCACTACCGCCAAGCGGAACCAGACATTGCCGATATCGAATGAGTTTCGATTTCAAATTCATAAATTCAGCTTCATCGGTCACGGTAGCTAAATCACCCACGACTGTTTCGAACTTGAGCAGCAGCATCTGCGTATAAGGGGCAATCAAGTGATTGTAGACCTCTTTACCCGTTAGGTCATCGCCATAAGCGGCAATGATAGACTCTCCCAGATAGCTGTATTTATAATCACGCTCATCCTCGCGGCGTGTAATTTCAACAATAAAGCAGCTTTCCCAATAATCTGAGAGCCGCTGGATATCCAAATCACGCTCTAAGGGAATGGGTCGGTCCCCTCGCAACTCCTCCCACAGGCTTAATAGCCTCTCAGAGATACGCCGT
>MDSW01061504.1_pt1 | contig 20568 bp, 18 predicted proteins | sample 811171 | NCBI WGS metagenome assembly MDSW01 (sample SAMN05326641, study PRJNA326480) | marine metagenome | isolation source: seawater | place: Atlantic Ocean: North West | collected 2012 | reverse complement strand
TTTTTTTATCAACTATCTTCATTGGCGCTATTCTTTCTATTTTAGGTGAAACTAGAACAAGAGTAGTTGATACAAGTTTTGTTGAGCGCTTTTCATCAGCTGCTTTTAGCGAAGAGTCACAATATTTTACTGAACCTATTCCGGGAGAAGATTTTGTAGAATTAGCTTTATCTGTAAGAACTCTTAATTATGTTGTGAGAGACGTTCCAGAAGAATTTGATTATCAATATGGACTTTTTCAACTTCAACAATTAGTGGCTATAGTGCCAGGCGCAAGCAGAGTTTATAACAATTTAGTCTTTGATGGGGACCCAAGATACGATGGAACTGCTAACTTCGTAACATATTTAATTCACCGAACTGAAGTAGATTATGGGGATGGAACATCTGTTGTAGCAGATATATATCTAGATTTTGGCCTCATTGGAGTTATCTTCATATTGTTTGCTTTTGGGCGAATAATGGCAATATATGAATTGCGGATGAAGAATGGTAATGTTGAGTTCAATTTTTATTTCTTATTATTTATGACATATTTATCAAAGGCGCTTTACCTGCCCAGGTCTTCAATCATGTTAGAGTTTTCAAATATCATCTTTTGTTTGTTTGTTATTTGGTCTGTGAATAGCATAGTCAAAAGAAAATTTATAAGATTAAAAAATTAATGTTAAATGATGTTGCCATTTATTAAATATATAATAATTATATGATCAATGATTTGCATTATGATTTTTATCGTTTAACCGGCTTTAAGCCAACAGTTGTAGGGTATATAAAAGCTCTTTGGAATCCAGGATTTAGATATTTATTCTTTTTTAGATTAATTCAATCTAGCAATAACAAAATTATTATCAATTTTTTAAAGTTTATATTGCGTCACTATCAATTCAAATTTGGTTATCAGATTCATCCATCTACAAAAATAGGTAAAGGTTTTATTATTAGCCATTTTGGGCCAATTATTATTAATTCTAATGCAGTTTTAGGTGAGAATTGTAATGTCAACTCAGGCGTTGTAATAGGTTCGGCAGGGCGTAACAATAAAAAGGGAGTTCCTTCATTAAGTGACAGGGTTTGGGTCGGGTCTAATGCAATTATTATTGGCGGTATAAATATTGGAAATGATGTTCTTATTGCCCCAGGTACATTTATTAATAAAGATATTCCAGATAATTCGCTTGTATTTGGGAATCCATGTATTGTAAAGCAAAGAAAAGATGCCTCTAAAGATTATATAAGTAATGTTTATAAATCTTAATTGTCCATTCAATAAATGAAGTTTATTTTTATATTATCAGGCCTTAAATCTGCAGGATTAGAGAATTACTTGCTGAGGTTTCTTACTTTCTGTAATAGTTTAGATAAAGACTATCATTTTACAATTATTTGTAGGGGGAGTTCAGAAGATTTTAATGGTATTTTAAATCAAAAATTTTTGAACTTAGGAGTAAAGCTAGTGCATTTACCAATGAAGTTTTCATCTTTATCAGGCTACTTATCACTTTATAAGATATTTAAAAATATAAACTATGATGTTGTAGTTGATTTCAGTGGCATTCTAGCTGGTCCTACATTGTTGCTAGCATGGTATGCAAATATTGCAATTAGAATTACATCTTATAGAGAGTCTCGCTATCAGTTTAAAATGAACCTAATTAAAAAACTCTATGTTATGGTTTCAAAAAAACTTATTGTTGCTTTCTCAACAAGGATTCTATCAAATTCGAAATCAGCTCTTGATTTCTTTCATAGAGAGCATGAAATGAGTCCAAAGTTTAGTGTAATTAAAAACTCTATAAATAAACCTAAAAAAGTTAGCTTGAGCCAGCAACAAAATTTTTTAGAAAAATATAGGATACCTAATAAAGCTTTTCTAGTTGGTCATGTAGGGCGTTTTACTCCCGCAAAAAATCACAAAAGTATTTGTGAAGTAATAAAATCCATTAATAAGATCGATCAGTCGATATATTTTATCTTGTGCGGTGAAGATGTTCGCAAGGGTATGAATTCCCTATCAGGTGAATTATCTAACGTAATCTGTATTGATTATTTAAGTGATTTGAATATTCTTTATAGTTGTTTAGACCTTTTTTATTTTCCCTCTCTCAATGAAGGACAACCAAATGTGCTTCTTGAAGCAATGTCTGTGGGTGTTCCCATTATTGCCAGCAACATATCGCCAATTATTGATTCGATTCCAGAAGAGGCATATGAGTTTCTAGTGGATCCTTGCTGCAATACTTCTAATGTTAAAAAAATTTTAGAATTTCGTGAAAACAAATCATTGTATCCATTTCAGGCAATTGATAGACATATAAAAGATATTTACCTCTCTGAAAAAAATTTTTATTTATTTCTAAATGAACTTTGTGGAGGCTAATTTGAAACAAGCTATTTTTTTTCATGATCATAAAATATATAAAAAGGAGGACTCTTTACTATCTCGAGGTGGACTATCTCCACTAATTCTAAATGAATATAGAGCTAGGTTTGGTGGCTTGACTATCTGCTCTAGAGAACTGCAATCTCCTCCAAAAGATTATGTTGTTTTAGCTTCAGAAGATGTTAATCATGTAATCTTTCCAGATGTTTTGGGTAAAGATTTATTCCAGTTTAGGGAAGCATATAAAATTGTAGAAAAAACTCTTCAAAATGATTCATTTACAATTGTTCGATTACCATCCATATCAGGGCTTTTTGCATGTTGGCTTTCTAGAAAATCAAAGCAAAATTTGATCATTGAAGTGGTGGGGTGTTCTTTTGATTCTTATTGGCATTATGGTAACTTGAAAGGCAAGTTATTAGCGCCAATCATGTATCTTGCAATGAGATATTTTGTAAGCAAAGGTGATAATGTTTCATATGTTACGAAAGAATTTCTTCAAAAAAGATACCCAACAAAAGCTAAAAATATTCTTTCCGTTTCAGATGTAACAATAAATATAGATGAGCAAGTAATTTTTGAACGAATAAATAGGCTTAACAAACTTCCATTAAATAAAATAAATTTAGGAATGATAGGAAATTATGAGATTCCATATAAGGGTTATTATGCAGCTTTTAAAGCTCTTGATTTATTAGAATCTAAGAATCCTGGAAGATATTCATTGTCATTGGTTGGAGGTGGTAATGATAAAGATCTGCGTCAGATGGTATCAAAGTTAGGATTAAATGAATGCGTTCACTTTTTGGGAGTAAAAAGCTACCCCCAGGGAGTATTTAATTGGCTTGATAAGATTGATATTTTTCTTCAACCTAGCAAAGTAGAGGGTCTTCCAAGAGCACTAATTGAGGCAATGAGTAGGGGATGTGCAGCACTTGGAAGCTCTGTTGGAGGCATCCCCGAATTATTAAACTCTGAATTTATTGTTAAACCAAATGATTTCAATCGACTTGCAAAGCTTATAGATCGCCTATCAGTTAAGAGTAAATTAATTGATGCCTCTAGACAAAATTTTAATCATGCAAGAGATTATGATATTCAGAAGTTATCCGCGCTTAGAAGTGATTTTCATTTAAAGTTAATACAAAAATGCAATTAAGGTTATAGTGGATAATTAATTTAAAATTATAGATATTTAAATAAATTTATATTCTTAATTAATATGAAAAAAATGAAAGTTGGAATTTTAGTCAATGGTTTGACAGTCAGTAAATACACCTATGATTTCATTAAAGAGCTGTCTCAAGATAACAATTATTTGGAAATAGTTTTAATAGAGATAGGTCATTCATCAGTGAAGGAAAGTTTTCTAAATAGGAATTGGATAGGAAATTCGATATTAAAAAAGATTTTTAATCTCTTCGAATCATTTTTTAGAGCATTTCTGCTAAGACTTATATCAAAATTTGAGATCTTCATAGCAAGAAAATCATATAAAGATTACTATAAATCATCTTCATTAAAATCACTGAATTTACGCTCTATTCGCCTCGATAGCATTTGGTCTGCTAGTGGCTTTGTAGTCAGAATTATTGAGAAATCATTAATTAATCTTGAATCAGAGAATTTTGATGTTCTAATTCGTGCAAATAGCGGAATTCTTAAAGGAAAAATAATACAAGCTGCAAAACATGGCATTCTTTCATTTCATCTTGGAGATAATAGGGTCAACAGAGGTGGCCCACCAGGATTTTGGGAGGTCCTGAATAATGAACAGAGTTCAGGTTTTATTATTCAAAGATTAAGTGAGGAGCTTGACGGAGGTGAGGTTCTTTTGAGAGGGAATATTGCTACGTCAAATTTTTGGTTTGAAAATCATGCAAGAATTATCAAAAAATCCAGAGGTTTTATGCATATTGTTTTGAAGCGTCTAGCTAAGGAGGGGCACTTAAAATCTACGGAAGGTCCAAGTTTGCATCACAATCCATTATATACATTGAATGGAGGCGCTTTCGATCTTCTAAGATATATTTTGACCTCTTATGTGCCTTTTTTTATGAGCAAGATAGTAAGAATACTTTTAGGACCAAAAATAAGTAGATGGGGGATAGCCTACTCAAAATTTTCAAATTTAAGAACGTCTTTATTTAGATACAAAGAAATAAAGAACCCTAAAGGAAGATTCTTAGCTGACCCATTTGTCATAACACATAATAATAGGAATATATGCTTCGCAGAAGATTACTTATATTCTGAAAATAAGGGTCGTATTTCTGCAATTGAATTAAAGGATGATGGTTATGAGTTTTTAGATGTTGTTTTGGAAGAAGACTTTCATCTATCTTATCCTTTTACTTTTAGCGATGGTTTAGATATTTATATGATTCCTGAGTCCATTCAAGCAAAACAAATTAGACTTTATAAATGTTTAGATTTCCCAAATAAATGGGAGTTACATAAAGTATTGATGGATGATGTGAGGGCTGCAGATACTTCTGTCGTAAAAATTAAAGATATCTGGTACATGCTTACAAATATTTGCTCTGCAGGAATTGGAATGCATGGCTCGGAGTTACATATTTTTTATTCTAAAAGCATAGACTCTGATATATGGACTCCTATAGAGTGCGGCAATCCAGTCCTTTTTGATGCTCGCCACAGTCGAAATGGTGGTTTGTTTAATTTGGGTCAGAAACTAATCAGAGTGAGTCAGGTTCAAGGTAAAGGAACTTACGGAGAAAGTTTTTGTATAAATGAAGTAACTCATCTAAGTCCACAACGATATGAAGAAGTCTATTTGGATAGAGTAGACCCAAATTTTTTCTCTGGAATAGAATGCACTCATCATTTTCATACAAATGAAAACTTCTCAGTTATTGATTTTGCTAGACCCGAGAGATTAAAAAAAGTAAAAAGAGAAAGATAAAATCTTATGTACGCTGATTCTAAATCAAAAAGACCTTTCGATACATGGTACAAAATGTTTTGAGTGATTCTAAAAAAAAATCTATCTTAATATGTTCAAATTATGCATGGACAATATATAACTTTAGACTTCCGTTAATTAGAAATTTAAAAGCAGAGGGCTATCAGATAATTATCCTTACTCAATTTGACGGTTACGAAAAATATTTATTCAATGAAGCAGACAAAGTATTGGATTTATTTATTTCTAGAAAAGGCATAAATCCTTTTGTTGACATTTTTTCAATCTTTAACATCCTCTTAAGATTATTTTTAATCAGACCAGATTTTTTACTAAACTTTTCAATAAAGCCAGTTATATATGGTTCTATTGCCGCAAAGATAATGAGGATACCTTCAGTGGCAATGATAACCGGCCTTGGCACTGGATTTCTTTTAAATAATTGGGTTACAGGAATCATAAAATTCTTATATAGGATCTCAATAAAACATTCACATGCAGTTATTTTCCAAAATCAAGATGATCTTCAAATATTCAAAGATAACAATTTGGTAAATCCCGATAATTGCTATATTTCACCAGGGTCCGGCATAGATTTAGAAAGCTTTAAATATCAAGTTTTTCCTCACAATAAACCTAAAAAATTAATTTTAATTGCGCGAATGCTCAAAGATAAGGGAGTAATTGAATATATTGAAGCAGCAGAGGAGGTAAATAAAAGCCATCCTGATATTATTTTTCAATTATTAGGTCCATTAGGTGTAGAAAATAGGTCTGCTATATCAAAAAAAGAGATGGATTATTTGACTAGATCAAAATATATAGAGTATCTAGGAGAAACTGATAACGTGAAAGATTTTATTAAAAATTCCGACTGCGTAATCTTGCCATCTTATCGCGAAGGAACTTCAAGAGTTTTGCTTGAAGCAGCCGCTATAGGAAGGCCTCTAATTGCCTCTAATGTAACTGGCTGCAAAGAAATTATCGATCATGGTGTAAATGGGTATTTATGTAAATCAAAAAATTCTAATGATTTAGCAAAAAAGATTATCAAATTTCTTAATTTAAGTAATGAGCAAAAAAAGGAAATGGGACTAAATGGAAGAAAAAAAGTTGAAGAAGAATTTGATCAGGAAATAGTTTTTAAATTGTATAAAAGGATTCTTAACAGCCCAACCTGATAATATATAATTAGAAAAAATACATAAATTTAATTAAATTGTGAAAATATCCAAGAGTGCCCTTACTGGTAAAGAATATGAGATACCTTCTGAATTAGATGACTCAGTTAATATAGATAATTTTATTAAATCAAACCATGGAAAGAAGGTCGTTGTTGTTCAGGGCCTTGGTTTTGTTGGGGCAGTAATGTCAATTGTTTGTGCCAACTCGTCAAATGAAGAATATGCTGTAATAGGCATTGATCTCCCCAACACTAATTCATTTTGGAAAATTCGCTCCATAAATGAAGGTATTTTTCCTATTGTTTCTTCTGATAAAAAAGTTGAGAAGTTTTTTAATAGATCAAAAAAAGAAGGCAATTTTTATGCGACATATGATAATTATGCCTTTAAAAAAGCTGACATAGTTATTGTCGACATCAATTTAGATGTTCAAAAAAATGATAATCATATTCATGGCTCAAATAATGTTGAATATGATGTTGATATTTCTAATTTTAAATCAGCAATAGAATCAATAGGAAAAAATTGCAAAGAAGACGTCCTTATTCTTATAGAGACCACTGTTCCTCCAGGCACAACTTTAATTTCTTCTGAAATAATTAAAGATAATCTTAAAAAAAGAAACTTATCAACAGATTTGGTTAGAATTGGCCATTCTTATGAGAGGGTAATGCCAGGTCCAAATTATATAGACTCTATTCAAAATTTTTATAGAGTTTATTCTGGTGTTGACGAGTTGAGCGCAAATGCAGTAGAAAGTTTTTTAAAGACAATTATAAGAACTGACGAGTTCCCCCTTACAAGACTCAAAAATACAAACTCTACTGAAATATCAAAAGTTCTTGAAAATTCATTTAGAGCGATGAATATTTCATTCATTGTTGAATGGAGTAGATATGCTGAAGAAGCAGATGCTGATTTATATGAGATTGTTAATGCTATTAGAATGAGGCCAACACATAAAAATATGATGTTGCCAGGCATAGGCGTAGGAGGCTATTGTCTTACCAAAGATCCATTATTAGCTAGCTGGTCAAGACAGAATTTAATAAATGGCAAATCGAACTTATCGATGAGTGAAAATGCTGTATCAACAAATGATAAAATGCCTTTGTATGCATATAAGTTCTTCAAAAAAAATATTAATGAAAATTTTTTACAAAAGAATAAGATTTTTCTGCTTGGAGTATCTTACGCTCCAGATGTTGGTGATACTCGATACAGTCCAGTAGAGCTATTTTATGATCTTCTAGTTAAGGAAAACTTTGAAATTACAATCACCGACCCATTTATAAATTTCTGGGAAGAAAGAAGAGTTGGGATTCATAAAGATTTCTCAGAATTAGATAATTCATTCGGAGCTTTAATATTTACAACTGGACACAGCATTTATAAAAATAATAAAGAGCTTATAGAAAAGATCATGGATTTAGATGAGATTTTTATACTTGATACAATTGGTGTTCTCAGCAGTAAAGAAATTAAAGCATTGTCTGTCAAACATGAAGTAAAGGTATTGGGTAGAGGAGACTTGTAAAATAATGAGCAAAATTTTGATAATGGGTGGAGCAGGCTTTATTGGTTTTAATATTGCAAAACATCTTCAAAAAGATAGAAATAATAAAGTATCAATTGCAGATAACTTATCAAGAGGAAAAATGGATTCTTCTTTTTCAGAGCTTATTTCAAATGATAATGTAGAGTTTATAGAGGGAGATTTCACGCAAAAAAGCAGTTTTGAAAAGCTTTCAAGTGATTACGACTGTCTTTACATGCTTGCTGCTGTTGTTGGTGTAAACAATACACTCAAAAAACCAAGTGAAATTATAAGAATCAATACACTCTTAACAATAAATACCCTTGAATGGTTAAAGGAAGTAAACATTAAAAAAGTTGTATTCACATCAACAAGCGAAAATTATGCTGGAACAATTGATAAATTTGACTATGCTGTTCCAACTCCAGAGGATGTACCTTTATCAATACTGGATATTTCTCATCCTAGATACACATATGCAGTAACTAAAATACTTGGAGAATCAGGATTTTTAAATTATGCAAAATCTTTTGGCTTCGAATGCACCATCATAAGATATCACAATGTAATTGGACCTCGTATGGGTTTTAAGCATGTTATACCTCACTTAGCTGAAAGATTTCTTGTGAATAAAGAGAGTCCATTTATGATGTATGGCCATAATCAAACAAGATCTTTTTGTTATATTGACGATGCGGTAAAAGGTACAGTCTTAGCGGCAGAATCGAAGAGGGCTGATGGAGAAATCTATCATATTGGCTCATCAGAGGAGATATCAATTGAAGAATTAATTAAATATTCAGGATCCTTTCTGGGATACGATGGTCTATATGAGGCTGCTCCAACATACCCCGGATCAACTAATAGAAGGTGCCCAGATATCTCAAAAGCTAAAAAACATTTTGGTTATTCCGTTGAGAATAATTGGCAGGATTCATTAATAAAGACTCTCAAATGGTATAAAGATTTCTTTGAAAACGGCAATAAAGCATTTGAGCCATCCTTTGAAAAACCAAATGTTTGAAATATTTAAAAGAATTTTTGATTTTCTGGCCTCTTTTACTGCAATCATCATTCTAATGCCATTTCTCATACTAGTCATGTCGGTCTTGAAGTTTACTGGAGAAGGAGAGATATTTTACTTTCAAAAAAGAGTTGGAAAAGATAATAAGGATTTTTTTATATATAAATTTGCAACAATGCTTAAAGATAGTGAGAAAATAGGTTCTGGAATTTATACTGCAAAGAATGATTCAAGAATATTACCCATTGGAAATTTTCTTAGAAAAACTAAAATTAATGAATTGCCTCAACTATTCAATATATTTCTTGGCCATATAAGTATAGTTGGCCCTCGACCTCTCATAAGAAGGACATTTAATCTTTATTCAGAAAATGATCAAAAATTAATTTCTTCGATAAAACCAGGTTTAACTGGCGTTGGATCAATTGTTTTCAGAAATGAGGAGGAGCTTCTAAATAGAGCCTCAGGGAATCTTGAAGAATACTATGAAAAAAATATTACTCCTTTTAAAGCTGAATTAGAAAAATGGTATGTAAAAAACAAAAGTTTCAAAGTAGATATTATTATTATTTTTATTACAGCTTGGGCAATTCCCTTTAAAAATACTATGCTTCCATGGAAATTCTTTAAAGATCTTCCGAGATTAGATAAATGATTTTATTTAATAAGAATATAAAATCTGAGCCCCAAAAAGAGTTGATAAAACTCTACCATATTGCAACAAAAAAAAATCAAAGGAATATTGAAGCTGCTTCTCTATCAACTATTTCTTCAGATAATAAACCTCATTGCAGATTTATAAATATTAAATATGTAAATGAAAATGAGTTTATTTTTTTCTCAAACTATAACAGTTCGAAAGCGCGTGATATAAACCTCAATAAAAATATCGCACTTACATTTTTTTGGAACCTCGCAAATATTCAAATAAGAATTGAAGGAGAGATAAAAAAACTTGATGAGAAAAGATCTGATATTCATTGGTTGACGAGATCGGTTGAGAAAAATGCTTTGGCTTTTTCATCAGATCAATCAAAAGAAATAGCAAGTTTTAAAGAGGTTAAGCGAAATTATAACAATGTATTAAAAAATGAAGATTTAACTAAAAGACCAAAATATTGGGGGGGTTATGTTGTAGTTCCTCATTATTTTGAGTTTTGGGAGGGTAGTGATTTTAGGTTAAATAAAAGAAAAGTCTTCTTTAACGAAAATGAAGTTTGGAACAAAAAGCTCATTCAGCCATAACCAAAGTAAAGTGATCAATATTTTTATATTGCTAAAAAAATCAATTAGTTTAAAATTCTGCTTATGAAAAACAGTTATAAATCTTATTCTCTTAAAACAACTTTTTTCTTTTGTTGATGCTCTCGAATATTAAAATTTTTTTAAAGGCTAAATCATAGTTTCTAGTAAGAAAAAAATTTCACCGATAAACGATAAAATCATAGCTGATAAAATAATGCTTATTGATTCTAGCGGCGAAAAGAAGGGAATAATTTCAAAAACTGAGGCAATGAATATTGCCAAAGAAGCATCTTTAGACTTGGTACAAGTCTCTGGACGAGATTCAGATCCAGTTGTTTGCAAACTAATGAACTATGGTAAGCATGTATTTGAAAAGAAGAAAAGTGGAGCTAACTCAAAATCAAAGGGCAAAAGAACAGGCCTTAAAGAAATCAAGTTTAGGCCTTCTACAGATATAGGTGATTACAATATTAAATTAAAAAAAATTAAAAGCTTTATTCTTTCCGGAGATAAGACTAAAATAAGCGTCCGATTTAGAGGAAGAGAAATCCTCAATAGTGATATGGGACTCGATTTATTAAAAAAGATTGGTAATGAGTTAAGTGAAATTGCTCAAATAGATCAAGAACCATCTTTAGAAGGAAGGCAATTACTGATGGTATTGTCTCCGTTAAAAAGGAAAAATTAGAACCAAAATGGCTTATAAAATAAAAACACATTCAGGAGCTTCAAAACGCTTTAAAAAGACTAGTTCATCAATCAAGAGCAGAAGTGCAAATAAAAACCATATTCTCTCAAAACAGTCTACTAAAAGAAAAAGACATAACAGAGGTTTAAATAAACTTTCAGGAATCACCATGAAAATGGCTGAAAGACTAATTAAATAATAAGAAATGCCCAGAGTTACAAAAGCAAAAATAGCAAAGGCAAGGCATAAGAAAGTCCTTAACTCAACGAAAGGACATTATGGAGCTAGAAGCCGGCTCTATAAAACAGCTAAACAATCTAATATCAAGGCTCTTCAATATGCTTTTAGAGATAGAAAAAATAAAAAGAGATCATTTAGGTCTTTATGGATTTCTAGGATTAATGCAGCCTCAAAATCCTTAGGCGTATCTTATTCAAAACTAATTAATGGTATGAGTACAAAAAATATTATAATTAACAGAAAAGTTTTATCAGATATCGCAGTAAACGATCCTTCAACATTTCAAAAAATAGTCGATCTGACTCTAAAATAATATACGGGTTAAATGTCTTCATTTGACAATATAAAGCCTCCAAAATTAAAAGAAAAATTTGGAAGCCTTCATCCAGTCAATGAAATTAAAGATTTCTTGATTAATCTTTTAAAAGAATTTGGATTTAATCAAGTTGATGGTCCTGAAATTGAATCTGAAGAATTTAATTTTGATATGCTTAATATTAAGAAGTCTCATCCAGCAAGGCAGATGCATGATACTTTTTATCTTGATAAGAAATCCAATGTTTTAAGGACACACACGTCTCCAGTGCAAATAAGAAGTATGCTCAATTCGAGGCCACCTTTGGCTTTTACTTCTGCTGGGAAGGTTTACAGAAAAGATGATGACGCTACACATTTACCAATGTTTCACCAGGTTGAGGGTATATACGTAGATAATGATGTTACTTTTGCTCATTTAAAAGACCTAATACATAAAATCATATATGCTATTTTTGACAAAGAGGTAGAAATTAGATTTAGACCATCATATTTTCCATTCACTGAGCCGTCAGCAGAGGTTGATATTTTATCTGAGGATGGAAAGTGGCTTGAAATACTTGGATGTGGGATTGTTAATCCGATAGTCCTTGATAATTGTAAAATTAATTCAAAAAAATATAGTGGTCTTGCATTTGGATTGGGAGTTGAGAGGATTGCTATGCTAAAACATGACGTCAAAGATATAAGAGATTTCTATAAATCTAATCTAGATTTTTTAGACAAATTTAAATGAAGTTAGCATATAAACATCTTTTGAGGCTATTTAATGATAAGTTATCAATTGAAGATATTTCCAAAAAATTATTTCAGTTAGGCCATGAGCATGATATAGAAAATGAGATTTTCGATATTGAGCTTACTCCTAATAGAGGAGACTGTCTTTCGTTGCTCGGTATAGCTAGAGATTTAAATGCTTTTTTTGAAACAAATTTATATTTTGATATCTATGATGAAAAGATTGAAGCACTCGACCTAGATTTTGAAAATCTATCACCTGAGTACTGTCCAAGAATATCCTTCCTCGAGTTAGAAATTAAAGATGTCCCATGCAAATATGATAATTTCCTAGAATCTTATTTCGATGAAATGAAGATAACTAAAAACAATTTTTTTACAGATATTTCTAATTACCTTTCCTATGAGCTAGGTCAACCTACTCATTGTTTTGACTTTAACAAGATACAGGGAAAAATAACCTTTGAATCTAAACTATGTAATACCAGCTTCGATACGCTTCTCGGTGATACTATTGACCTTAGAGGGGAGAATTGTATCTTTACTAATAATAATGAAGTAATAAGCTTAGCCGGTGTCATGGGTGGAGAATCTACGGCATGTTCGCGAGAGACGAAAAAAGTGCTTGTAGAATGTGCTTATTTTAATCCTGAAGCAATTATTGGCAAGTCTATTCAATACAACATAAATTCAGATGCCGCCTATAAATTTGAACGAGGTGTAGACATTAATTGCCATGAACAAGTTCTAAGAAGATTTATTAAAATTGTTGAGCAATATGCAGAAGTTAAAAGTTGTAAAATGATTTCATTTAATTCCCAAAAACCTAAAAAGAAAGAATTATCAATTAACCTAGAAAAGGTAAACTCTATTTTGGGTACTAAAATTTCTATAGAGGAGTATCAAAGCATTTTAAAGAAATTAGGTTTTATTCTTGATACTAAAATCGAAGTTCCAACCTATAGAACAGACATAAACTCACAAAACGATATAGCAGAGGAAATAGCAAGAGTCTTGGGATATAACAATATTTCAAGTCAACCTATCTCAATCCCACCAACTGAAAGAGTTAAAAATAATAAGAATCTTGAAGAATTAAAAAACACTTTAAAACAAAAGGGTTTTTATGAGGTTATAAATTTTCCCTTTACCTCACTAAAAAATAAGAATTCAATTTCTTTAGATAACCCACTAGACTCAAATAAGCGACATCTAAGAGTAAATTTGAAAGAATCTCTTACTGAAAATTTGCTTTACAATGAGAGACGTCAAAAAGATTCAATCAAACTTTTTGAAATTTCAGATACTTACTGCCAAAACAACGATGTTCATCAAACTCCAAAGCTAGGTATTATCGCAAGTGGAAGACTTGGCCATAATTATAATGATTTTTCAAAAAAAATAGATGAAGATTTAATTTTAGTTGCTTTAAAAGATTTTTTTAATAGTTCAGATATATCTATTGAGCAACTATCTCGAAAAAACCTTGATACTAAGATAAAAAATAATATTTTTTATGCTGAGATTGATCTAGAAAAGACTCAATTTAAAGAGCACAGGATAATGAGTGAAAAGAGTAATAAGATATTTAAAACATATATACCTATATCTGAATTTCCATCTAGTTATAGAGATTTTTCCTTCTTGATTTCAAATTGCTCAAAATATGATGAAGCAATAAATGCTATAGATTCAGTTGATGGCCCTTATTTAAAAGAATCTTTTATATTTGATTTTTACAAGAACGAAAAAAATGAAGAAATTAAAATTGGTGTTAGGATGATTTTTCAATCAAATGAAAAGACTTTATCTGATGAAGATATAAAAAATAGCATCTCAGAAATACTTGAACCTATTCTTGCGATAGATGGAGTTGCAGTCCCAGGAATGTAGTTTTTTTGGTATATTTGGTATAAATGTTGCTTCATGTGTAGAATGGAGATATTTAATAAAATGAAATTGAAATACATAAAAATAAGATTTACTCAGTTTACTTTTTCTCTAATTTTTGCCTTCATCACTTCTTTTTCTTCTGCACAACAAATAGATCCATCTATCTTATCTGACTTATCTAAGCTTTCTTCTGAGGAGATAAAAATGCTAAGGATGGCATATGAAGCAAATTCCTCTAAAGATGTTGAAGTTGCTGATATCCCTCCCATTACTGAAAGCTTGATACCCAGAACTTCAGTTGAAGACACACCAGGTTATGAAAAATTTGGTTATAACTTTATATCTACAACACCTACTTCAACATCAGCAGTTGGTGATTTACCTTTACCAAATGAATACAAGATTTCATTGAGAGATCAACTTACTGTTATCTTGTCTGGATCTAAGGAGGCAATTTTTGATTTAAATGTTAGTCTCGATGGCACTATCTTATTTCCAGAGCTTGGAGCAATTTCTGTTGTAGGTAAAACATTTTCTGAGGTAAAACAGATGCTATCTGCTCTGGTTAGTCAATCCTATATAGGCGTTCAAATAGATGTTTCAATAAAGAATCTTAGTGCAAAAAAAATTACTATTGTAGGCGCTGTCGAAACTCCTGGGACTTATCTTGTAAATCCTTTTAGCACTATTTCCAGTGCTTTAGCATATTCCGGCGGAATATCTGAAGTAGGAACTTTAAGAAATATTAGATTGATAAGAAATAATGGAAAAGTTTTTATTTTTGATCTTTATAAACTTTTAATTAATGGCGATAGAGAAAATGATATCACTATTGAAGCAGGAGATGTGATAATCATAGATCCTGCAGACCAATTTATACTTTTAGAGGGAGAAGTAAAACGTCCAGCAATTTATGAAGTTAAGCCAGATGAAACACTTGAGGATCTTATAGAATTTGGCTTAGGCTTCTCACAGCTTGCTAATAAATCCAATATTAGTTTTAGGGTTTTAGATATTGAGTCATCCACTGTTCAAAATATTGCTATTTCTGACTTAAATTCAGACTTAGACAATGTTCTGGGTGTAAACGTAAATAGATATGTCAACAAAAGAATATCAAGTATTATGGTTAGTGGAGCAATTGCAGAACCGGGTTACTACACTATTAATGAAAATGAAACCTTGGAAAGTGTTATTAATAATCTCTCTTTTGTTGATGTCTATCCTTGGCTGGCTGTTCTAGAGCAATTTGATGACCAAAATCTACTCAAAACGACAACCCTTTTTAATTTATTTGACAAAGAAACTTATAGCTCTATCAAACTCTTTCCTAACTCCAAGATATTCTTTGCAGATATCAATCGAAGAAGCTTTGAAGGATTTGATCCAATGACTATGCAGTTAATAATGGATTATGGTTTTACAATAAATCACAAACAAGGCACTTTCAATCTACCAGTTTATGGCAAGTTTTCCGTCCAATCATTTATTAACCTGCTTGGTTTAGACATGTCAGATGTTGATAATGAAGCAACTTATATTAGCCCATTAGAAAATATTGTAGTAAAAGATGATTACAAAAACATGGAATTTACCGCAAAGAAATATAATACTATTTCATTCAGGTCTCCAGTCAATGATCTAATTTCTGTAAGGGTCGAAGGGGCAGTTGATTATCCAGGAATCTATACTCTTAACGCAAATAGCACACTAAGTGATTTGTATAATCTAGTTGGTAGATTTAAAGATGAGGCTTATTTAAGTGGGATTATTTTTACAAGGGAAAGTATTAGAAAAAGACAAGCAGAATCAATAAGTAAATCTAAAGAAGATTTAAATAAAGCACTCCTTACCAACTCCCAAAAGGGACAACTTGTTGGAGATATTGATATCATTACAGCACTTTCAGCAACAATAGAGCCTGAAAATCTTGGAAGAATAGCAGGTGATTTCTCTCCAGACTCATCAAGTTCTCAAGAAACAATTTTATTTGATGGTGATGCGATTATCATCCCAAAGAATCCAAATGTTATTAACGTAATAGGAGAAGTGCTAAACCCTACAGCTTTCGAGTTTTCAAGAAATATCTCTATTAGTTCTGCAATTTCCCTTGCTGGAGGATATCAAGATTATGCAGATAAGAGTAAAGTCTATGTAATAAAGGCTAATGGGATTATCGAAAGGAATAAAAGGAATATATTCGCAGGTAGCAGAGTTGATCTCGAACCAGGAGATACTATTGTTGTTCCAAGAAAAATAATAACAAATAATCCTACCATGCAAGCCTTAATTCCTCTTACCACAATCTTATCAGATCTCGCCTTCTCTGCAGCGGCACTAGACAATTTAAGAAATAATTAAGAGGCTAAATTGTTAAAGTATTTTAAATACTTTCTAATTAATAGTCTCTGCATAATCTTATCTTTGAGTTCAAATAACCTTAAAGGAGATAGCTTTGAATTTAATTCTTACAATAATCATGGGGTTATTGGTCTTATTAATATGCCAACTGCAAGATTTTATGATGAATCTTCTCATGGTATAACCATATATGATGGAACGCCCGATCAAAAAATAACTCTCACCTCCAGTCCATATGATTGGTTGGAAGCTTCTTTTTTTTATACCAATATTCAAGACAAACCATACTGTGGACTTAGTTATGACTTTGTTTGTGATCAAGACTATAAAGATAAAGGATTTAATTTTAAGGTTAGAATCAAGGAAGAAGGTTTACTTCCTGCAATAGCGGTTGGAATTAATGATATAGCCGGCACAGGTTTATATAGTTCAGAATATATAGTAGCTAGCTATGGAATAAATAATATTGATTTCCATTTTGGATTGGGGTGGGGGATGCTTGATGGGTCAAAGAATTCCCAAAAGAATCCTTTTGGTTATTTAAGTGATAAATTTTACAATAGACCAACTAATACTGAAGATGAAGGCGGTCAGTTTCAACCATCAAGGTACTTTTCGGGCGAAAAAGCCTCACCTTTTTTTGGGATTTCATTAGCCTTAAATGAAAAAATAATCCTAAAGTTTGAAAATGATACTACCTTAACACCCGGTAGAATTGGTTATGAGGATCCTGAAAGTGAATACTCTTTTGGAATAGATTATGCGGTTAGTAGAAACTTTACCATTGGCTTTTCTCAAGAAAGAGATAATTTTACTTCTATTAGGTTTTCATATAAAAATAATCCTAATCAAACCAAAAAAGTATATGAATATAAAAAGGCCAGAGAAGTAAAGTCTGATGATAAATATGAAAAATTTATAAGAAATGTTAAAAATAATGGCATATCTGTTAACAAAATAATAGAAAATGATAATGCCGTTGGTATTGAGCTTACGCAATTCATGCATTCAAATCTTAATATCGTAGAGGATATTATAAAAAAGGCATCAATTGATGCAGGCATAAAAAAAGAAATTAAAAAAGATTTACGAATAGCTGATCTGCAAGGGATTTCTGAATATGATAGCGATTTTGAGAAAAACTCTACATTAATTTACGAAAGACCAAAAAAACAAAAATTTACAACGAATACTTCATTAAATGTAAGACCTTTTATTGCATCTAGAGAGGAATTTTTTAGTGGTGCTATATTATTAGAAAATAATAGTGAATATATTTTTAAAGATAATTTATTTTTTACCTCCAATATTAAATATTCTCTGGTAGATAATTTTGATGAACTTATTATTCCCCCAGATGACACATATCCTGCTCAAGTAAGGTCTGATGTTAAGGATTATTTGAGAAGTTTTAGTAACGGAATATTTATCGGAAGAGCGCAATTTGATTATCATCTAACTCCAAGAAGAAATCACCACATTATGGCAACTGCAGGAATCTTAGAGGAAATGTTTAATGGAGTAGGTTTTGAATACTTATATTTTAATCAAGAATCTAACTACGCAGCTGGCTTTGAAATATTTAAAGTCAAAAAAAGAGATTATGAAATGCGTTTTGGTACTTTAGAATATGAAAACATAGTTACACACCTTAATTTTTACTATAGAAATTATAATTTAATTCCTTTTGACGCAAAGATTTCATTTGGAGAATATCTGGCTGGAGATGAGGGTTTTACTATTGATTTATCAAGATCATTCCCAAATGGAACAAAATTTGGAGTGTTTGCTTCTTTCACAGATGTTTCTACCGAGCAATTTGGAGAGGGTTCATTTGATAAGGGTATTTATTTCAATATTCCGGTATTTGGAAACTTTATAAATTATTCATGGAGGCCGCTTACCAAAGATCCTGGAGCAAAACTAATAAGAAAAAATACGCTTCACGATTTACTAGTTAAATTTAAACCAATAAATTAAAGTATGTTTTTTTTAGATACATTTTTATAAAATTATTGTTTTTAAATCCACTTACATGCATAATCATATTTTGGGGATATTTATGAAAAAATTTTATACAGTATTTTTAATTTTTTTATTCTTTACAACAGATAATGCCCTTGCTAATGAGGTAGTATCTGATGCAAAGATTTCTGAAATTTCTGAGAGACTAGAGCAATATTCTACAGAAGCACTTATCGAGAGAAGAGACTTTCTAATTTCTTTTCAAGAGGGTGATGAAGAAGAAGATAAAAATGGTGTGCCTGTTGGGTCATCCTCAGAAAGAGCATTAGAAATTTCAATTCTGGACGCGCTACTAGCAGCATTAGGTATTGTAGTGTTAGATAACGTAACCGAAGATTCAACTACTCCACCAGATACTGTCTTTCCAGTAATAACTATTCTTGGTGATAATCCAGCTACTGTAGAACTTGGCTCATCATATACTGATGCAGGCGCAACTTCTGATGGTGGCGAGACTGTAACAACATCTGGTGTTGTTGATACTAATTCAGTTGGGACTTATTCAATTACCTATACCGCAAGTGATGCTGCAGGAAATACTTCTACTGCAACTCGAACTGTAAATGTGGTCGATACAACAGCTCCTGTTCTAACCTTAGCTGGTGATAATCCAGCTACTGTAGAACTTGGTTCAACATACAGTGATCCTGGTGCAACTGCTACTGATCTTGATACAGTCACAGTAACTTCAACATCTGATGTAGATACTGATACAGTTGGGACATATACAATTATCTATACTGCTACTGATGCTTCAGGTAACTCATCTACTGCAAGTCGAACTGTAAATGTGGTTGATACTTCAGCACCAACAATTACCTCACCATCTTCATTTTCAGTTGTAGAAAATCAAACCTCTATTGGAACGGTTGAGGTTGAAGATGCTGACTCAGTAACATTCTCAGTTTCTGGTTCAAGCAATATTGTAATTGATCAAAACGGTGTTCTCTCTTTTGTGACTGCGCCCGATTATGAGACTTTGACAGAGTATACCGTAACAGTAACAGTTACTGATGCTAGTGGTAATTCTGTTTCGCAAGTAATCACAATTTCAATTACAAATGATCCCGATGACGATGACGACGATACAGGAACAGGAACAGGAACAGGAACAGGAACTGGAACTGGAACTGGTACAGGTACTGGTACAGGTACTGGAACTTCATAGTTGTCATTAACTAAAAAAGATCTAGCAAACAATATCTCAAAAAAGTTAAGGCTATCAAAGAAAGATAGCCTTTTTTTTGTTCAGCATTTTTTTAGGGCTCTTATTGAAAATAAAAATAGACATATAAACATTAGTAATTTTGGCACTTTTATTTACAAAAAAACACCAGCTAGAATTGGTAGAAATCCAAAAACTCTTCAAGAGTTTAGAATTAAATCAAGGCAAAGATTAACTTTTAAACCATCTGATGAAGTAAAACAGAATATAAATTAGAGAATTGGTCGGGATGGCCGGATTTGAACCGACGACCACTACACCCCCAGTGTAGTGCGCTACCAGACTGCGCCACATCCCGAAATGATATATAATTATTCTTCACAATTGCTTAAAAAAAATAACATTATATATAATGAAATACCTACTTCATATTTTAGTCTTATTGTATGCGATTTCATTGAGCGCCTCTGAGAACACTATCACCACATCATCAGGAAAGGTATCAGCACAAAACAAAAATGGGGTTTTATTTTTTGAAGATATACCATATGCACAGCCTCCAGTCGGATATTTAAGATGGAAGGCTCCCAGGGAAATTAAATCAAGTAAATTAGAAATTAAACCTAAAAAAGATAATTTTTGCGTGCAAAGACCATCAAATCTTGGGGGTATTGATAGTGAAAGAGATTTTGTAGGTACTGAGGACTGTCTTTATTTAGATATTCATAAACCAAAAAAACAAACTAAAAAGTTACCAGTTATGTTCTGGATTCATGGTGGAGGCAACACCTCAGGCTATAAAGATATTTATGATTTTTCAAAAATGGTAAAAAAACATAATGTT
>MDSW01070332.1_pt1 | contig 20572 bp, 19 predicted proteins | sample 811171 | NCBI WGS metagenome assembly MDSW01 (sample SAMN05326641, study PRJNA326480) | marine metagenome | isolation source: seawater | place: Atlantic Ocean: North West | collected 2012 | reverse complement strand
TTTTTTTTTCTTATATTATAGTATAAAAGAATAATTATAACTAATGGGTGGTGGTCTTCTTCAATTAGTCGCTTATGGTGCTCAAGATGTTTATTTAACCGGTAATCCTCAAATTACTTTCTTCAAAGTAGTTTACAGACGTCACACTAATTTTGCTATGGAATCTATAGAACAAAGTTTCAATGGCAATCCTTCTTTAGGTTCTCGTGTAAGTGTTTTAATAACCAGAAATGGTGATTTAATTAATCGTGTATATTTCAAAGCAACTTTACAAGCTAATTCAAATCCTGTTGCATTAGTACCATATGCTGGTTTAAGATTACTTAAAAATGTAGAATTAGAAATTGGTGGTCAAAGAATTGATAAACATTATTCTGAATGGTTATACATCTGGAACGAATTATCAATGCCAGCGGGTAAAAAAGACGGTTATTTAAATATGGTTTGTGGTAATGTACGTAATGCTGGTACAAAATTAACTGCTGGCGAAGCTAATAGCAAAGACATTTATGTACCATTAGAATTCTGGTTCTGCAGAAATGTAGGTTTAGCTTTACCTTTAATTGCTTTACAATATCACGAAGTTAAAGTAAATATCGAATTTGCTAGCCATTCTGAAATGATAGATAAAACTGCTACTAATTTTACTGCTGAAGAAATGGGAGGAGATGAACCTTCTGGTAATGATACACTTACTGGTACTCTTGAATTAGTACAACCACAATTATGGGTAGACTACATCTTTTTAGATACTGATGAACGTAGAAGATTTGCTCAATTATCTCATGAATATTTAATTGAACAATTACAATTTACTGGTTCTGAAAAAATAAGTAAAAGCGCCAGTGCTGATTCTTTAAGATCTGTAAGATTAAATTTCAATCATCCCTGCAAAGAATTAATCTGGGTAATCAGACCAGATTCCGAAACATTTGCTGTAGCTACTTCTGATAGTCCTTATCAGGTTGCATCTACCGATACTGTAACTCTTTATAGGGCTGAAGGTGCTAGTTCTGTACCTTATTGGAATAACTTTACAGATAATTCATTTAATGAATATGTAGAGTCTCCCTCGGCTAATATTGTTAATGCTGCAGGAGCTGCTGCTGCCACAGCTGAACAGAAAGCAAGTGTATTTGCTTCCAACAATCCTTGCCAAAAAGCTAAATTACAACTTAATGGCAATGATCGCTTTTCTGATAGAGAAGGTACTTATTTCTCTGTTGTACAACCATATCAACACCACGAAAATACACCAGTTGTTAATGGATCTGCTACCGCATCTGGCATCAATGTATATTCCTTTGCACTTAAACCAGAAGAACATCAACCATCTGGAACCTTAAATATGTCCAGAATTGATAGTGCTCATTTACAAATTTCCTCCAAAGTAGATGGTATTATCAGCGTATATGCTGTAAATTACAACGTATTACGTATATTATCTGGTATGGGTGGTCTTGCTTACTCCAACTAAATTAAATTTATTTTCTTTTTTTATTTATATAAATATTATTTACGTTATATAATATAAATGACTATTAAGAAGTTAATTTTCTGTTTATTTATTATATATACTAATGCATTTCATAGTTATAATATGTTATCTTTTAGAAAAAATAATTTAAAATTAAGAATGACACCATATAACAGTGATAATTCTAATTATACAAATTATATTTTTAATTTAAATATTAATTTAAATACAAACAATGATAATGATGATTATTATTATAATAATGATTACAACTATTTAGATTCAATCTCTAATTTAAATATTGTAAACGATGACTTTGCTGATATTAATACTATAAATGATTATTCTTCTTATTTAGATAACTTAAATGTTATTAATTATAACTTTAATACAAGTAATACATATGATAATAAACTAATTAGAAAAATAGATTTTAATGAATTAGTATTATATAATAATTATATTTCCGCAGTTTATTATAGAAATAATAGCAATTCCGATAGAATTATTATTGAATTTAAAAATAATACTAAAAAGGTTTACTATTATGATGATAATTATTATAATGTTAAATTAATTGTTCATTTAATCAAAAATATTACATTAATAAATTTGGAAGATTACCCTTATTATATAATCAACAATCCATTTGGATTTTTATTATGCGAAAACAAATAAAAAAAAATATATATTTATTAAAGAACATATGATTAATAAATATAGTATTTATATGTTATTATTTTTATTATTAATTATGTTAATAAATTTTAGTATTGTTTTATATTATATTTTTAAATCAAAGAAAAAAGAAAAGTTTGCTGCAGGAACAGTAGAATCAGCAATAAATTTTCATAGTATTATTCAAAAAATAAAAATAAATCCAGGTAAATTATCAGATTTTATAAATGATAAAACAAATTATGATGATACACTACCAACGACTCATGAAAAGACATATATAATAAGTTATATTACAGAACCATCAGTAGCACAACTAGCTTGCCCTGCTCAACAAGACCCTGAAGTATTCCCGCCAATACTATTTATTAGACAAGATCAAGATACACCTCCTCCTGGGCTTCCAGATGATTATACTGGATATGATCTCTCTCAAGATTTTGTTCTTGGCAAATATCCACAAAATAATGAAGATTGGATTATCAAATATAACGATGCAAAAGCTGCTAGTAAAAATCCAAATCCAATAGTTATATATATTCCTGTTGTAAAAGGTGATCCAGGCATCGATGGTAGAACTCCTCAATGTGAAAAAGGACCACCAGGAGAACCTGGTGAAAATATATATGATACTTGCTTACAGGGTGTTAAAGGCGATGATGGTCCTCAAGGTCCGCGTGGAGATAAGGGACCTTCTGGAAATGATTGTATTTGCGAACCAGGATTGCCAGGTCCAAGAGGTTTAGATGGAATTCCAGGACAACCAGGTATATCACATGGTGGACCAGGAACACCCTGTGAATGTCAACCGGGTAGTCCAGGTTTACCTGGTGCTGCTGGTGCAAATGGCATAAATGGAAAAAATTGTAAATACATTCACGAATTAGATAGTTATTTACCAAAACATATATATGAAAGTACTACAGGATTTGCTAGCGCACCTTATATAAAAATGGATACTGGTACTAATATTAACAGTTTTATAGGACAAATTCCAACACGAAGTGATTACAATTTTATATATTTCGATTTAGTATCAAAAACTTATAAAGATAATATAGATACTCCAGATAATAACTATATAGTTTTTATTACAAACAAAGTATAAATTATTATAATATTTATTAATATTAAAATGAAACAAATTTTATTAAGTTTAATAATTTTAATAATTATTATTACAATAATATTATTGTTTTATTCAATTAGATACAAAAAAGAAAATTTTATAGTTCCAGAATCAATTGATTATGTTGATGATTTAGGAGATTTTATGTATAATTTTAAAACTCATTATATGGATAAAAATATATATCAAGAAAATAAAATTGCAATTAAAATACCTAAAGGAGAAAATGGTCCAAGAGGAGCTAATGGTACTTGTGATGATTGTTCAAAAGAAACTTCTTGTGGTGGTTCTAGTTGTAAAGGCGATCCTGGTACAACTTCAGCTTCTACTTGTATTATTGAAGCAGGTCTGCCTGGAGTACAAGGAAATACTGGAGCAAAAGGATTACCTGGAATAAAAGGCCAAGATATTGCATCACGTCAAGGACCACGTGGTCCACAAGGTCCTCCAGGATTTAATGGTAATCCTGGAAAAAATGGTTTAGAAGTTGTTATATCAGGTAATGGAGCAAGTAGTGCAGGTTTGAAAGGTCAAAAAGGTGCATCTGGTGCAAAAGGATTAGATGCTGTACCTCAATATAAAGATAATGCAGATGGAACTAGAGTTCAAGAAACTTATCCAGGAGAAATATTTGATTTAGAAAATAAAAAACCTATTGATTTTATGTCAAATAGCGAAGGAGTAGATGTTGTATTAGGATATGATTTAGGTGATAATAATAGAGAGAATTTTGATCAAGTAAAAGTTGATTTTCAACAAGTAAATAATATTGGTATAACTTTATCAGTACCTTATATGCAAAAATATGAAAAAATAATTAAAAGTGAAATAAGTTTATTTGATAATTATAATTATTTTACAATAAATATTCCTAATTTTGAATCACCTTTTAATAATTATGAAGATATGTTAATATTTTGTAGTTGGAATCATATAAATGATTCATTATCAGTATATCATAAAAATAGTAATAATGAAATTCAAATGATAACTAATACTAATAATTATTGGTATAGAACAGATGATTCAGAAGATTTTAAAACATATATAAAAAATAATAAAATATATATTTTTTATAAAACAGAGGAATTATCTCAAAATTATATTGCAACAATAATTTGTTTTTATTTTAACAATAATTAAAAATAATTTATAATAAATCAGATTCTTTCATAACTTTAATTAATCTAGTTAATCCAATACCACCACCAGATCTTTCAAAGAAATTAAAGCTTAAAAATTCATCTAATTCTTTTTCTACTCTTTCTTTTGTAAAATTACTAAATAAGATATTAGCATAACCACCATCGCTGATAGTATAAAATTGTTTTCTCATTTCAGCTGGATCAGTAGATCTTTGAGCACTGCCAATAGTTTCAATTCCATTGATAATTACATCAATTTTCTTAGCATGGCCACCTTCAATTGTGCTATCTTCCGCTTGCTTCATATTCCAGAATGGAGAACTATAGTTGGGGAAATGTTTTAAGAAAAATACAGGACCATAATCTTGTCTTAGTTTTTCTTCGTGTTCGTGTTCAAGTTCTTTAGTACCATATTTTTCCGCAACATCCATATAATCACCTTCTGGATAACTACCACTAGAATAAAATTTATTGAAACCTAAATGATCTAATAATTCTTCTTCCATTTTTTTCATTTCTTCCATACCACCTTTCATTTCAAATTCAAACATAGGAAAAACTTTATCGTGTCTACCAGGTACAGGATTGGGTTCATTTCTATAACTAGTACTTACGCAATAATAACCATTTGCATTTGGATTACTTAATAATTCATATTCTAACCACATTTGACCAGTTTGTGGTAAAGGCCAAACTTGACCAGCATAATTGTATGTAGAAATTGTTTTAGGATCTTCACAAGCTGCTAAAATACTTAAACGTGTTTGGGTATGTACTTCTTCAAACCCTTTAGCATCGAAAAAAGCTCTTAATTTTTTTACAACTTTAGTATAATCAGTAGAATTAATAAAACCAATTTTAGCACTCATAATTAATTCCTATATTTATATATTAAAAATTGTTTTTAAGTAAAAATAAAAAATGATTTTATTAATTATATAGGAAAATTAATGATAAAATCTGATTTATTTTATTGGATTAAACAAAATATAACTTATAAAAATAAAAAAATAGTAAAAAATAATTATGAACAAGATACATTTTATTTTAATAAAATAAAAACAGAATCTTTTAATAATAATTTAGATAATTTAGAATGGAAGGAAAAGACTATTGTTGTTAATATGCAAAGTTTTAAGGTATATTTTTCAGAATATAAAGAAAATTTATATCTTAAAAAAAATATAATTTATAATACTGATAAATTTAATACAATATTTAATAACACAGATATTGTTAAAATTATTTCATATGATTGATAATAATATCTAAATTATTATTAAAATTATCAAATTTTAATTGCCATCCTAATTTTTTTAATTTATTACAATCAACTAAATATCTATAATCATTAAAAGGTCTATCTTCAACAAAATTTATTTTACCTTTTCCAATTTTTTTTATAATTAAATTAGCCAAATCTACAATTTTAATTGGATTATCGTTACCAATATTATATATTTCATTTACTTCTCCTTTTTCAATAATAATTTTTAATGCAGATATCACATCATCTATATATATAAAATCTCTTGTTTTGCTTCCATCGCCATGAATATTTAAATCTTTATTATTTAAGGCATTTAATATAAAATTTGGTATAACCTTTTCTGGATACTGATTTAAACCATATACATTATTACATCTAATTATAATAATTGGTAAATTATATGAATATTTATATGTATTTATAACTAATTCTGCAGCGGCTTTTGAGGCTGAATAAGGATTTGTTGGATTAAAATTTGATGTTTCAAAAAAAGGTGCGTTATTTTCTGATGGACCATATACTTCATCAGTTGAAAAATGTAAAAATTTTATATTTTTTTCTCTATTTAATAAAGAATTTAATATTTTTTCAACTGTAAGAACATTATTATTAAAAAATAAATTAAAATTATTATAAGAATTATCTACGTGAGTTTCCGCTGCAAAATTAATAATATAATTTATATTATACATATCATAAATTTTTTCAAAATTAACATTATTAATATCTTCATTTATAAAAATAACATTATTACTATCAATAATATTTTTAATATTATTCATATTACCGGCATAAGTTAATTTATCAATTATAATTAATTTATTAACTATATTAAAAAAATTATTACAAAAATTAGAACCAATAAAACCACAACCTCCTGTTACAAGTAAATTTAAATTGTCCATAATAAAAAAAATGATTTATTCTTTTAAATGAATTATGTATCTAATAAATAGAGAACTTATATAATTATGGAATTTTCAAAGGACTCAGAATTACTTACAGTTATTAATAACTCAATTGATTTATTAGATGTGGATGATAATAAATTAATTATTAGTTTTAATAATAATGGATTAAATTGGTCTGATATTGAATTTAATAATTTTATAATAGCAAATTCAAATAATAAAAAGTTAAAAGAAGTTATAGAAGAAGAAGTTTTAGAAATTATTAGTGATAATGATGATATTTTAAATATAACTAATATGTCCAATATCGCATTATATTGTAATTCCGAAAATTATCAAAGCATTAAAAAATTTTATTGGTCTAAAAAAAAATCTATAATAAATAATGAAATTAATAATTTATTTGATTATTCACTTAACTTAAGTTTAGTTGAAAATAAAACATTTAATATTAAACCAGATAACTGGGATATTTCTAGAAAAAAATATATTATTTCTAAAAAAATTAAATATGTAGATGAGATTAATAATATTGAATATATTGTTAAATTAGTAAAAAAAAATAAAGAGAATGATCTATTTAGTTCATTAAAAGAATCTAATATTATTAAAGAATCACAAATTTATGAATTTGAAGTTTTAGTTAATAATAATATAGATGCTATTAATATATTACAATCGATTATCAATATGTTAAAATATATTACTTTATATCCAAATATTTTACTTAAAAATGAACAAAATCTGATATTACAAGAATATCATAAACTAGTTAAAGATGATATTAAAATAAATAGTTATAATAAAAAAGATTTTGTACCACTTTTAACTCCAAAACCAATTACATTAGAAAAAAATAATTTGATTGATCCTAAAGAATTTGGCGTTGTTAGTATTTTAAGTGGATATACTGTCACTGAAAAAGCAGATGGTGAAAGACTATTAATGTATGTAAATGATAAAGGTAATATTTATTTAATAAATAATACTTATAACATTATTGATACCGGATTAATATCACAATCTAATTTATATAATAGTTTAATTGATGGAGAATATGTTTCTTGTAATAAAAGAACAGATGATTCTTCGAAAAACTTATTTGCAGCATTTGATATGTATTATATAAAAGGTAAAAATATTACTAATTTACCATTAATTGAAGATAGTGATAAAAAAAATTCACGATATAACTATCTTAAATTTGCTAGCAATTATATTGATTCATCAAAATCAACTATAGAATTTATAGTTAAAAAGTTTTATTATAATGATGATAAATCTTCTATATTATCATATTGTAATCAGATTTTATCAAATCATAAATCATATCCTTACGAAATTGATGGATTAATATTTACACCTAGTAAATTAGCACTTTATTCATATTATAGCAATAAACCAATGCCTTTAACTGATAATGTTAGATGGGATAGATTATTTAAATGGAAACCCCCTGATCAAAATACTATAGACTTTTTAGTAAAATTTGGTAAAGTATTTAATGAAAATGGTCAAAAATATAGAGAAATTAAATTATACGTAGGTTATAATTCTAATCAATGGGAAGATATTGGTCCTTATAAAGGTTTGCGTCTAAGATATGATCATAAATATTCAAAAGAACAAAAAAAGAATTACACATCATATAAACCTACATTATTTAAACCAAATATATATTATGCAAGTGGTGTAGAAATTGCATACGTTAAAATTGACAGAAATGGTAATATTAAAACTAGTGATAATGATAATATTGAAGATAATAGTATTGTTGAATTTAGTTATGATAATAATGATAAGGTATATATTTCACATAGATGGAATCCTTTACGTGTTCGCGATGATAAAACTAGATTATATCGCAAAGGTGAAATTAGTAAAACAATGAATGATTTAAACACTGCAATTAATGTATGGCGTTCTATTCATAATTCTGTAACTTATTCAATGATAATGGGAAATCAAACAATTAATCATAATAATTTATTAGATAGTAATGTTGAAAGAATTTTAGAATCGGGTGATGTTTATTATAGTAGAAATATACCAAGGGAATCTTTACTATCAATTAATATGTTAAATTTCCATAATCAATGTATTAAAAAGAAATTATATGAATTTAGTAAAGATAGAAATTCGCTATTAGAATTATGTGGTGGAGAAGGTGGTGATATGAATAGATGGTTAGATTACCAATATTCCTTTATATTATCTATTGATTTAGTTAAACAAAATATTTATAATCCTAGAAGTGGTGGTTATTCTCGTATGCTTAAAAGAAAAAATCAATATAAAAGAATTAGTTCTAGTGATAAAGCATATTTTCCCGATATGGTATTTGCAGTTGGCGACTGTTCAGTACCTATTAATACGGGTGAAGCAGCTAAAGTTGCTGGAGATGAAGAAAGTGAAAATATATTAAAAATAATTATGAATAGAAATTATAATAATCAACATCATTTAAGGCATATTGCTGGTAAAGGTGCTAACAAATTTTCAGTATGTAGTTGTCAATTTGCTATTCACTATTTCTTTCAAACAGAAGAAAAATTAAATGGATTCTTTAGTAATGTATCAACTAACCTTAAAAAAGATGGTATATTTTTCGCAACATTTATGGATGGAACAATTGTACTAAATGAATTAAATAGCAATGGTGGTGATATTATTAAAGGAACAAGAATAATGGATGACAATACTGAAGTAAATACTTGGGCAATTATAAGAAGATTTGAAAAAGAAAATTTAGACAAATATGGAAAACAAATTGGTGTATTTATTGAAAATACACAAAGAGTAATTCCAGAATTCTTAGTAGACTTAGAATTATTAATCAATAAAGCAAAAGAATTTAATTTAGAATTAATTGAAACAAATACATTTGAAACTGATTTCAATAGTTATAAAGAAAATATTGATTTAGAGAAAGATAGTGATACTTTAACAAGAATTGAAAAAGATATTATAGAATTAGATGCTAATCCTGTACAAAAAAAATTCTCATTCTTTAACCGATATGTTATTATGAAAAAAATATAAACAATAATTATAATTATAATTTATGAGTTATATATCTATTTTATTGCCTTTATATAATGGCATTGAATTTCTAAATGAATCTTTGGAATCTATTTTTTTACAAACATATACAAATTATGAAATTATAATTGGTATTAATGGGCATTATAATGACACTGATTTTTTTAATAATGTTAATAATATTGTTAATAGTTTAAAATTAAAATATAAAAATAATAATTATGACATTGTAATTTTTGATTTTGATTTCAAATCAAAGTCAAAAACTCTTAATAATATGGTTAAAAAAGCTAAATATGATTATATTGCATTAATTGACGTAGATGATAAATGGATTAATAATAAATTGGAATTACAGATAAAATATCTTGAAAATTATGATGTAATTGGTACATCTTGTTCATATTTTGGTGATATTGAAAATTATGTCCCTACTATTCCTTATGGAGATATAACAAATCATAATTTTTTAGATTATAATCCTATAATAAATTCTTCTGTTTTATTAAAAAAAATTTATGCTTATTGGACTGAAGATGATAATATACAGTTAGAAGATTACGATTTATGGCTGAGACTTAAATTTGAAAACAAAAAATTTTATAATATAGATAAAATATTATGTTATCATAGAATACATAGAAAATCTTTTTTTAATAACACAAATAGTAATAATATTTCTATTTTAAAAAATAAGTGGCATAATTTATTTAATCTAATTTAATAGTCTATTAAGAATTACTAGACATAACATAGATCTTTCTGAAATTTCAAATCCACTTGATGTTGTTAGTAATTGAATAATTTGTTTGATATCATTTGGTCTTAAACAATGACATAAATAATAATATACATCTCTTGCAGTAATCATACTTGTATAAATTGTAATTTGTCTTTTTCTAAGTTTTGCTAAATGAAATCTTAGAATTGGTGCAAGTTGTTTATCAAGTTCTTTATTCATCTTAAAAATATTTCTTTTTGGATTATATGTTGTTGTTGCCATATATAATTTATAAATAATATCTTTGATTGTACAAATAGATGTATGAATTAGATATGTTGGATCGATATCCTTTCCATTATTATCTGTAATTTTTTCAATATTTGGTTTATAATCATTAATATAATTATTAATATGATAATCCTGCTTATTTTTCATATAGGTTGCTAAAATATTATACCAAGGATTTGGATGACAAGGATCTGTTTCTTCTCTATATGAAACTACATCTGAAGAAATTTTAGCCAGATAATATTTATTGTTAATATATCTTTTCACAATATATCCATAACTATTATTTTCAGGATTCATTACATAATTATATGCTTCTTGATTATTTGAAAATTCTCTTGGATAAATTACATTAAGATGACTTAGTGGTTTATTTTCAATACTTACATCTTCATTTGTATGAATATTTTTGGAATCAATATGAATAATTTCTCCATAATTTTCACCTAGTACACCAGTATAATCAATAATGTGTTTATTTTCAGAATGTACTAGTACAAATATATAAGTATTATTTTTATCTAAATGTTCTGTAAGTCTTTCTCTACCATTTACTACTTGATTATTATCAAGTTTGCTAAATAGTTTATTTAGTACTTCATCGAGCATTACACCGTGTGTTTTTGTCGGATGAGAAAACCAAGAACTATTTACATCTGGACAACTAGTTGTACCAAAATGCCACTTATTATTATAATAATAACAGGTAATTGTTGTTCCATCATATGCTTCTCTGTAAACATCATTATCTTTTACTTCATTATTATAATCATTAATATTCATTCTTACAGGAATACTATTTGCATAAGAAACTACAACTTTTTCATTTCCCTCAAAATCTAGAATAACACTACGACATTCCTCGTATAAATTTTTAAATTCATTGATATCTTCTCTTAAATATGTGTTATGTAGTAAAACAAGATTTTTTTGACCTTTAAACTTTTTTACTTGAAGAGCAGGCCAAAGATTATAATTTTTTAGTACACTAATTAATGTTTTGGAATATTCATCATCAGTTTTATAATTTTGAAATGTTTCACTAATAATATCATTTAGAGTTAAATTTTGAACTTGATTATTTTGCATATTTGGGAACTTATTTGTCTATAATAATAATTACAAATTATATTTATATCATTTTTTTTTTAATGAACAAGGGCACGTACCACCTTTTTTCTTTAATTTTTTTTTTAAAGCATTATCTTTATTTTTTAATTCTTTATTTTTTGATTTATATTCATCTGATATTTTTTTCATTTCCTTTTTTTTATTAACTTTATTAATTTTTTCTTTTTCAATAGATTTAATAATCTTATCAATTTGATTTTTTAATGTTTTAGTTTTATTTTTTTTATATTGTTTACCTAGTTCCTTTCGTTTTTTATCTAATTCTTTTAATTTAGTATCTATTTTTTTGATTTTTTCTTTAACTAATTCTTTCTTTTTAAATAAACTTAATGCTTTTTTATTTAATTTCTTTACTTCTTGTTCTAAATCTTTTATACTATTACGTTTTTTAGAAAGTTTACCGCCAGTTCTTAAACCCCCCCCAGGACGTTGTTGTGGTATAAAATTTTGATTAAAATTTGTAATTATTTGTAAAGTATTTTGTTTATTATAAGTTCCTGTGTCTTTCACACAAGTAAATATTAAAAGAGCAAAAATAATCATATATCTAATAAGTCTATTTGTAATATTACCATTTGAATCACTATTTACATATATAAAATTGTATACACATTCTAATATTTTAAAAATATCTTCCCGAGTAAATTTACCGGCAAAATATTCAAGTAAATTATCTACTAAGGTTTCGTTTATTTCTTTAAATAATGGTGTAAAAGTATCTAAAATATTTATTTCCTTAGGCCAGGCAACGTGAGGTTGAACTGTTGATAATTCTGCGATTTGTTCCCATAACGGTAATAATTTATCTTTTATAAAATCATAAATTTTATCTGCCTTTTTTTGCTTTAGTGTCTTTAGTGCCTTTATCTCTCCCTCTCTTCCTCTCTTTCTTCCTAAGGTATTTGCTCTTATTACTAATTCATCTATTACTTTAAAACCATAAACATTAGTAGAATGTTCTACATCTTCAACCACGGTTAAATGATCTAATAACATTAAGCACAAAAAATAAACTAGTTGCTTTTTTAATTGTTCATAACGGTCTTTGTTCATTTTATTAGAAGCAATATAAGAAAACATTATATTAATTGCATTAAGAAGATTTTCTGCATAGCTTATATATTTATTACGTATTTCATCAAACGACCCACCCCCACTCTTTTTGCGTTTGCATTTGACAGTTATTTTTTTTCTTCCTCCATTATGTCCCACACCCCCTCTCCCTTGCCTCTCTTTCCATTTCTGAATTCGGGCTTCACGGCCTTCTTCTGTTTGAAATAATATATTAACTACAAATTCTTGTAATATTCGTATAGTTTGCACATCTTCGTCGCCTTCTTGTTTAAAAATAATATCGTGAATGTCAATTCCATAATCTTTATTAAATTGTATAAATAAATTTAACATATTTTCTAACATTTTTGTATATGGTAATTTAAAATATGCTCTAAAATTTACAACAATTGCTTGGAATAATTTATTAAACGTATTATAACTATCCCTACTGAAGTATCCTTGTCCTTCGCGTGATTTTTTCCATTCTTCGTATTGTTTATTTAATAAATTCATTAAGTATTTTATATGCTCATCATCATTATATTTTCTATGTAAATCATCGTCCCACACTCTCTCTTCATTTAGCAATTGTCGCATCACGTCCTCTGGTATTGTCCCCTCCTGTTTTCCCGATTCGCTGGGAGAAGGGATGGGTGAATTAGAAGTATTGTTAACTTGCTTAATTTTTATTGTTTGGCCAGGTGCTGGGGTTTGTTCATCTCCTTGCGATTCATCATCATAACCAACATCATCTATTATTTGTTTTTCTTGTATTGTGATTTCAGGATATGTTATCTCGGGTTGTGCTCTTGGAGACGTCGCAGCTGCTTCTGTAGTTCTTTTAGGAGATAATGCATATTGTACATCAATTTTATCTTCACTATTTATACGATAATCCACTACTGTTGCCTCTTTCTGCAGAGAGTTAGGCAACATATCATTAAATCCTGGTGATGGTAATTGAACACTCAGTCCTGCGCTATCTCTTCTTGCCCGCTGGCCCCTGAGATCATGAGAAGCCATAACTACTATTTCTTTTTATCTATAAAATAAAAAGATATAAAAATTAATTAATATTATAATATAAATAATGACTGATACTAAAGAAAATACTAATACTGATTCCACTTATAAACTACCCAATCTTGTTCTTACACCATTTTTTGAAAATGGTTCATCTTGGCCATCTTATTATATTAAACCTATTTATAACAGTGATCCATCTGTAGAAAATTATCCACTTTATACCGCCTATTATAATACTGCTAATAATATTGCCAATACTATCCAATCCCAAAGTCATACTTCTCATACAAATAATTCTCAAACACAAATGTATCCTGCTATGCCATATTATATCCCTGCACAAAAAGTTGGAGAAGTTGTACCACCAGTTATTACACCTCCATCTGATAATCTAAGACAACAACAACTATGGTATTATCAACAATATATTCCACAAATGCACAATATTTCCTGTTAATTAATTATTTTTCTTAAATTATATTAGATAAAATGACAAAATATAAATTTTTATGTAAAAAAATTATAAATGGTAAAAAAAGAAACATATATTTAAGCGATAAAACAAAAAAACAATATCTAAAGTATAAAAATAAATTTATGCAAGTTAGTAAATACAAAAAATTAAAAAATGCAAAAATGGCTAAAAAAACTAAAATGAAAGGAGGTTCTTCACAAACTGATACAGCAGTTGCAGCAAGTGTATGTAGAAATTTTGATGGTAGTGGACTTAATGTAGATTTAGTTAGACAAATTCAAGAAAAAGCAGGTGAATTACAAGTTGAAAATTGTGGAAGACAAGTAGATGCCGAAGGCGATTGTGCTTTAGCAAATACTTTATTAGATAAATTGCAACTAGTTGGAGGTAGAAAAAGAAAAAATAAAAGAAAAAATAAAAGAAAAAATTAATTATTTGAACAATAACATTTACCAACTTCAATATCTGACCAACTAATTGTTTTATTATTATCACAATCAAATGTTCCTAGTTTATTTTTTCTACATTTAGAACAAATATATAAATTTTTATCATCGTGATTTTTAATTGGAGTAATTATATGTAAATTTCTTTTATTCATTTAATAAAAAATGATTTTATTATTTTATATATTTTTATAAAATGTTTCCGGATAATCATAACAAAATATGGTCTCCCGATGATATTAAATTTCTTGATAAAAAAATCAAAAATAATAAATGTATAACGGAAAGTTTAATTGAAGAAATTGCAAATAGTTTAAAAAGAACAAAAGATAGTATTAAATACAAAATTATTTTTACACATATTATTTATGAATTTGATGTTAATAAGGACAGTACAGATATTTTAGATAAATATGAATTTATTCAATCAGAAGATCTAGTTAACAAAATTTTAACTAAAAAAAAAGACAAAATATTATTTTACGCAAATGATAGTATATTTCAACTTAATAAAAAAAAAACAGATGTAAATAAGGTGGTTTTAAATATCAATAAAATTAAAAGTTTATTATGATTCTTCATTACTATTTCCAAAAAAGAAATTTCCAATACCAGAAGCAGCATTTACTGCGGTGTCAACTTTAGTTGCGGAACTGCTAGTATTCATTGTAAGACTTCTTACTTCATTTATAAAATGATTGTAATTTTTAGTTTGTATATATAGTTTTTTACTTTTTGTTCCGGATCCTACAAATCTCATACCAAAACCTTCTCCTCCCAATAAAGTTCCTGTAACTCCTTTACCTAAAGATTCTAAAGTATAATCTAGATCATTAGGTGCAGCTAAAAAACTACCATTATCTACAATTATAGTTTCACCTGGTTTTAAATCTATTTCTTTAATAGCACCATAAGCAGATAACCATACTTCACCATTTGTATTATTAGATTTAATCAATGGTAAAATGAACCCTTCACTTGTACCTATACCAAATAAATTTTTAGCTATAAATTTAGAAGATATTGTTATATTATCAGTTCCACATAAAAAAGTATTTCTAGAAGTATAATATTCTTCTTCTGCATTTAATTTAATTTTAATAATTGTTCCAGATAAACTTGTGCTAAGACCAATAGAACCACCATTTATACCAGATGAATATTTTGTAATTAATAAATCTTCACCACCTAAACCTCTCCATAACGCTTTTCCAATTCCATCAAATTTAACTTCACCTTTTTGTATATCACCCATCATATAAATCAATACACCAGGTGATGTCAAAATACTTTGTGTATTTTTTAAATTAACAACTAAATAATTAGAATCTCCATATCCTTCAATTTTAGTATCAAGTGTATATTTGGCTTTCTTGTTATTTTTATTATTTTGTATAAGTTGTCCTTCTTGTTGTACCAGTTGTCCTTGCACTGGTTGTCCTTGAACTGGTTGTACAACTTGTACTGGTTGTACAGCTTGAACTGGTTGTCCTTGAACTGGTTGTCCTTGTACTGGTTGGAAAACTTGATCTGGTTGTCCTTGTACTGGTTGTACCACTTGTACTGGTTGTCCTTGAACTGGTTGTACTGGATCATCTCCTCCTTTTTTCATTTTAGTTTTTTTTCGTTTTTCTTTACCTTTCTCTTTAGTTTTATCTTTAGTTTTCTCTTTAGTTTTCTCTTTAGTTTTTTTAATGTTAATTATATTAACCATTTTCTATTCTAAATTAAGTAAATAATTTAAATATAATTGAATAAATTAAAATTATAGTTTGTTTTATTATAATTAATATCAAATATATTATATTTAAATTCATTTTTAAATTGCCATATAATTGAAATTTTGTAATATTCTTCAAAATTAATTTTTTTAGGAATATATACTTTAATATTATCTGGTAAATTTAGTAAAATATTATTATATAAATTAAAATCATTATAATTTCTAAAATAATCATATAAATAAGGGTATTTAATATTAAATAAAGTTAATTTATTTTTATATTTAGTATATTTTAAAGGATATTTAATATTATAATTTCTACCAAATAGATAAGCACTCGTATTAAATGTTTCTTTATGATTAATTGCAATATCATTTTTATTCCAATAAAAATCATCATATTTATCCATTCTTTCTAAAGAAATTTGTCTCAGTGTTTTATTTTCGGAAAAATATAGTAATTTTAAATTAAATAAACTATCATTATTGTAAGGGTGATTAATATTAATATCATATAACAATTTTGTGTTATTTTTTTCTGGCACATTTAAATTAATTCTAAATTCATTATGATTTAAATGTAAATGAGTGTTATTATATTTATCAAAAATTGTAGTTTTATAAAATAAAAGTTTTTCATTTTTAAGATATAATTTTTTATTTACAATATTTTCATTATTTGTATATCTATATTTATTCAAAGTTTTAAAAATCTTATTTGCATTATTTTGATAATTAGTCCAGTTATTTGTTTTCCAAATACATAATATTCCTTTATAGTTATTATTTTTATTATATCTAAATATATCATTCCAATTATATTCGTTAGGACTTAAATAATTACAATTAAGAGAACGAGACAATTTAAAATTATAATTAAATTTAAAAGCATTTGATGATAAAATAATTATAAATAATAGTAAAAATGATTTCATTTTATTTTATTAATAAAATTAATATTCATTTTTTTATATAAGGTTAATAATATAAATAAATAAATGAAAAGATTTATAACACCGCATATTTATAATTATGCAAAAAAAATAATGCCAAAAATATCAGAAACAGAAGCGGCTGCTTTAAATTCTGGATCAGTTTCTATTGAAGGCAAAATTTTTGAGGGTAAATTAAAAACAACTGATTTAGTTAAAAATTATGATATTAAATTAAATAATAGTGAAAAAAAATTTATTGAAACTGAAACTAATAATTTATGTTCAATGTTAGATAATCATAAAATAGAAGAAAATCAAAATTTATCAAATGAAAATTGGAACTATATTAGATCAAATAAATTTATGGGTTTAGTAATATCAAAACAATATGGTGGTTTAGAATTTAGTGCTCACGCACACGCTAAAGTTGTTGAAAAAATTGCTACAAGAAATGGAGCAGCGGCAGTATCTGTTATGGTACCAAATTCATTAGGTCCTGGTGAATTATTATATCATTATGGAACTAAAGAACAAAAAGACTATTATTTACCAAGATTAGCAAATGGTATAGATGTACCTTGTTTTGGTTTAACAACTGAACATTCTGGTTCAGATGCAGCATCAATGTTTGATGTTGGTGTAGTTGTTAAAGAAAATGACGTATTAGGTATTAGAGTTTCTTTTTCTAAAAGATATATAACACTTGCACCTATAGCAACATTAATTGGTCTAGCATTTAAGTTAAAAGATCCTGATAATTTATTAACAAAAGGAAAAGAAGGCATTACTTTAGCATTAATACCTAAAGAAAAAAACAATATATTTCCATATAATACAAATGGTATTTCTATTGGAGAAAGACATAATCCTCTTAATGTAGGTTTTATGAATGGTACAATAGTTGGCGAATCTGTATTTATTCCAATGTCATCTGTTATTGGAGGTGAAGAAAAGTGTGGTTTTGGATGGAATATGTTAATGGAATCACTTGGTGAAGGTAGAGGCATATCATTACCTGCATTAGCAGTTGCTACTTCAAAACTATCAACTTTTGGTGTAGGTGGTTATGCACGCATTAGAAAACAATTTAACATACCAATTGCTGAAATGGAAGGTGTTAAGGAAAAATTAGCAGTTATTGCTAAAAAAAATTATCAACTAGTTGCTGCACAAATGTTATTTAATTCTATATTAGCAAATAAAGAAAAACCACCTGTATTATCTGCTATAATGAAATATCAATGTACTGAATACGGTAGAGTTAGTATTAATAATGGTATGGACATATTAGGCGGTGCTGCAATATGCAAAGGTCCAATGAATTTCTTAGCATCATCATATACAGCAATACCTATTGCAATTACAGTAGAAGGTTCAAATACATTAACAAGATCATTAATAATATTTGGACAGGGATTAAATAGATCACACCCTTATTTACTTAATTTAATTAAAACAATTCAAGATAAAAATGACTTAGATAATTTCCATAAATATTTAGTAAAATTAATTAATCATACTAAAACTAATTTTGTAAATTCAGTTTATAATTCTATGAGCGTTAAATTTAAAACAAAAAAAGATAATAAAATAGATTATTATCAAAAACATTTAGATCGTGTTGTTTCAAATTTTGCTTTATCTACTAATATGATATTACTAATGGGTGGTAAAATTAAAACTGCGGAATATATATCTGGTAGATATGCTGATATGTTGTCTAATATTTATATGGCATATGCTTGTTTATGGTATTATGAAAAAAACAAACATATTAAAGATCTAGATATAATTTTAGATGGTTGTATGAATGAACATTTCATTAACATTCAAAATGCATTACACGAATTGTCAAATAATATACCTTTACCATTAGTTGGTAAAATAATTAGATATTGTACCTATCCATTTGGCAAAGATTATTATACTCATAATGATGTTCTAACAACAAAGATATCTAATTTAATTACAAAAAATACTGAAGTAAGAGATTTATTAACAGAAAATGTCTATATATCCAATGATGTTGACGATCGTTTAAATCAAATAATGAGAGGATTACCATTATGTAGTAAGGCAGACTATATAAAAAAAATAAGTGATAATAAAGTTATATCTTATGAGGATAACTTAGTAATTAAAGAAGCTGAAAAACTAAAAAATGAAATTATTAAAGTTGATAAATTTAGTAAATTAGTTAATACACATTAATTGATTTTTCGTGATTTTCAATAAAATCGATTCTTTCGTCAATTGTTAAATTAGCAATATATCTATTTATTTTACCAACAATATTTATATTATTATTTAAATGATAATTATATATTGCATTTTTTTCTTCAATATTTTTTTTTATATTATATATCAATTGTCTTGACATTTTATTTTTGTTATTATCAGTAATTATATCCATATAAGCTTTATTATCATTATAATATGCCATTAGATCATTTTCAACCCAGGCATATATATTATTATCGTCTGTAAAATCTAAATTATAAATGAAACCATTTTTGGAATATAGATCATATATTTCTTCTTTTTGTTTTTTATATTGAATAATATCTTTTAGTAATTTATTTTTATTTTCAGAAAATATACAATGTGATGTAATTTTATATTGTAAATCTTCGGGTAAATTGTTGTAAATATTCATTTTGTATAATATATTCTTTATAAATATAAAAATCAATTTTTTTTAAGAATAAAAAAGTGAGTTTTATCACCTTTTTATTTTGTTTTTTTGATTTTTTACTCCTTACTAGCCTTCCACGCCTCTCCAACCTTCCTCATCAAGTCCTGACGAGAGAGTTCGGGGAACTCCTCCTTGATCAGAGGCATTTGCTCCTTCACAAAGAGGTTGTAGGCAGTCGGTTCGCGCTTTTTCTTAGGTTCTTCGTCATCAGACTTCTCCTTCTTCGACTTCTTCGGCTTCTTCTCAGTCTTCACCTTCTTGTCAGAAGTGATCTCGTGATAAACCTGTGTAAGAATCTTACCAAGCTCGGAACGAGTGTACTCCTTCTCAGTGTTCACATTGGTGGTGAACTGGTTGACGATCTGCTGAGTAGTGGTCATTGTTGGTTGTTGTTGGTTGTTGTTGGTTGTCTGCTTGTTGC
>MDSW01161059.1_pt1 | contig 20574 bp, 17 predicted proteins | sample 811171 | NCBI WGS metagenome assembly MDSW01 (sample SAMN05326641, study PRJNA326480) | marine metagenome | isolation source: seawater | place: Atlantic Ocean: North West | collected 2012 | reverse complement strand
AAAGAATGGTTCAGGCAGCAGGCTGAGGCCAATGGCATCACGTCCCAAGAATTAGTTGATTCTATCAGAGAATTAGACCCCCAGGTGGGAGATATGGATGTGGTTCCTGATTCTGATGGAACTGAAGATGATATTGAAGATCAGGATTGACGATATTCCTCTAACTTTGAATTCACCAAAGATTGTGTGATATTGCTGCCGTCTGAGCGAACAGCATTTGCGACATCATCAATTTCATGTGGCTCTGCACCTGCTGAAATCACCATATTTCTCAGATGTAATCGCATATGGCCTTCTTGGATTCCCTTGGTTGCCAATGCTCTCATAGCTCCAAGATTTTGTGCAAGTCCAGCACACGCCATGATTCCTGCTAATTCTTGAGCACTAGTCACGCCGGTCAATTCAAGATTCAGTCGTGCAACAGGGTGGACTTTCGAAGCACCTCCTACGATCCCAACTGCAATTGGGATTTCGATTGAGCCATTTATCCAACCCTGCTCATCTTTCCACCAACGAGTCATTGACCGATACCTGCCGGTTATTGCTGCAAAAGCATGTGCGCCTGCTTCTATTGCTCTCCAGTCTTGCCCACATGCTAATCCGACTGGTGAAATTGCATTCATTATACCCTTGTTGTGTGTGGCTGCTCTCCAAGGGTCTGCATCTGCGAATTCGAATGCTAGAATCACATCATCAATGATTCTACCACCTTCTTCGGCGTCACCTGAACTCGACATTGATTCAGGAGATAACCTCACGCTTGCTCTCGCTAACCGTTGAGTGGCCAAATTAGACAATATTCGAAGTAGAACTCTGCCTCCAGTCAAGTTTTCTAGCCAAGGAGCTGCTCTTTCTGCCATTGTATTGACTGCATTCGCTCCCATAGCATCACGTGTATCCACAATCAAGTGAACAACGAGCATATTTTGTGATTCGGCCTCTACTATTCTACATTCAATATCTTTGCAGCCTCCTCCAAGACGAATCATCGTAGATTCAATATCGTTACACTTGTCCATTAATTCGTCTTTATTTTGATTGATATTCTGGATTGCAACATTCATATCAGGGACATCTAGAATCTGTAATTGCCCTATCATTCTCGGAGGGTCGACATCAGTAGTAAAACCACCCGAATTATGGGCGCGTTTAGCGATATTGCTTGCAGCAGCGACAATGCTGGATTCTTCAACACAAAATGGAATAAAGGTTGATTTTCCATCAATGAGGAAATTCATAGCAATACCTACTGGTAGGGATAATCGTCCAACAACGTTCTCAATCATTCTATCAGCAGTGGATTCGTCTAACGATTCAGCATCTTCCCAAGCTCGAAATGTAGGCAGTTCCATGGACATTGCATTAGCGATTGCCACACGGCGATCATGCATTGAAAGAGAGTAAAATCCACTAATTCGGCTATCCACTGGCGTTCCTCCTGTATGGTCCTCTAGGTGACTGGGATATGTCCCTTGTTGTTCTATGAATCAGAAATAGGCGTTTTTCGCATCAAATATTGGTCGATTAACGCTTCTAACGCTTTCTTTTAATGCGTTAATTCCCGTTATCACCTGTTAAAAATATTTTTTTGATTCTCTTCCAGTCCATTGATTATTCGTTCGGCAAATCTTTTTTTGAACTGATAATCGAATTTTAATGCGTAAAAACATGTGAATCGTTTATATTTGGACCGCAATGGCGAGTTAATGTCTGGAGCCGAGTATCTACCCAACGGTCCACTCGTGAAAGGCAATCCATTCACTCTGCTTCCAATTGAACACGAGCACAAGGTTCTCTTGGTAGGAAGGGAGGGCATTGTTGCTCCAATAACATCACAGATGATAAATGGTAACCCTGGTGTTCATTTGATTGTAGGTGAAGCCGGTTCTGGCCGCTCTAGTATCCTCCAATGCCTTTCTCCTTCTGATTCTAGGCATATTGGTACTGTATGGGGTTCCTCTGATCCCACATCAAGATTTCTAACAGAGGCATTAGTAGGCCTTACTAAGGCATTTTCAGTACCTCCTACTCCTCAGACTGCAGCTGATAAATTGAGAGATTATCTAAATGCAAACCAAGGGCCTTTGCCCTTAATCGCATTTGATTATAATGTCCCTAATTCTGTAGAATTGAGGACGGTAATCGAAGAAATTCTTCCGATAATGAGGAGAATGCGTGCAATGGTGGTTTTTGCTGTTTCAAATGATCAAATCGTGGGGTGGGACTCTTCCCTACACGACAAATTCGACAAAATTCATTGGTTGGAACCATTGAATCCGGGACAGGTTCGAGATTTAATTGACAGGAGAATGGGTTCTGTATCCAACGAAACCATTGTGACCGAAGAAAGCGAATTGATGAAACTTCATTCGTTTGCTAATGGTAATCCTGCAACACTTATTCGTCAACTTAGTCGACATCTAAGCTATCTAATCTCTCCCGACAAATCAATAACTGCAGAATTCGTTACTTACGAACCTTCATCCATTCCTCCGAGTCCTGTTTTTGAAACCCCAAAGACACCATCATATTCTGCTACACCTCAACAAGCATCTCCTTCTATTCCTCCACGTCCACTTTTCCCACCATCAAATTCTCCTCCAGAGGACGAATATGATGCTTGGTTTAGCGGGGCTACGTTAGCAAATGAACCTAGAATCGAGCCTCCTAAATCTACCAATTTCGAACCCGTTGTTGACTCTTTGATTTTAGATGATAATGATTCTATGGAAAGCGAAGTTGGTTGGGAAGACGAAGTGATACATTTTGCCTCTATGGGGGGGATTGATGATTTCGAAGGCGATCCACTGTATCTTGAATCCGAAGAAGATGAACCAGTACCACTAGACCCCTTTGCAGAATGGGATAAAGGGTCAGAGAAGACTATACATGTCGAAAATATTTCTGAAAATCAAAGTTTAGCAGAATTAGATGAACCCATAGACATCATAGATGATACACCAGATATTCCATTCACTGCGCCGCAGATAGAAGATTTTGTCGAAACACCCCCTTTCCAAACTAAACCAGTCGAAATTCAACCCCCTCCCCAAAGAGGAGGAATCATGGGGCTTGCGGAAAGGAGTAAACAAACAAAAGCTAGACTTGATGCTAAGTTGCCTCCAAATCCACCTACCTCTCAGATAATGGGTATTGACCCATTACCTATCCCCAAACCAAATGATATTCGCGAATCTGTAGAACCCAATCTTCCATATGTCGAGTCTTTTGTTGATTCTGAATTTGAGAATAATCCTCGAACAAAAATGGATAGAGATCCTATGACTGCCCGTCCTCCTGATTTGACTTCTGAGGGGGCTTCGCTTTGGGTTGAAGATGGGGTTCAACCATCGGAATCACCTTATCCACCTCAAATTAATGCTGTTAGTGTTCCAATATCTCCTTCAGTTCCATTGGTTTCACCTGAGGAAGTAGTTCGTAGCCTCAATGTATTGCGTTCCCCTCGATGGGATCCGGATGAAACTCTTCGTCCTGAACGACTGAGAGATGTTTCCGATGCAGATGTAATCGTGCTTACTGCATCAGCAACTCGAGATATTTCTCCTAGCGATCTTGCTTTACAGGCCCGTTTGCAAGTAGGGCGTTCTAGATTATCACAAATTTTCAATGATTTGAGACGGCATGGTTTTCTTTCTGTTCGCAAGGAAGGTCGTACTCGATGGTATAGAATGACTGCCGCAGCATCGCGGCTTTTGACGGAGGTGGAGGAATGAGTGAATGGCGAGTGGCATGGAGCCATCAAATAGATGGCCCAGTGAATGATGTAAAGGTAGATACTAGTGGAATGTTAATTTGCTCAGGACAGTCTTTGATTGCGTTAAGGCCAGATGGCACTACTGCTTGGCGTAGTGACCATGTATTTGATACATATTCGCTCGAAACATCCGGTTCTTCTGTGGCATTGTTAACTGGAACATCGATCCATATTTTGAATCGTAGCACGGGAAAGCCTCTCAGTGATGGCCGCTCTATCCCAGGGGGCTATCGAGAGGTATTACATCGTGTAGGAGGGGGCTGGATTGCACCAGATAGGGGAGACCATTTACATTTATTCCGTGAAAACGGACGGGGAATCCGTCGACTTAGAGTTGGTCCTACTCGAATGTTGATTGGTTGGATGGATAGAGAACATCTGTTATGTTTGGATCATGATGGATTCCTTCGATGTATTCGATTACATGGTGAACATGCTCAGAGGGTCATCGAAGATCGTCGGTGGACTTGGTGTAGTCGTTTAGAAGGTGGACGGATGCTTCTTCTCGATTCCGCAGGTGCACTTTACGAAGGAGTCCCAAATCCCTTTGGATGGGACGAGATTTCTAGAATTTCAGATGGTGGATTGGACCCCCATAGAGCAACAAGAGCTGGAGACGGTTGGTGGACTATGGATCTTGAAGGAAGAATTAGTCATGTAATTGATGGAAAAGATGCTGGCTTCGGAGAAAGTTCCGTGGATTCTGCTTTCTCAGATGGGTCTGGAGTAATTGTATCTGCAACTCGAGAAGGATTGATTCGATGGAGTGAATCTCCTAGTTTAAGTGGAATGAGGTTGGATAATCTTCGTACTTTAGAAACCGAAGAGCGTAGACGCCTAGATTGGATTCAACGTACTTCGATGTTTGAATCTGCCCAACAGGCAGAAGAAGAGGGACTCTGGTCTAGAGCATTGGAACTATATCGTGCGTTAGGTAGAGCAGAGGATGTTCGAAGAGTATTGGGTTTGCAGGAGGGTTCAGATTGAATACAGAAGTGTCTCGTGAAAAGGTATTGGAAGCAATTGCACTTACTACTGCTGCTCGTGAAAAGGCAACTCCAAAGGTTGATTCTAACTCCCCTGAAGGAGCCCGATTGGAAGATATGTTGAGGATGTGTGATGATTATCGCACAGATGCTCTACATTTTTTGGATTCTGGAGATTATGTTCGCGCTTTTGGAGCTATTTACTATGCTCATGCATGGATTGATGCAGGCGTGCGTATAGGCTGGCTAGATGGCCATAATGACGACCATCTATTCACATTGCCATAATCACTATTCGATTAATCGAAGAGAACTATCTTTGAACACTTCTAGATATCCGCATCCTTCTGCTATTAAACGGCGTTTGAGTTCTTTGTCTACTGTTAGAACTGTACCTCCATTTTCTTTTGCTAATGCCACTAAGGCATCATCAGTATGCCTATGGGTGGATTCAACAATTTCTGATCGTGTAAATAGTAAATCAAGAAGGAGGTCTTTCTTCTTCTCATTCATTCTTTCTAGTTCCTTTTTTACTTGCATTAGGACTATCCAGTTACTTGGGCCAATGGTTCGTTCAATTTCTAGATCAATGTTGAGCCCTGCATCTACAACTGCTGTCCATCCACATGCGTCGATCAGAAGATCTGGCACAATTTCACCCTGAGATGGTTCCATGGCCGATTAGTCGCCACCGTGAATCAATTCTTCTAGAGAGAGTTACTCTACTTCCAACTGGTGCACATATTGGTAGTCTTAGTGATAGTGTTGTGACTCCCTTTGAGACCTTGTTAACTACTCCCACTGATGTTGCAGTAGCTGCATTTACCATTAACATCTCATTGAGTGCCAGAGGCTTAACTTTGTCTGCTTTGCCTTCTTCACTAGCTACCATTCTTTCCAATAGAGTCAAGTCTAACGACATAACTTCCCAAATCGGAGGAACTTCTCCCTTTCTTGCCATCACTTGCCCAGATAAATTATCTGCCTTTGTCATTGCTGGATCTAAAGGAGTAGAGATTCCACATAGGCCTCCAGCATTCATTTCCTTTAGTTCAAGCCCACCTCCTTTCATAGACATGATTCTAGTTTCGATAGGAGTCCATTTTTGTTTTGATCCTTGAGATGATCTTCTACCCGGAGCAATTACTACCTCGTCGCCCTGAGAAAATTTACCTCGAACGATCGAACCCCCAATAATTCCTCCCTTGAGGCCGGCTGGCCTTGTGCCTGGGCGATTGATATCGAATGATCTAGCGATATGCATCATTCCATTTTCATCTCCTCGTTCAGGAGTTGGAATCTTTGCTTCGACTGCTTGAATAAGAATGTCCAGATTCACATCATGATGAGCAGATACGGGAATGATTGGCGCATCTTCTGCGATTGTCCCTGATACGAATTCACTAATTTCTTTGTGGGATTCAATCGCTCTCTCTCTAGTCACTAGGTCTACTTTATTTTGAACAATAACGATATTTTTAATTCCAGCAATTTGTAATGCGGCTAAGTGTTCTCTAGTTTGAGGTTGAGGGCATGTTTCATTTGCTGCGATTAGTAATAGTGCCCCATCCATTATTGACGCGCCTGAAATCATTACTGCCATCAATGTCTCGTGACCTGGAGCATCAACAAATGATACTGTTCTCTGTAACTCTGAATCTTTGTCCTTAGTTCCATCAGGACGCTTCCCCATTGGATAGTATTGCCCATCCTTAGTTTGATAGAATGCTGTATCCGCATAACCCAGTTTAATCGAGATACCTCTTTTTCTTTCTTCTGAATGAGTATCAGTCCATGTCCCAGATAATGCTCTGGTTAGAGTAGTCTTTCCATGGTCGACATGTCCAACCAACCCTATGTTGACTTCCGGTTGTCTTGGAAGAACTGCCAGGATTTACCCACTCCTCATTCACTCGGCGCCTTCACTACTGGCTCCGAAGATGTCGGCAAGAGGTCTCGATCCCTTTTCTACGACTTTGAGGTTAATCTGTCGTGTATCAGTAGAAATTGTGTTTCCACGTAGGTTTCGACGTCGGCGAATACCTCCGTATTTGTATCGATACACCTTTCCATTCTTTCGAACGTAGCGCTTTCCTTTGTAACCTACACCTGGGCCTACTAGAACAGCATTTACTCCTCCACCATGCAAATCACTACGCATTGGTGTTCCAGTCTTGTCGCTTCCACCAGTAATCTTGAGAGTATATCCAGTCATATCTTCATGGACATTTACGCCAGGCACTTCATCGCCGATTTTTTTGCCAAGTAATGCGTTGTAGTTGTTCCCCTCAACATCTGTTTGGAATGATGGAGAATAGGTTCGCACTACATCCTTTGCGTTCTTCCGTTCTAGCTTTGTCGTGGAATCATTCACAACTGCTTTGAAGACTCGGTCGTCGGCCATGGTACTCACTGCATTCCGCCGACCATTGACCCCTATAAGAGCGGTTCGCTGCTCGAACAGTTCAAAATTAACCATTACTTGCCCGATTTAGGTCCTTTTCTAGTCTTTTTTCTATGGTTGCTGGAAGGATGTTGGCCGCTCGAATCAGTGTTGTTCTCCCCCGTCCTTTTGGGGTATTGCTGGTTTCAGCATGGATGAACCCCATTTCTTCGAGTCGTTTGATGTAGCCCCAAAAAGAGGTGTGTCCGCGCGTGTCTTGTTCAAATTCTTCACATATTACATGATAGAGTCGTTCAGCATCCCCACTTGTTACTGATTCTTCCCGACGAAGGCGGCGGCATAGTCCAAGTAGCGCCATCTTCTGGTGGTCACTCAAACTATCCACTTGATCTGGTTCAATGACTGAACTATGTGAACTACTTGGCTCTACATGTTCTGGTGTGACTTCACTATCTCCCTTCTTTTCAGCACGTCGAATTGAACTTTCAAGTAACTCAATTGCAAGTCTTGCGTCTCCTGTTTCTGCGGCGTAACCTGCAATTCTTGATTTTGCCTCATCTTGGATACTTCCTGGTCGACATGCCGCTATCGATCGTTGTTCGACAATTGCACGTAGTCCCTTTTCTTCGTAAGGCTTCAAATTGATTCTATTGCTTTGTCCAAATCTAGATTTTACTGCTGCTTCAAATAAGTGGACCATGGGTTCTTGACTAACGAGAATAAGTGACAAGGTTCCTGTATCGTCTCTTCCTTCATCAATACGAAGGAGTTGGTAGAGGAGGTCATCTCCTTCACGTAATAATAGAACACTCACTTCATCAAGGACTAGAAGCATATGTCTGCCACTGTTTTGCAGATTTCTTCGAATACTCTGAATAATTTCTCCTGGACTAAAACCTCTTTCCGGATGTCGATGATCTAGATGATGGGCGATACGTTGGAGAACCTGAGATGTTGTTGGATGATTTCTGCAATTAATGTGTACAGGTAGTATGCGTCGAGTATCCACAAGATGTTTTGTTAAATCATCCGAGAATCGACGAACTATGGCGGTTTTACCACTCCCAACCGGGCCAATTAAGATAGCTCTTCCACTAAAATTTGGAGATTCAATTCCCATAAACATGGATGCAATTTCTCCAAGTTCTTCATCTCGCCCAACCAATTCATTTGGTAACCAGTCGAATGAGAGCGGCTCAGAATCCATTAGGATTTTTCCTGCGCCAATTCGGTCTAGGTAACCTGTCATGCGGATTGAAATTGAATTCTAACGTTCTTAGAGATATTGAGTAACCATACACTTCGATTATATTCTTCTTCTGTTTCCGGATGAACGTGACTTCCCTCGTAGAGTACTATTCTAGGGCATTTAGCTCTGAATTGCTCTTTGGTTTGAGGATGACAATCAATATTGCAACCTTACTGGTTATGCTATGGTTGTTCGCTCTCGCTTATCTTGTTTGGAGAGCCAATTCTAAATCACCTCAGAATCGTTTCATTGCAACATTACTTTCTGTTGAGGGATTCAAGAATCTATGGATAGCATTGGAGATATTCCCTTGGATGCACGAGTGGAATTCTTTCTGGGTTGTAGCATGGAATATCAAATTCGATTTCTTTTTCTCTATGCAGATTGCTGCAATTTTTCTCTATCTTTGTTTTCCAATCTATTACAAGATTAGAGGCTTGGGTTTCATGTATCGGGATGGCCTGCAGAAACATGCTTGGTACTTACCAATTGTTATTGGAATAGCGATATGGCTGATGATTCAGGGACTTCCTCCATTCGCTGTGGATAATCTTTCATGGATTGAATGTACTATGGCAGGTGCCGAGCCGGTGGTTTACGAATTCCTTGGCACCTCATCCGCCCCTACTATACAGAGTGGATTAACTGCAATTGGTACTTGTCCGGCTGCATTCGATATCACCCTCGGAGATGAACCGGCAGGGATATGGCTGATTGTTTTTTCACAAACACCGGTTTCTATCGTGGCCTTATTGTTCATCCGATCATCAATTCGGAAGAATTTGGACACTGAGCAAGTAAAGAACGAGAGCCAAGTTTCACGTTCATTCTACATCGGATTTCTAGGGAAAGTGATTGGAAGCGTCTTGTTTTTCACCACTCTAATACTTATTTTGCCGATTCTAAACGGAGGAATAGTCCCTAATTTCCAAGATGAAATGCTCTGGAGATATGCCGAGCGCACGTTCATGTCACGATTCAAGTATTTCTTGTTCACTTTATGTTTCGCTTTTGGACCGATTGGACTAGCGTTTGAAGCAATGATGTTCGTTCATGCGTCGCTTAAGGACTCGGTTTTCGGGATTGATCAGAATTTGAGGAAGACATTTCGAAATGCTGTATTCACAGGTGTTGGAGCATTTCTATTCATTTTATCAAGCGAGATAATGGAAAATATCCTTGGTTTTGGATTAGCAGGTGGAATAGTAATCGGTCTTGGTTTCTTAGTTGTAAGGAAACCGATTATTGGATTAATTGATGGTTTTTCAGGACAATTAATTCCTAGCGAGTATACTCCCGAAGAGACAGAATATCTAGAACAATATACTAAATTAATGAAGGATGGTTCTATTACAGAAAATGAACGTTCTTTACTTGTTACTTTAGCTGCTGCTTATGGAATTAATAACGAAAGAGTAACGCAAATTGAGGCTTCTTTTTCATCTAATTATTCAGAAGCACCCGTAATTGAAGAAAAAATAATTCAAGTCACCCAACAGTGGACTGATGAGTCAGGACATACATGGCGGAATATGAGTGATGGTTCGACCCAATGGTGGAATGGAACTACTTGGCAAGATTACAATTGATTTAATTTAGGTACGATTACATGTGGGACACTATTTTTTGTATAGGATTTGTATTACTAGTCTTATTTTGGATAATTGGAAGAGGAGTTTCGACTTCTGAAAATTACAATTCGAGTGTTGAAACTTATACCTCTCCGATTCGAAATCATGGTCCTGCGATGTCAATGGACCCTACTGATTTGGATGATCCAGCAAATATGGCAATGTGGATGGAACTTGGTGAACTTTAGTTCATTCTTCTTCCGTGACCTTTAGCAATTCTTCCAAATATTCATTCGACGAAGGCTCCAATGCGCCAGATACTAGCATTTCTGTTGCTTTTTTTCGGAGTCTTGTTTTACTAGCATAGCGAAGAATAAATTCTCTTTCAATTGGGCTAATAGAACCACGTTCAAGAGACGATACAATCGCCGCTCTTCCTGCTGCTCTGTTCATTTCCTTTTCATCAATTTCTAAATTACGTTGTAGTTCTAGAAGTCGTGTGAATTCCCAATCATCCAATCTTCCATCTTTGAGGGCATCGCCCCAAACTCGCTGAATATCTGGGCTTCGTTCAGACATCAATACTGCTAGTGGACGAGTTTGTTCTACAGTATCTAGAACAATCTTGATGATAACTGTGAATGGAACTGAAATTACCATCCCAACTATTCCCCAAAGCCAATAGGAAAATGCGACGACTATTAGCAATAGAACAGGGCTAAGATCAAGAGCTTCTCCAGCCCATTTCATTTCAATAAATCCGCCCCAGAATTGTTGGTTAGCAACCAATAAGCCCAAGAAAACCAACAACATTAGTGGATCATCATTCATCATTAGCATCCCTAGAATTGCAGGAGGAACTGAAGCAATTAGTGAGCCAATATATGGGACATAATTTAGGATAAGTGCGCCGATTGCCCAAACAAACCACAAATCGATTCCAAATGTTAAACATATGAGTCCAGCACAGGTTCCAGTCCCTATACTAACACCCGTTTTCACCACAATGTATGTGTTAATACCTTCACGTGCTCTATCTGTAATGTTTTGAAAGCGGCCTAACGAATCACCAGGGAATGCGGCTTCAATTCTACCTGGTAGAAGATTTGCTTCAAAAATAATGAAGAGTAGGAAAAACAACACAGTGAGTGATGAAAATACCATTCCTGAGAGGGATGCAAGTTGGCTCGCAGAACCAATTTCTATTCCCATATCGGCCAAAATCTGTGTTGGTGATTGACTAGTATCCATATTTTGAACATAATCTCCAATGATCGGCCAACTTTCTGAACGTACAAGCAATGCAGAATATGCAGCTTCAAGTTCTGTGATTTTTTCTGTGTTTGCAAGGAACCCTTCTACTTGCAACCATGCGAAAAGGCCAATGATTGAAATTGCTAGAATTAAGAGTAAAAGCATGGTTCCATTTGCTTGTAAGGTAGTGAAACCATGATTGTTTAACCAATCGGCTCCTGGTTTTAGGACAAAATATAGTCCGAATGCTAGGAATAGTGGTTTTAGCACACCTTCTAGCATATGAGCAGCTAGAATCACCATCGCTGTAATAATCAAACCGTGGTAGGCCATTTGTAGCCTTCTTTCAAAGGACACTGTAGACCAATCTCTGTCCGACACATCTTGGCGGTAGCAAGTAGCCAATATGACGGTGCCGATGTAAAAATCAATGAATTTCATCGAATTTATAGCCGTCTTCCCACTTCTTTTCACCCAATACTACTTCGAGTTCGTATGGTGTAATCATCGGTTTAGCATATTTTACTGCATCATCAATCGCAATTCTCGGACAAGCTGTATTGACGAAAACATCTACAGGATAAAAATCGATTAATTCTGGCCCAACATGTTCCATTGCTAGTAGATACCCTTTCTTTCCATGTTTTTCCAGTTTCTTTTTCATTCTAAGTGCTAAATTACGCCGCATTTGTCCTGGCTTCGCACCAATTAGAATTCCAAATCTTTCCTTATCCATTGAAGACATGATTAGTGCTGATCTTTGTCGTAGGATTCGTTCTATTCGTTCACGCCCCATCTCTGTTGCATCTCCTGTATATGGGTCAAGCATTGCAAGAGGTTTACCTGTATGCAATACGAGACCTATTGGGTGGAAATCTCCACTTCCTAGGAATATGTAATGTCCAACTGATGGGTCATCTCCTGAATAATTGCATCCAAGAACTTGTCCAGGGAAAGTCAAACGTGCACCACCAATAGGGACAGTTACATCAAATCCTGCATCTTCGAAATATTTTTTGTAAGTAGGTAACAAGTGCAAATGTTGTATGCTTCCTACTAAACCTAGTTTTGTATCAGTTAAAGGAGCTATCCTGCCTACCATGTCTTCGAATTTTTCTAACCCCTCTAATTCGGAGGTAACTGGTTCTGATGGATTATTGAGCCTATCAATGGCCATATTCCGATGAGCATGGAGAAAAGGAATTACCGGCGCTATTTCTGGACTTCCTTCATATGTTACTGGGATAAACTGCGTAGGCATCCCTGAATCAATATTCATTTGAGAATGACCCATGTGTGCAACTAGTTCTACGCCAATGTTTTGCATTTTATCGTGGACTAGGTCACATGCTCCATAGCAAGGATCTGCTGAAAGAACTACTCTAGCGGATGTCTGAGATTCAATTTCATCCATCATTTCAAGAGCCTGCATTTTGAGGCCTTCAGGAACTTGAAGAGCAACCAATCGGTTGTCATTCTTCTTTATTCGCTCCACCAATTCGTCGAGTTCAAATTCGTGTTTGGTTAAATCCAAATTATCACTTCCTTTGAGTTGTTTTAGACTTTGTTTTCTCATTCACGGAAGAATATTTACTTCTGCACCAATCATTTCGATTCTAACTAGGCTTCGTAGTGGCCATTTATGTTCATCCTTGAGCTTTTTCATCCCTTCACCCTTTTCAAAAATAGTCCATACCTCTGCCAATATTGCTCCCATTCCTTCCAATGCATTGAGTACAGCTTTCATGGTGCCTCCGGTGGATATGACATCATCAACAACAAGGATTCTTTCTCCAGGTTTAACATCGTTAATCCATATTGAACCCTTTGAATAACCTGTGCTTTGATCGACTACCGTTTCAAAATCTAGTCCATAGGATCTTTTTCGAGCTACTACTGTAGGTATTCCTGTAGCGACAGATAGTAGAGATGCTAAAGGTAATCCCATCGCTTCTATTGAAAGGATTAAATCTACATTTTCCCAGTCTACTCTTTGAATCAGCAAATCTCTTGCTGCAGCCATAAGATCACTACTTGATCTAGGGACTCCATCGGTTAGTGGATGGATGAAATATGGATATTCACCTTTCCAAATAACGGGTGCAGAGCGAACACTATCTTCGAGCATTTCAACTGCTTCGGATTCGGAGAACATGCTTGTCGACCATAGCCATTAGTATTGAATTAGGCGTTCAGACGAGACCCTTCAGGAGTTCAGCCCCTTCTACAACACGAATTTTTGTAGGGGAAGGAAATTTCATTCCAGCCTTTCTTAGTGCATCACGAGCATCTAGATAGAATTGAGGATCAGTCTGGATTGAGATAATACACTGATTACGCTTTACTCTAGCAGCAGTTCCTACGTTCTTTCCAAAAGATTGTCTCATTCCTTGAGAAACACGATCTGCTCCCGCTCCTGTAGCTTGCTTGTTTTCTCTTAGAATCTGATGTGGATAGGTATGTACTCTGAGTGCATATCCTTGTTCCCCTGCACCGCTTCGTATTCGCGAGTTTGAAATCATCCTACCAGCTTCTAGAGCAGTGTGACGGATTTGACATGCATTATCCACAGTGAGGTGAAGAATTACTGGAAATTCTCCCGCTTCTGCTCTTCGCCGATTACCCATGTGGAAACGGAGGATTCTGTTGTTTGGCACACCACCAGTATACTTGCGACGAGTAAAGGATTGCCCTTTCACTTGTCGATACATCTTGGCGGGCTTGCGTGCCATTGTAATCCCTCTCGGGTCTCGGCGACTTACAGGCTCTATTTAATCCCCTCTCTAGGCGACGAATACTGTCATGTTCCACTTTCGGCACTTACTGTAGGCTATGCTTCAAGAACCGACCTTGAGCACAGTATCGCATGGCCTCCGGTAAGAGTAGGGATATTTTCTCGACTTTACTGACCGAAGAAGCTGAGGGACAATGGTTGTCTCTTGCAGGTTTTGTAATGGTGATGATATTAGGTGCAGCGTTAATTCATGTAGCGGATGTAATCCCATCGGGGACCGAATATCACCCCCTAGAAGGAGATAGCAAAATTGTTTCAATGGCATTTGGAGATGGAGACGTATCTCTTGCAGTCATTGAAGAATCAGGAACGAATCAACTTTACAGAATACAAGGTTCAGAAGTTACTCTAATCCCTCTTTCATCAGAACCGACTGTAGTTTCATCCTATGGTGATGGCTGGATAGTTGGAGGAGAAACGGGTTTACTCGTTCGGGTATCTGGCTTGGAATCAACAGTTCTTCCATTATTGCAGCCACAGGATGTAGTATTGGATCTTCATGCAATGGATGGTTCTTCAGGCTGGATTTTAATCGAGCGAGGACCACATGTCGAGTTGCGAACATTCGATTCTAGAATACCAAATTCATTGAGTTTCGCCGCTGAAATAGAATCAACTTCTCTTTCAATGACTGGTTTTGACGTAGATTCGTCAGGAAATACTGCAATTGTAAGTGGAATTTCTACTTCGTTTTCTAACCCTGGTTCTCCTTCAGATGTTGGGGAAGTATTGTTTGTTGCTTCTGCATCAATTGGTTTCGCACCACAGTTGAATTTGGTTCAGCATAGTATGGGAGAACCTTATCATTCAGTTCATGTTTCTGAGGATTCAAGCTTGATTGGTTTCGCAGTTTCAAATGAACATATTACTCTTGTAGGTTCTGATTTATCCGTTTCTTCTCTAGAAGATACAAATGGGGGAACTGCCTCAATCGTTGATTCAAGTAGCCGATTATGGGTCTTTGGAGAAGAATCAACAGTAGAAGTATTGGATGCTAGCGGCTCACTCCAAACTCTTAGTGTGGAATCTCCAGAGGATTTTTCCCCCGAATTTGCAATTTCTCACGATGACGTTCTTCAGGTGATTCATGATGGTGGGCATTTATTGGTTATTGATTCAACTTCTTTGACTGACCCGATTCGCCGGCCGTCTCTTCTTTTTGATGGTTTATTTTTAGCGATAGCAGCAGGAGCTTGTATTGTCTTGGCTCGTAATTTCCAAGTTATGGGTTTTGATGCATGGTGATTTCTTCGCATTTTTCCTATTGGAAAAATACAATTTGATTGCGTTATGTTCATCATACCTCGTCGGGGTGCGCAGATGGTCACGCGATAATCGGAGGTGCAAGAATGGCGAGCAAAGGACCCGGAATGCTCGACCAATATCGAGCAATCAAGGAGGAGCATCCCGATACGGTTCTATTCTTTCGTATGGGTGATTTCTATGAGATGTTTTACGAAGACGCTGTTTTAGGAGCAGAGGTCTTAGGAATTACATTAACGAGTAGGGACAAAAAAGCAGAGGAGCCAGTACCAATGGCAGGCGTTCCTTGGCATAGTGTGGAGGATTATCTCCGAAAAATGGTTCAAGCGGGACATAAGGTAACCGTGTGCGAACAAGCATCTGAAACACTTCCGGGTGAGAAAATTCTGAGGAGAGTTGTTTCTCGAGTTTATACCCCTGGTTCGTTGTACGAGGATTCGTTAATTGGAGAGGATGGCTCTGCATTGCTTGCGTCAGTTGTACTCAAATCAGATTCCTTGGGACTTGCATTGCTTGATACATCAACAGGACGTGCATGGGCACAACAGTTCGAGGGGCCTTCACGTTTTGATCGACTTAGAGATGAGATGCTCCGTTGGTCGCCTGCTGAGTTGGTATCTACTAGTCGAGATGTAGTTCATGAGGCACTTCGTGCAGTGATTTCTGATGTTGATGGCCTTTCTATTTCAACACATGAATGTTCATCAAAACGTCGGATGGAAGTGGTCCAACATCATCTTGAAATTGCAGACTTGGGTTCAATTGATCTCGATTCCCGTCCTATTGGGTTGGAAGCTTGTGGCTTAGGTGCATCTTACATTTCATCTCTTCATTTGATTGATGCAGTTCCATTAAGAGAGATATCAATTGAAGATGATTCTGATTTCATGGCTCTTGATCAAACGACGCTTAAGAATCTAGAATTAACTCAAACATTGCTTGGAGAACGTACTGGATCCCTTCTTCATGCGATAGATTGCACCCGAACATGGATGGGGCGTAGAATGCTCAAGGAATGGTTGCTTAGGCCTTTAATGAACAAAGAGCGTATTGCTGAGAGACATTCCGCAGTTTCATCTTTGGTTCGAGCCTCAAAGCGCCTTTCTGAGATTCGTTCAACTCTTCAGTCTATGAGAGATTTAGAGCGTCTTTCAACTCGATTGGCTTATGATCGTGCAAATGCTAGAGATTTGATTGCGATTTCAGATGCTCTTAGTAGAATGCCTCGTTTACAGAGTTTAGTTAACGAATCTTCTGATGAATTATTAATTTCGTTAGGACAAGGATTGACTTCTTTGGAATCTATCCGTTCAGTAATCGAAGAGGAACTTGTCGATGAACCACCTCATACGATTAGGGATGGTAACTTATTCCGAGAAGGCGTGGATAGTTCGTTGGACGATCTTCGAGTTCGTTCTGGAGAAGGAAAGGATTGGCTCAAGGGTTTTGAAGAAAGAGAACGAGAGAGATTGAATATCCCTTCGCTTAAGGTTCGTTTCAATCGACAGTTTGGTTATTTCATTGAAGTAACTAAGGTGCATTCCGATAAGGTTCCAGAAGAATATCGGCGCAGACAAACACTGACAAATGCTGAGCGATATACAACCGATGAACTAGCAGAATGGGAAGATATTATTCTGAATGCTGGTGGCAGAGCAAATGACTTGGAATATCGTCTATTTTTGAATTTACGAGATAGGGTGAAAAATGAGGCTTCTGCTTTGTCATTGATTGCACGAAGTGTGGCAACAATCGATGTGTTGTGTTCATTGGCCCAGCATTCTAGACAGAAATCTTGGGTTCGGCCTGAAATTTTCGAAGATGATCGTTTGGAAATTGTAGGAGGTAGACATCCAGTGCTTGAGCAAGTTGAAGGGTTTGTACCCAATGATGTAAATTTTGGAAAGAATCGCCGGTTTTTGCTATTGACTGGACCCAATATGGGTGGGAAATCAACATACCTTCGTCAAACTGCTCTAATCTCAATTCTTGCTCAAGCCGGTTCTTTTGTTCCTGCAAATAAGGCTAGAATCGGATTGATTGATCGTGTATTTACTCGAGTAGGGGCGCATGATGATCTTCGAAGGGGGAGGTCCACATTTATGGTGGAAATGATTGAGGTCGCCCATATTCTTCGTAGAGCCACTTCTAGGAGTTTAGTTCTTTTAGATGAAGTAGGAAGAGGAACATCAACATTTGATGGACTTGCAATTGCATGGTCAGTAACCGAAGATCTTGCCAAGAGAATTGGTTCAAGGTCACTTTTTGCTACTCATTATCATCAACTTGTGGGTTTGGAAGGAGAGATAGAAGGTCTTTGTAATATACACGTTCAAGTTGCTGAAATTGATCAAGAGTTAACATTCTTACACACAGTTTCAGAAGGTCCATGTGATGATTCGTATGGTGTACAGGTAGCTTCTCTTGCTGGTTTGCCTACTGCCGTAATAGAGAGGGCAAGAGATTTGTTGATATTCCTTGAACAACAGGCGGAAGGGGCTAGAGCTGGAAACAAAGGGATTCCACTATCACGTCCTGACGGCCAATCTTCGTTATTTGGTTGGATGGTTCGCGGGGAATCAAGTACAAGTGAATCATCACACTCTCCAGTTCCTCCACAAAACGTACTTACTCCTTTACAGAGCAATCTTTTGGAAAGACTTGCATCATTGGATCCTGATAGGATGACTCCTCGTGAAGCTCTTGATGCCCTATATGCTCTGAAGGCAGAAGAATCGGGCGCAGAAAAAATGCCTGAATGGGTTGAGGAGTGATTTTATTGTCTAGGAATCAAATCCAACAACTCGATGATGCTACAATAGGTAGAATCGCTGCAGGAGAAGTCGTAGAACGCCCTGCACAGGTAGTCAAAGAATTGGTTGAGAATAGTTTAGATGCCGGATCTGCGAATATCAGCATAGCTGTGGAAGATGGTGGTTTCGCTCGTATTTCAGTTGAAGATGATGGTCATGGGATTCCTAAATCTGAACTTCATTTGGCAGTAAATCGACATGCTACGAGTAAATTACGGACTTCTGATGATCTTTCCGATATTGGGACTCTGGGATTTAGAGGTGAAGCATTAGCAGCCATAGGTTCAGTGAGTCATCTTAGGATTGAATCAAAATTATCTGATAAAGAGGGCTCTTTTATCGAAGTTAAGGATGGAGAGGTGCACCCTATTGGCCCTGTTGGTAAATCAGTTGGAACAAGAATCGTGGTGAAGGATATCTTTTCTTCAGTGCCTGCTAGAATGGCATTTCAAAGAAGACCATCGACGGAAAGTGCGGCCATTGTAGACGTAGTGATGGCTTATGCTCTTGCTCATCCTGAAGTAGGATTCTCAATTAGGGTAGATGGGCGCGATGTTCTTTCTTCTCCCGGCCCTACTAGTTCCGAATCTAGACTTTTTGATGTTCTAGGCGGTTCTTCTGAACGTCTGATTCAAATTTCAACTCCTGAATCTGACGAATCTGCTCCTGGAGACGAGAGATGGAGGGGTTGGATTTCACCTCCATCAGTGGATCGTGGAAGAACTGACGAGATTCATATTTTTGTTAATAATCGAGCAGTTGCTGCAACCCCCTTCCTCCAGTCTATTCGGCGAGGATATCAAACTCGTTTAATGGTGGGTAGGCATCCAGTATGTGTATTATTTTTGGATATCCCTAATCATGAGGTTGATGTGAACGTGCATCCAACAAAACGTGAGGTGAGGTTGAAGAATTCATGGCGTGTATTGGAAAGACTTGAGAGAAGTATTGCTCATACATTGTTATCGGTACCAACTGGAGCCCCTGCGACTTCTGATTTTCCTCTTGGTTCTGTAGGAACAAGTGAAAATGAAATGACCAGTTTGGTCACAGAAACAAAAGAACCAGCTTGGATTGAGGCAGCCTCTTCAGTCCAGACTCGATTTAATCAACCAATATCTCCTCAGAAAAGTCCCGAAATACCTCGATCAAGACCAATTTCACATTCTCCTTTGGCGCAGAAAACTCTGCCGGGATTAGATGATTCTCCAATCTCGCCGGCTCTTTCCATTGGCGAACGTTCTCTCCATCGTTATTCCAAGAATGGCGACCCCGTTTCTCCTTTGTCTGAACCGGAATACATTGGTCCTGTTACTGATGTTCCTGCTATGGAACCTCTTTCTCAATTTGCAGATACATATATTCTAGCACAAGGAGGTGATTCGTTATTTGTTGTAGACCAACATGCATTGCATGAAAGAATTAGATATGAACGCCTTCGAAATGACATGTCTTCATGGGAAGCACAATCTTTGATTGATCCACTGATAATCGAATTAACTGCCAGTCAGAGAGAATTAATTGATTCGAATCGGAAAAAATTAGAGGAATTGGGTTTCCGTTTTGGAGAAGGAGAAGCGATTGGGGAAATACATACTGTTCCAAGACTACTGCTCGGTGATAATCGATTAATGGGTTTTATTCGCGATCTTTTGTCTGATATTTCTGAAGGAGATGGAATGGTTCTACATAGTGTAGATAGTTTACAGGATGAAATTGCATTCATGCGCTCTTGTCGAGGTGCAGTAAAGGCAAATCAACGCCTTGAGTTAGCAGAAATGCGCCGTCTATTAGCAGATATGTCCACTATTGAGAATCCTTGGGCATGTGTACATGGCAGGCCAACGGTATTGAAACTTGATTCATCTCAGTTGGATGATCATTTTGGTCGATTGGGTTAATTCTCCTTCATTCGACGATTGTGCTATTTGTGTTGTCTTGTTCGGTACAACAATGTCGGCCCCTTCAATGTCTTATCGGGCGGTTAGGTGGGTTGCAAAGGAAGTTAGTGAGACTTGGTTTAGAGAACATGGCGCCATTGAGACAGATAACATTCCAGAAACAGGAGGAGTTTTGTTTGCTGCATGGCACCCAGGATCTTTGATTGATCCATTGTTGATGATTTCTACATTACCTGGTCAAATCACTTTCATTGCTAAACATACGCTATTCAAAGTCCCAATTCTTGGAAGGATAATGAAGGCTGCTGGCGCCCGACCAATCTATCGTTCTATAGATAAAGAACATATTCAAGGAGACCGGAAAAAGGGGAATCAGGCAGTAATAGAAACAGTTGCTGATATTCTTGTAGATCAGGGGAATTGCGTAATTTTCCCAGAGGGTGTTTCACATTTATCGAGTCAGCCTGAAAGGGTCAAGACTGGGCCTGCTAGAATGTTATTATTGGCGATTAGAAGAGCGAGAGAGCAGGGCGTTCCTGAACCCGTTATCGTTCCAATTGGTTT